>VOFB01000624.1_pt1 | contig 76001 bp, 100 predicted proteins | sample 5384141 | NCBI WGS metagenome assembly VOFB01 (sample SAMN12384721, study PRJNA508395) | human gut metagenome | isolation source: healthy gut A | host: Homo sapiens
GGCGAACATAAGCATGTGTTTGCCTATGGGATTGAAACTGCCTGTGATAAAAACGGATGGATTATCGATTTCACAGTAAATCCAGGAAACGAGCATGACAGCAGAACTTTTAAAGGTCTTTATGATAATCTTACAAATGTCGGAATGAAATACTGTATTGTTGATGCTGGTTATAAAACTCCTGCGATAGCAAAAATTCTTATAGACGATGGTGTGACACCGGTATTCCCCATACAAACGCCCAATGACTAAAGACGGATTTTTCAGAAAACATGAGTATGTGTATGATGAATACAATGATGCATACATTTGTCCAGGTAATCATTTCCTGCACTATAGCACCACCAATCGAGATGGGTATCGTGAGTACAAAAGCTGCGGAAAAATCTGTGAGGGATGTCAATATCTATCTCAGTGTACAGCAAGCAAAAAAATCATGTAAAACTTGTTACAAGACATGTTTGGGAAGATTGATATCAAGCTCTCTCCGTCGAAGAGTCCTCTGCTGTAACGATTGACTGTGACATATTTGCGTTATTGAAAATCGCCTCGAAAAGTGTGTTGTCTCTTTAGCCTTGCACCTGACTGGCTTGCCCCATCTTCTTCACCGTGAACAAGTTTAGGGAGCAGATTGATTGCCAGGTATGCGTCTTTCCTTACGTCTGATGGTCTGGCTGTGCGCCACCGAACTCCATGTTGCAGCCGTATTTCTGGAAAAGTGTGTAGAAATCGTAGCTCTGCATGATCATGTAGTTAAACTCAAGGACGTTGTGGTTGATAGTCTCTGTTGTCATCATCTGGCGCATATCTGTACGTCCTGATGGATCACCGATCTGTGCTGTACCTCCACCGATAAGCACGATAGGCTTGTTTCCAGCCATCTGAAGTCTCTTCATAAGGCAAAGAGCCATGAAGTGTCCTACGTGAAGGCTGTCTGCTGTAGGATCAAAGCCGATGTAGAAGGTAGCCTTTCCATTGTTGATCAGATCTTTGATTTCTTTTTCGTCTGTTACCTGCGCGATAAGACCGCGGGCAACTAATTCGTCATAAATTGTCATGATTTTCCTCCTGATAAGTTGAATTTGTATTCTGAACAATAAAATATCCCCCTCATCCATTTAAGGACGAGGGGGATTTCTCGCGTTACCACCTTAATTTGCATCCTGCTCGCACAGGAATGCCTCCGTGAGTTGTCACACATTATTCGACATATATTATATAGTGAAAATAGCCGATTCTGCTAACACTCCGGCACTATAACGTGTGCCAATACGTTGCGGCTTATTAATCGAACCGGGGATATTTAATCATCCGGTATGACGTTCGGTGCAAAGCTCCGGGATGTATTCCAGATCTGTTTCCTTGCGCCTCTCACCTGCCGGCAGCTCTCTGTAAGTATTGCAGAAATGTACTTGTTCCCATCAAAGCCTGTTGAAATGTAATTGTGCTTCAATTGACGATATTATAGCTGTTTAAGAAGGGGTTTGTCAAGGGTGCAAAAAGCGGTGATTCCTTTAACGGTATATACAGGTCGGAAGAACTATTGCAAAAAGTATAAAAAAGTATAAAATAAAAGAAAAAGTATAAAGATTTATAAAAACTATAAAGAGCAATAGAAAGTATAAAAAAATATAAATAGTTTTGAATTTCATATAATAAATTGAGGTGAATTTATGCAGAATCCATTTACTACAACCTTCAGTAAGACTCCGGAATACACATATATCCATACAGAGAAAACAGAGGAGATACTGGAAAACTTTATTTACGATAATCCGTCGGAGTCGGTATATAAGATAACCGGTGTCAGAGGCTCCGGTAAAACCGTTATACTTGCAAAGGTGGAGGAAGAATTAAGAACCAATGAAAGCAGATATATAAACTGGCTTGTTTTTGATGTAAATCCTGCAAGAGATATACTGGGACAGATAGCGGCAATGCTTGTAAAGGCCGGTTTTGGTTCACAGGATAAGAAAACAACAGGGATAAGCCTCTCTGCAACAGTGATGGGAACAGGTGGTGGAATCGGCTATACGGCAGAAAACAATAATAATTTCTTTGATATCGGTGTAGAAGTTGAGACAATGATACAGGCTGCACAGAAAAAGGGGAAGAAGATACTTATAGGAATAGATGAGGTTTCAAAGTCCGAAGAGATGATAAAATTTGCGTCTGAATATGGCAGATGGCTCAGAGCAGGGTATCCGGTTTATTTTGTGTGTACAGGCTTGTATGAAAATATACAGGAATTGAGCAATGTCAAAAATCTTACATTTTTCAGAAGAGCGGCAACAGTTAAAACGGAGCCTCTTAATATGATACGAATGACTGAAATGTATAAGAGTAAGCTGGATATTGACAGTAATGAGGCTCGTGAAATGGCGAAAATTACAAAAGGATACGCATATGCATTTCAGGAATTGGGAGTGTTGTATTTTAAGAAAAAGTTGGATGAATTGTTAGAAGATATTTTACCAAAACTCAAAGCTGAATTATTTGCATATTCCTATGAAAAAATATGGGAAGAGATGACGGAAATGGATCGATTTCTGGCTGGATTGCTGACAGAAAAGGAAGAATATAAGCGTGATGAAATACTTAAGCTTATGGGTGAAAAAGCAGGCAGTTATTCAATGTACAGAGATCGTCTGATAAAAAGAGGAATATTAAATTCCAGACAGGGCTATATCTCACTTGCACTTCCATATTTTGGTGAATATATAAAGGAGTATTGTTAGAATCTTAAAATGAGTGAATTATACAAGCTCCAAAAGCTTTTTAATTATTGCACTCTGACCGGTGGTGATGTATACTTTGAATAACAAACAAACTTTGGTTATGAAAGGAAGAAAAAATGAGCATATATTATATTATTATGAGTATGATTGACGGCTTTGAGGCGTTTATCAATCTGGCAGTTATGGTACTGACAATTGTTGCATCATGGATTATGTATGCAAAGGCAGGAGAGCACGGCTGGGCGGCCATTGTACCGTTTTACAGCTCATATGTAAAATTCAGGATTGCAGGGAAAAAGAAGCTGTTCTGGGGATATCTTGTGGCAACTATCGGAATTATAGTAGGATGTATTTTATTGATGTATGAGATTATTGCCTCAGGACTTTCCGTTATGACATCCAGTTATATGGGGTCGTATTATGATTCTACCTATGGATATGCCGGAAACCGTATCGGGGCTCACATGGGCATGCTGATATTTGCGGTTATTCTGATTATTGCAGCAATGATTGCGGCATTGGTTATGAATATCCTCTGCTGTGTCGGACTGGCACATGCGTTTGGCAAGGGAGCAGGATTTGCCTGCGGACTTATATTCCTCAATGTGATTTTTATCTGTATTATTGCCTTCAACAAAAACATTGTTTATGTGGGAGATGGATACAATAGTAATAATAACTACTATAATCCATACGGTTCAAACGGATATGGTCAGCAGTATGGTCAGAACATGTACGGAAACGGAGCAAACCAGCAGTACGGTCAGAACATGTACGGAAACGGAGCAAACCAGCAGTACGGCCAGAACATGTACGGAAACGGGGCAAATCAGCAGTACGGTCAGAACATGTACGGAAATGGCACAAATCAGCAGTACGGCCAGAACATGTACGGAAACGGAGCAAACCAGCAGTATGGTCAGAATCCGTATGGCACAGCACAGGGCGGGGATGCTCAAAATTCCTACGGTACATCACAACAGCAGTCATGGAATGATGAGTATAACAACAAAGATTACGAATAAATAAAATAAAGCGCATGAATAAAAGCTATAAATAAATGTTATAGTACAAATTTGTATCATTCTCTTGACATATAGTGTCAGAGGGCTATAATACAAAACATGATTTAAATAAATATGTTCACCAAAATTCGTTGATGAGAACAAGGTCCGATTTGTATTTATTTTCAGAGAGCCTGTGGGCGGTGCGAACAGGTAATGGTCAGATTGGAATATCCTCTCTAAGAAGCGGGCTGAAAGCATTAAGTGTGTCTGTAAACCTCGCCGGTGTCCACCGTTATATGGAAAGCATATGCTGGTATGCAGAGTGTCACAGTAATACACTGTGGAATCAGGGTGGTAACGCGGATTATTTCGTCCCTTTTCAGATTATGTCAATCTGGAAAGGGATTTTTTAATTCCATAAAAGAGTTTTAGTGAGCAGAAAAATGTTAAGGAGGCTTACAATGAAAGCATTACAAAAAGTAAGTAAATTTTTATCAGACTACACATCGATAGTTGTCATAGCAATCGCCGTAGTCACATTTCTGGTTCCGAATCTGATGGCCTGGGTAAATCAGATGCTGTTTGTGGATCCGGTATCGAACAAGTTCACATGTCAGTCTATTATCATTGGTATTATCATGTTCAGTATGGGACTGACACTTACGACACAGGATTTCAAGATACTTGCACAGAGACCATTTGATATATGTGTTGGTGCAATCGCACAGTATCTTATCATGCCGTTTCTCGCATTTGGTATCTCAAAGGCATTGAATCTGCCTGACGGAATCGCACTTGGACTTATCCTCGTAGGCTGCTGTCCCGGTGGTGTTTCTTCAAACATTATGTCATACCTCTGCGGTGGTGATGTGGCATTCTCAGTTGGAATGACAACAGTTTCCACATTGCTCTCACCATTTATGACACCGCTTCTGGTATCATTTCTTGCAAGCGGAACACATGTCTCAATCAAGGCGCTTCCGATGTTTGTGTCAATCATTGAGACTGTAATCTTTCCTGTAGCGGTTGGATTTTTACTCAACTACCTGCTTGGAAAGAAAAAGGCATTTGCCGAGGCTCAGAAGGTCATGCCGGGTATTGCGGTGCTTGGCCTGGCATTCGTTGTAGGTGGTGTTGTATCATCACAGGGCTCAAAGTTCTTTACATCAGGAGTAGTAATTTTTGCGGCAGTTCTGTTACATAACGGACTTGGATATCTGCTCGGATACGGTGCAGGAAAGCTTGTAGGCATGAACACAGCCAAGAAGAGAACCATCTCTATCGAGGTTGGTATGCAGAATGCAGGTCTTGCAACAAATCTTGCAACTACTACAGCCCAGTTTGCTTCAACACCTGAATCAGCTATTATCTGTGCAGTATCATGTACATGGCATTCAATCTCAGGCACACTGCTTGCCGGAGCCTTTGCATTAAAGGACAAAATGGCTGCTAAAAAGGCAGAAGAAGCCGCTGAGACAAAGACAGCATAAAGAGAATGAATACCTATTATAACCGATTGGTAAATTAAACAAAAATCATAGAAATAAAAAATAAATTATGTATAAAATATTTATTGAAATTTGTTAAAAAAAGAGTAAACATAATATACAAATAAAATTAAGATAAACAAAAGAAAGAGGTAATAATATGAGTGGAATCTTAATGATGGTAATAGCCATTGTTGTGCTCGGTGGAGCATACTTATTATATGGCCGTTATCTGCAAAACAAATGGGGCATTGATCCAAATGCCAAGACTCCTGCCTACGAGATGGAGGACGGAGTGGACTATGTACCGGCTGATACCAATGTAGTATTCGGACATCAGTTTGCATCTATAGCAGGTGCAGGCCCAATAAACGGACCAATTCAGGCAGCTATTTTCGGATGGCTTCCGGTTCTGCTTTGGATATTAATTGGTGGTGTATTCTTTGGAGCTGTTCAGGATTTTGCATCTATGTACGCTTCAGTTAAGAACAAGGGTCGTACCATCGGTTACATCATCGAGGAGTACATCGGTAAATTAGGAAAGAAATTATTCCTGTTATTCTGCTGGCTGTTCTGTATACTTGTTGTTGCAGCCTTCGCAGATGTCGTAGCCGGAACCTTCAATGGCTTTGCTGCTGATAAAGCAGGTGAGGTTACAAAGGTTGTAGCCAACGGAGCAGTTGCAACTACATCAATGCTTTTCATCATAGAAGCAGTTGCACTTGGTTTCTTCCTTAAATACTCTAAGTTCAACAAATGGATTAACACACTTGTTGCAATCGCATTACTTATAGTAGCTATAGCACTGGGACTCAATTTCCCAATGTATTTAAACCTTAGCGTATGGCACATAATTATATTTGCATATATACTTATAGCCAGTGTTACACCTGTATGGGCACTGCTTCAGCCACGTGATTACCTTAACAGCTACCTGTTAATCTTCATGATCGTAGGTGCGATAATCGGTGTATTTGTTGCAAATCCTGCTTGTAACCTTGATGCTTTCACAGCATTTGCAATCCCTGATGCAAACGGAAACCCACAGTATCTGTTCCCAATCTTATTCGTAACAATCGCCTGTGGTGCAGTTTCAGGTTTCCATTCACTTGTATCATCAGGTACTGCTTCTAAGCAGATAAAGAATGAGAAGAACATGCTTCCTGTTTCATTTGGCGCCATGCTTATGGAGAGTATGCTTGCAATCCTTGCACTTATCGCAGTAGCATCATTCGGTAAGGGAGAGGCAGCAGCACAGGGACTTACAACACAGCCGCAGATTTTTGCAGGAGCAATTGCAAACTTCCTTTCAGTAATCGGTTTGCCACATTCACTTGTATTTACACTGATCAATCTGGCTGTATCCGCTTTTGCTCTGACATCACTTGATTCAGTAGCCAGAGTCGGACGTCTGTCATTCCAGGAGTTCTGGCTTGATTCAGACACAGATGATGACAATATGAGTCCATTTGTCAAGCTGATGACAAACAAATACTTTGCAACAATCATCACACTGGTACTTGCATTCCTGCTTACAAAGGTAGGCTATGCAGAGATATGGCCACTGTTTGGTTCAGCTAACCAGCTCTTATCAGTACTTGCACTTGTTGCCTGCGCAGTATTCTTAAAGAAGACAAAGCGTCAGGGCTGCATGCTCTGGATTCCAATGGTATTCATGATGGCAGTTACATTTACTGCACTTGGCATGACAATCTACAAGCTTACAAAGGCATTATTCTCTGTAGGACTTGACCTTGGAAATTCATTACAGCTTATATTTGCAGTATTACTGCTCATCCTTGGTGTACTTGTTGCAATTCAGGGTGTGAAGAAGCTCTGTGAGAAATCAGAAAGCAAGAAAGCTGCAGCTTAAAATGAGATAGAAGTTGCAATTAATAGAAGTAAAAAGTCTCAGAATCCGCTAAATAAGCGGGTCCTGAGACTTCTTTTTATGTGGGTATGATGAATAAAAGAGGTGAAAAGGGAGCCTGATATCAGGCTCCCAATTCTCTGTCCTTTCCCATGAAAAATACTGCTAAAGATTCCGGACCAACATGTCTTCCGGTGCAGTAATCATAGGTGGTATTTATCACATCGCGCACCTTTATGCGCTTTTTAATCTGTGTAATCACATAGAGCGAATCCTCATATGCGTCAGCATGTGCCACTCCGATAATCTGATTTTCAGGGTCTGTAATGTTGTCGCATAACAGATTGACAAGCTCATTTAATACGGCTTTTCGGCCACGACATTTTCTGAACTGTACAATATATCCGTCCTTGCTGCCCCTTAGGATAGGCTTGATGCTTAGCATGTTGCCAACCAAAGCGGTGGTTCCGCTTAATCTGCCGGTTCTTGCAATATACTTTAAATTGCCCACGGTAAACACACCGTTTAATCTGGCAGGATAGGTCTCTATAGTGTCAGCCACCTCATCAAAGCTCATGCCCTTCTCACGCATTTCGCTGGCGTATATTGCGAGAAGTCCCTGTCCGAGGGAAGCATTTAATGAATCCACCAGGCGTATTTTTCTGCCGTTACTGCAATCATCAAGGACAGCATCGGCTGCGACACGGGCTGAGTTGTAGTTGCCGCTTATGTTTTTACTTAGGGAGAAATACAGGACATCCTTGTCTGCCTCAATGATTTCCCTGAAGGTATCCTCAAAGATTCCGCTGCTGATAAGTCCGGTCTTTACCTCGGCACCTTCTCTTATCGCGTCATAGTATTCCTTACCCTTTGCCCGCTCCTGTTCCGGTGTGAGGTCAGGCTCAAAGCAGGTCATTTCCTTTCCGTTGACAAGGTTTACAAATGATAGCACCTTGATTTTAAATTTTTTACATAGCTCTGCAGGAATGTTTGCCGCAGAGTCAACAATTATTTCAAACATATTTACCCTCGTATTTCTATAATAATTGGTTAACTGTAGTTATGCATCACATACATTGCAATTATATTCCATTAATATATGTGGTTGCAAAGAATAGTATATGTAGTTTTTAATACTATGTCAATGACTTTTGCCATGTTTAGTAAAAATTTAGAATATTTAGATAGAGTTATCAGGGATGTAGTGTTATAGTAGAAATAATAGATATATAGATTCAATGAAACAGAGGAAAAAATATGAGTGATATAAAATTAGGCTGTCACGTAGGCATGGCAGGAAAAGATATGTTTCTGGCATCAGCCAGGGGGAAGCAGCATCATACGGCGCGAATGTGTTTATGCTCTACACCGGGGCACCACAGAACACGAGAAGAAAGGAAATCTTTGAGCTCAACATAGACGCAGGCTGGGAATATGCACATGAGCATGGGATAAATGAGATAGTGGTCCACGCGCCATACATCATAAATCTGGCAAACACCGTAAAGCCTGAGACGTACGAGCTGGCAGTGGAGTTTCTGGAAAAGGAGATAGTAAGGACCGCGGCAATGAAGAGCCGCATACTGGTGCTTCATCCGGGAAGCCATGTCAATGCCGGTGAGCAGGCTGGAATCGCACAGATTGTAAAGGGACTTAACACAGTGCTCAATCAGAATGATGACGATGTGTTTATCGCACTTGAGACGATGGCAGGAAAGGGCAGTGAAATAGGCCGTTCCTTTGAAGAGCTTAAGGCAATCTATGATGGAGTGGACAGGAAAGAAAGACTGCGTGTCTGCTTCGATACGTGCCATGTAAATGATGCAGGATACGATATTGTGAACCATTATGATGATGTTTTTGCGGAGTTTGACAGGGTGATAGGACTTGACCAGATAGCAGTATTTCATATCAATGACAGCTTGAATCCTCTTGGAGCACACAAGGACAGGCATGCAAATATAGGCAAGGGAACCATCGGCTATGATACACTGCACCGACTGGTGCATGATGAGAGCTTTGCAAATGTACCAAAGATTCTGGAAACACCATGGCTTTGTGAGGAGGGCTCTGCGAAGAAGACTATTCCTCCTTATAAAGAGGAAATTGAATGGCTTCTTAAATAAGAAGGTGGCTAAAAATTTATGGAGAGGTTTGGTATTACAGACAGTAAGATAATGGAGGCATAACAGATGAAGGAAAAAACCTACGAGGGAACTAAAAAAACACAGAATGGTTTAAAGAGAATGTTTTTTTCAGTGCTTGCGATATTATTGCAGGCAGTTTTCATGGTCTATATGTTTACAAGGCTAAATGGACTAAACGGCGCACCGAATAAGATGCGTGCACGGTTTGAAGAGGTGGATTCCATGCTTCTTCCATGTCTGCCTGAAAACGCAGACATACTATCCGATATGTATGAAAAGGTGCCACAGGCAAAGAATTTCAACATACCTGGCGAGGCAAATGATGATATCATAGACAGGGATCCGGAAAGATGGAGAACGGCTGCAGGGTGTTCAACCCGGATGCACCTGCCTTTAACATGTTTTAAACAATCGTGACCATAGAAAAATCACGGTAATTGATGGATTTACAATCCAGCCATATGCAGACAGCCTCTCGATAACGAGCAGGTGGGTGAGGATGTCTATATCAGCATGGCAAACAAGGCACAGCGTTATTGCTGGTTTATCACGCCTATCCACCTATGCAGACATCATTACCGATGAGATGAGCCATGCGCTGACACTTGCCGCCAAGCGTGGAGTTGACGTGCGCATCATCACGCCGGGCATACCTGATAAGAAACCAATATACAGCGTGACACGCTCCTTCTACAACCAGCTTGTGAAGCATGGTGTGAGGATTTTTGAGTGGACACCGGGCTTTTGCCATGCAAAGATGAGTGTGGCAGACGATATAATGGCAACCTGCGGTACCATAAATCTTGACTACAGAAGCCTTTATCACCATTTTGAAAATGGCTGTTTTATGGCGGATTGTGAAGTGGTGCATGAAATCAGGGATGATTTTATAAGGCTTTTCACTGAGTCAGCGGAGGTGACGGAGAAGTACAGGACAGGAAGAAGTGCAAGGCGAAGGCTGGGGCAGTCAATTATGCGGCTGTTTGCAGGGCTATTGTAGACTGAAAATAATGTGTATCAGGGAAGTGGGGGAGCATATGAGTGATTACGACAGCAAAATCATCAGAAAGCGGATAAGAGTGTACGGCTCTGTGCAGGGAGGAGGTTTCCGCTACAGAACAGAGCATGCGGCAGAAAGCGTTGGCGCAACAGGCTGGGTGAGAAATGACCCTGACGGCTCGGTATTTATGGAAATACAGGGCACAGAGGAGCAGATAGACAGGGTATTTGCAATGGTGAGTCAGGGTACTTATGTAAATATACAGATAAACGGAGGCATCATATATGTTTTTATGATGGGAATAACGGACGGCAGGAAGGACTTTGACTTCAATCAGGTCATTACCTGCGATGAATGTGGCAGGTATGGCAGGTATCAGGTGTATATGACATACATGGTGCTGTCACTGTTCTTCATTCCGTGTTTTAAATGGAACAGGCACTACTATGTGCAGACCACATGCTGTAATGCGCTTTACGAGCTTGATCCGGAAATAGGACGCAGGATAGCAAGAGGCGAGGACGTGGAGATATTGCCACAGCATTTGCAGCGTGTAAACGCAGTATGGTTATGGCTTTGAAAATGGAAGTGGAAACACAACAAAAGATGCAGCAATTGTGGATATACAACTACAGAGGACTTTGAATTCTGCCCAAAATGCGGCAGGAGGCTGTAATGTGTTTCACGTTCTAATGATAATATGCTTTTTACGAATCGACTGCAATAAGGCAGAGGATGGAGCATAGAAAGAGTTTAACAAAATCGGTATTTGACGATTTGGTGGTAAAAATTATTCCTCTTCAACAAGTTTCACAAAATCATCTGGCAGAATTATCTTTGTTCCACCTGCCTGATAATCTTTTATATTTCTTGTGACAATATAATCCATATCTTTTCTGGATGCCACCTTTTCAACAACTGCATCCTCATAGTCACTGATTGCAGATGCAAGTGCATCCATGCAGTCATCCGCTGTAACCTCTAATATTCCAGTCAATGAATAAAGCTTTCCCATTATCATCTTTGCTGCTTCTATGTTATGCAAATGTTTCCTTATAAGATAATAGATGTCTGTTGCTGAACTTGCAGTAATGTACATTTCGATTGTATGATTTGCTGCCATAAGAAATATTTCTTCTGCACTTTTATTCCATGGCTCTCTTGAAGTCAGGGCATCTATTATCACATTTGTATCTGCAAGAATCCTCATCTATTTTGCACCAAGCCTTTCTTCTTTTGCTTCATTCAGGTCTGCATCCTTTGGTAAGATTCCAAACAGGGATTTTGCTACTTCTACTCTGTCCTGATGTGGATTTGTCAGTTTTGCCACTACCTTTCCGTTCTTTGTGATAAAAACATCTTCTTTTGCAGATAATAATAAATATTTTCCAAGATTATTTTTCAATTCAGTTGCTGTAATTGACATATCACCACTTCCTTTCTTCGTACTATTATTATACTCATTTTGTACGATTTTATCAATGTATTTAGCTGGAAAATATTACTCGGTGTACTAGTTGTATCCTACACATTATTTGCCATTGACAACCCTATGGAGTATGCCCGGTTGGTCTTGGATAACGAGATGCAGGCTTGGGTGGATTAGGAAGATAGTTTAGATATATGGTAAATCAATCGCCTATTAGTGAGAGCTAACTTGAAAAAGTAAATTCCAGTGCAGAAGTAAATTCCACACTCATTTAAAAGTTCTTGATTTTCTAAGAGTTTTATAAGCTCAAAACGCTTATTTCTGTTATAATAGGAGTAACTTCTTGGAAAAAACTGATTTGATGGTATGACAAACGGACCACTGGAAGGTAGTGTGCGAGACTAAATTCCACCGGTCATGTGAGGAAAATGTGAAAGTTTAATTTCCAGTCCGACAGCAGATTTCTAAGTGGTTGTTAATGGTTGAAGGAATCAGCTTAGGCGTTAGATTGACCAAATCAGGGTCAATGCGCTTAAGCTGAAATGCGTTTAGGGTTTTTTTTCCGAGTGTCTCTAATGCGGCGTCATAAGGCGTGCTTCCATTAAGACTTTCCCTTGGAGTGGAGTTGATGTGATTCACGATTAGATTCACATCCCATTGTGTCAAAAATTCAAAGCTGGTTCCTTTGGGAAGCACCATACGGAGCATGGTATGTGCCTGCTCAAGACCTCCTTTTTTGTCCGCTACGCATGGGATCACAATAGTAGATGCTGGTACGCTGAATTTCATCCAGTCCTGTTTCAAGAGCGACAGGATCTCCGAATTCTGAACCTCTGTCTGTCAAGATATATTCAAAGACAGATAAGAACTCATAGGTGCCCATACGTTTTTCTAAACGGTCAAAAATAAGCCGGACAGCGCCTTTAGTACAACGATTCAGGAGAAAGGCAAGGAACAGCTTTTTTCCTTAGTGAAGAAAAAGGTCAGTAACGTCTTGTTGGATTCTCTGGATGAGTGTACCGTATCCATTTCTACAAAAGAGGATAACTGCAGCTCACTAAAATCACTGAATAACCTTTTCTCGAAGACGGTTCTGTTTGTAATCTGTGTTTTATGGCACTTTCGTGGCTTGAAGCCGGGCTTACGTTTTAAATCAATGTTTCTAGCTGTAAACAGACCTTGATCCAGATAGGTGTACAAGGAACGGACTGACATATCCAGTTCTGGATGATTGGTAATGATTTGATATGGAGATTGTCCCTGCTCGATTAAAGGAGAAACAATGCCATCCTTTTTGCGTAATTCATGTTTTGTCATGTTTATACCGGCTCTGGAACCGGAAAGCTTTTCACGGTATTTTCTATCAGCAAAACGTGCATCGTATCTGTATTTCTGGGCGATGGTGCAATGATTTATCTTTTTGTGCAGCCATTACAGACATAGGGCGCCTTATCCAGTCTTTTGCACTGTTCCTTCACAAAATCCTTGCAAGTTTGATTACAGGTGGGGCAGGAAGTGCATTTTACATCGCAGAGAATGATTTTTCCGCAGACATTGGTTTTCCGGCAATGGAAGCGATGAATACAAAAGTTATGGGCATTATAGAAAGTACCTTTGTGATACCAGTCGGATAGACGGTGAGCCCTTACTTCTTTGGAAATGGTTGTTGGATCCTTGCAAAGAAAGCGGGCAATGTTCTTAAAGGTTTCTCCCTTGTTCAGTTCGTTTTCGATATAGATACGGTTTTCAAGGGAAAGGTGCTTCTGGTTTCCTGGAATATATTTACTCATGGATATCCTTCTTTCTACTGCTGTCAGAAAGAAAGATAACCTTACCATTTTTATATGAAAGAGTAAACCTTTACTGTGCGGGGAGTAAATTCCACCACCAAATGGGGCATGCGGACATTTTTTAGACCGCTATGCCTATACTCCTTCTATAATCTAGAGGACTAAGTCCTCCGAGTGTTGATTTAATTCTATCTTTGCAATACCAACGCATATAGCCATTTATTTCCTGAATAAATTCTTCAATGCTATATTCATCCCAGTTATGTCCATAGAACATTTCTGTTTTGAGATGACCAAAGAAGCCCTCACATGCAGAGTTATCAGGAGAACACCCTTTTTGGACATGGATCGTGTAAGGTTTGCTTCTTTCATTATCTGTATCCACTCTGGCCAACGATAATGGCATCCTCTGTCAGAATGTACGATAGGTTTTTCGTTTGGTTTAAGAGTAGCAATAGCATTCCTTAACATGGTGTTGGCAAGTTCTGCGTTTGGAGAAGTGCCTATAGTCCAACTCACCGGCATACCATCGAGGCAGTCAATTATCGGAGAAAGATATACTTTTCCTGCTTTGATAGAAAACTCTGTGATATCAGTAAGCCATTTCTGATTCGGTTTTGTAGCATGGAAATCTCTATCTATAACATTCTCCACCGCAGGTGTTATTTCACCTTTATAGGAGTTATATTTCTGTCTGCGTTTTCGTCTGATAATTAGTTTTTCCTGCTTCATAATACGACGAACCACTTTTTCAGAAACTTTTATACCTTCACGATAAAGCAGCATATGAATTCTTCGATAACCAAATATATCTCGATTTTCATGAAACAGTTGTATGATTCTTTTGCGAAGATCAGAGTATTTATCTTCTGCATAAATGGCTTTTTTCTTGATAATAATAGCTGCTTTTTGCAAGGTTAAGTTTTTTAAGAAGATCCGGCAGTGAATACTTATTTTTCAAGGCATCGATTATCACTTCCTTCTCCCGATTTGTGAGAGCTGTCTGATCGATGCCGGGGTCTTTTTTAATACATTGATTGTTTCTTTAAGAATATCTATTTCCATCTGCATATCGAGCATCTGAGCTTTGAGCTCATTGATATCTTCCGCAGATGTGATATCGTTTGGATTTACATTAATGTTGGCAGTAGTTTTTTTCATGGGTTGAAAACATCCCTTCCCCCGATACTCCCTAATCCATTTATATATCAAGGAAGGTGTGTATCCGATTTCTTCTGCCACTAATTTTACAGGCTCGCCTTTAATAATGCAACGTTTAATTACATCATGTTTCAATTCAGTTGGCGCTTGTCTCCAATGCTTTTGATTTGGAACATCATAGTATTTAGGATATTTTTTACGCCAATGATAAAGCATCGGTGAAGATGGATAACCTAAGGTTTGGATTACTTTGTCTGGAGATCCTGTCGCCTTTAACAATACAAGTGCTGTCGATTTTGTTCTTGTGTGTACCTCATAACATATCAAGCATTACACAGTCCAACTTTTCGTCCGCATGCCCATGTGGTGGTGGAATTTAAAATTTCATTTTTGGCCTATTAGTGAGACAATAATTATTTTTACACAAACCAGCTTATTCGTGGTAGAATAAAACCACAGATAAGCGGGTTGTTTGTTTTAAAAGGAGAATCTTATGAAAACCAAACAACCGGAACTAAACAAAATCATTGCACTCTACGAGAGATTATCCCGTGATGATGAGCAAAGCGGTGACACCAAGCACCGGCGGTTATGAAAAGAAGGACAAAAACGGTAATCCTACAGGAAAGTACACCAATGCACAGGACAATTACACCTGCTTCACTTACAGTAAAGCAAAGAACAAAGTGAATTGGAATTATCAGTAGATGCTTTAGAAAATGAAATTTAGGAGGAAAACACATGGAAACCTGGTATTACGAGGTAGTGTCCATAGACGGAGACTATGCAAATCTAAAGAGATGCGATATTGAATCAGACGATCTGAAGCTTGTGGCAAGGGCACTGCTCCCACCTGAAATCATGGAGGGAAGCAGACTGAAATACGAGCTGATGCAGTATGAGATAATTTAGTAACATATAACCTTGAAGTAGGAGATGTTAAGAATGCAGCAGAAATCGACACAAAAAATACTGCTATTTAGTGTAGCAGCACAAAAAGTGGAAAAAATAAAAGTCCTGTGCAAAACTCTTGGAATATCGGTGCAACAGGTGGAAAAATCAGATTACGGACAGAAGCTCGGTGCGATAGCAGGAATAACCGGATTCAAAAAGGATGGTTCAAGGTATAGCGGAGCCGATTTCCCGGCGGAGCTTCTGGTCTTTTCAGGTATTAATTCATCACAAATGGATATCTTTCTGGCGGAATATAAGAAGGCGGGAATCGAACCAATCGGATGTAAGGCCGTCGTGACACCGGATAATGTATTTTGGAGTGCCGATAAGCTGTTTCGGGAGATATTTAAAGAGCACTTGTTTATGAGCAGGTAAATTGTAAATGTTATTATAAAATGAAAGAAAAACCTCTATCGTGCAATTTCTAATAATTTTTTCTTTATATTTGTGAGATAACTTCTACTTACAGGAATGGTAACGTTATTTGGCAAAAAAGTTCATTAATTCTTAGAGATAAAACTTTATTGATATTAACAATATAAGATTTGTGATATAGTGGCTCAGTTGTCAAGACAAAAATCTGAGATTTTTATAATGAACTGATATGGTTGATAAGTTACAGAGAACATAGGGGAAGTAGTTGAACCTTCCCCAGTCCCATTTATGCTAAGCTACATATGGCAACAGCATTGCCGGATAGTAGCATTCAGCCGGTGTCTTATAATCAAGTGCAGAATGACGCCGCTCAAAGTTGTAAGTGTGGATATACTGTCCGATGGCAGTTCTGGCTTCTTTGATGTTATTGTATTGTGTCAGATAAGCTTCTTCATACTTGAAGCTGCGGAACCAACGCTCAATCATGATGTTGTCTGCCCAGCGGCTTTTCCCATCCATGCTCTGGCGGATACCGTTTTCCTTTACGAAGTCAATATACTGCTGACTTGTAAATTGACATCCCTGATCAGAATTCAAGATCTGCGGTTTTGCTACTTTGAATGCTTTTTTCAGGGCATTGATAACCATTCTGGTATCAAGGGTATCATCGACTTCCCAGCCAACGATGCAACGACTGTGCCAATCAATAACAGCTGTCAAATATAGAAAACCGCGCTTGATTGGAATATATGTAATGTCAATAGACCATGCCTGATTTGGCTTATCTATGATAGCATTACGGAGCAGATAAGGACATACCTTGGCCTGTTGCATACGCTTGGAAAGGTTCATCTTAGGATAGATTGGATAAATATCCATTTCATTCATATAACGTCGTGTTTGTCGACGTCCCACATGATATCCTCTAGCCTTCAGTTGGGCGGACATTTGTCTTGCACCCCAGGATGGGTTATCTGTATGGAGATGATCGATAATCTCTTTACAAGCCAGTTCTTTATCGGATGTAGGCGTGCCTTTGTAATAAATACTTGTACGATTGATATCAAGCAGTTTTGCGCCGACAGAAGCCGGGATTTCTTTAGTCGTCAAAAGGTTTTGGACTAAACTTACTCTCGTAGTCTGGTCCACAAATTTCTTCAGATTTTTTTTTGAGCCAATCAACCTGCATGGTTAACTGACCAACCTTTTTGGCATACTCCGCCTTTTCCTTACGTTCTTCAGCAAGCTTTTCTTTGAGGTTATCCTCACGCTTGTCATCAAATACAGCAGAAGCATTGTCGAGGAATTCTTTTTTCCAGTTGCGGAGCAGATTCGGCTGGATATTATTTTCAACAGCAAGGGTATTGAGATCTTTCTCACCCTTAAGTAGTTCGATTACAAGGTCTGATTTAAATTTGGCACTGAAATTTCTTCTTTGTCTGGACATTTTTATGAATCCTTTCTTTGTTACTGATTTTAGTATATCAGATTCATTATAAATTGTCCGAAAAAAGTGTCTTAATTTATGAGACCATTATATGAGCTCGAATAAAAAAAACTTGGAGTCGTTTTGATATTTCATTTAAAGAAGGTCTTTGGACAAATACATTTGATGTAGTATGAAGGATTACATCATGTCCATTTTTTTCTATATACATTATATCAGTGTAAGGTATGCTAATAATATCGTTGCCCTTGTGATAATAATAAAATTCTCGACTAAATAAATGAATAAATTTATCGAGACAATTATTTATTGTGCCATAGTTAATTGGTTTTAAAAGATAGTTGAATGCTTGAACATCATAACCATCAAATACATATTCCTTAAATGCAGTAAGAAATATAATAATACCTGTGTAACCGCTTTCTCTGAGCTGTTTGCATGCATCAATTCCGGTGAATGAGTTATTGCAATTTAATTCGATATCAGAAAAGAATAAATCACATTTTAGAGTAGGTAGGGATTTAATAAATTTTTTATATGAATTAAGCCAAATAATATTTATTAAAATCCCTGTGTTAGCTGCCCATTTTTTTATTGAGTCTGAGAGTGTTATGAAATCACTTTCATTATCTTCAAGAATTGTGATGTTAATAATCATTAATTATCCTCCAATCAATTATCTAAAGGAAATAAAATAGAAACTGAGAAAATCTCAGTGCCGGGATCAAATTCTATGATGCCATTATATTTTTTTACAATCTCATTAATCCTTTTTATTCCGATGCCATGTTCGTTTTTATTAGAAGTTTTTGTGGTTAAAAGGTTGCCATTTCCTCCATAAAGGTATATACCATTTGAACTATTTGATATAAATAGTAGTAGCATATTGTTATATGGTTTAATTTCAATTTGAAGTCTACGTTTAGTCATGTCTAACTTACAGTTGGCTTCTATTGCATTATCAAGTAAATTACTAATTAATGAACACAAATCCATATCTGAAATGTTATAATTAGCTGGAAAATGAATCTGATGTTTTATAGAAATATTATTATCTAGTGCTTTCGAGAGTTTTGCTGTCATAATACAGTCAATGGGGATTATTCCAGTTGAGATTGTATATGATGTCCTTTCTATAGAGTTATTTATCTGGTATATGTATTTTAAGGCGTCAGAATTTTTTCCGTTTTCTACAAGTTTATATAGAATGCTCATATGGTTCATGATGTCATGTTTAAATACCCTAAGACTATGGGTGGAATTAATTATTTCCTCATTTTGTCGAGCTTCCATTTGATTAATTGTAATACTCTGAATAAGTCTGTCATTTTTTTCTTTTTCTTTTCCAAGTCTATAAATATATATGGAAATATATACAAATAAAAATAGTGTAAGTCCGAAAATAAATAAGAGTAAGTGGAAAAAGTTTTCAGCGTATATTGACTGTTTTAATAAAATAATAAGTACAATCTCTTCTAATATGACACATATAGTAGAAATTATGAAATAGGAAATTTTATCAAGTTTTCCTAAAACAAACACCTGTGGAGTAAAAAGCAAAAATATGATTACAAACAAGGCAATTATAGATATATATATTAAGGAAAAAAGTATTCGCATATTTCCCAAATATAATACCTGCGAGAGATTTATATTATAAAACTTTATTGGTATTAATAAAGTCAAAGCATCTGAAATTATTAGTATGAGGCAATAGATAAAAGAGACAAAAAAACTATTAAAAATAGGATTAACAAAAAATAATATTAAGAAAATAATATTAAGTAATAGTACAGATGTTAAAGAAATAATGGTAGATATCTTGCTTATATTCATAAGAGTAATTAATAGTGATTTACATAGTATGAATAATGTTTGTTCAGCCGTATGATAATGATATTGACGTTTAGTAAATTTTGCATTACAAATTACAGCAAATAGAAACGATTCTAATAGATTTATTATAAATTCCCAAATTATGTTAAACATATATTCTACTCCTTGATTAGTGTAAGTAAATTATAACAGATGCTCTTTTTTTTATACAATGAGTAACAAGCTATTCACAGCCAATTTTATGTCGTTTGCGCCAAATATCTTGTATAAATTAATAAATTGTGTAATTCTTAGATTAAAATAAATATTCAGAACCGCCTAGTGAATATTTGTAAAACTGTACGATGCTCGTGCTTTCACGAGACTGCGAAGTAAATTTTGATCATATCTATGGAATGGCTCTATTCGAGCTACCTTGAGAACAAGAAAATCTCTTAACAGAAAGGTATACATAAATGAAGAAAAATAAAATACTAATTGGTGTTATATCAATTATGTTTGCAGGAATAATTACATTGGGGATAATAGAATGTAACAATAGCAATACAAAGGATAACGATAAATTATTTATTGGAAATGGCAAATTTTGTCAAGCAAAAAGGTTGAATGGATTGGGTGCCATTTATGATGACGACTATTTTTTTTGATTGTGAGAATCAAATATATGAATCGTATAATTATTCTAATAAAAAAAACGACAAAAAGCTTAATGTGAATTGCAGAAACTCAGCTTGTTCACACAGCAATGATACGTGTGAAGCATATGTTGAACTTGGTGAGTATTTTGTTTTCAATAGTAAAATATACAAATATTATAACAAAAGTAAAGTTGTATCAGGTGAAAATAGGTGGTATGGTTCTATTGTTGAGGCAGAATCGGGAAAAACGGTCTTTAAAAATTCTATTCCAACTGATATGTCATCAGAATTAGCAATTGATGATAGTGAGGCTATTTTATATGTTAGGGTATTGTCGGATGATATAGTAAAAGTAGATGGTGATAGACATGCCTATTTGTTGGACAAGAATTTTAATATTATATACTGTCATTACAATATTGGCAAATTTCCATGGGGAGCTATTTTGAATGGAAATTATTACTATATCAATGATATAAATGAAATTGTCAAGGTAAATTTAACAACGTTTGAGAGTAAATCAATAGCATCAAATGGTAAGGCTTTTATGGCGGATAACGATGAGAATTTTATATATTATTCAAATGAATTTAGCGAATTATATAAGTTGTCACCGGATGATGAAAGTTCTATAAAAATAGCAGATAATGCGCTTTTCTTTTCTGTACAGAATAAATATATATATGCCAGTGGTGGAGATAATGGTAACAAAATAATATATGATAAAAACGGAAAAATTATTGCCGATTATTCAGCTTGTGTAAATATGGGAGCTGATTCTGCCTTTCAAATAAATGATAAAATATATACAATATTTAATGGTGGTGTAGCTTACATGGATCTTGATGGGAAGAATTATGGTGAGATGATGCAATGAGATATGAAATTAAAAAAAATATTATCATGTAAAATACTTATGATTTCTATGATTGTGGCTTTTATTTTTTCAATGGCAATTTCATATAATGCATATGCTAATGAGAAAATAAATTTAAGAGAGTTTTCTGCATATATTGGTGATTTTTCAGAACAAAAATATGATGTGATAGAGCAAAAAGTAATGGAGTTACAAAACAAATACGAAGAAACACAAAATGCAGATGTAATGAATGAAATGTTTGTTTATCTGACATTGGATAAAGATGCTTTAAATTGTCATAATGTTGTTGAATATAGGGATAGTGTTATTTCTGATTCTGAAATTAAAAAAAAAACTGAGTCTGGATATTATAAGAGAATGAACGAAACGATAAATAAATTATATGGAAAGAAAGACTAATCTTGTAATTGGAGAAAGTGAGACTTTAAATGAAGTATATGATTTATTTTGCGTAACTGATATTGTAGATATTGTATTTATTATTGTAATTATTTTATTTTCTTCTTATTTGTTTTTGAATGAACATAATAACAATACATTTTATATGATTAAATCATCATATAGAGGAGGGAAGTTATCTTATCGGAATAAAATAGTGATAACATTATTTTTTTTCGATAATGGCATCAGTGGTTGAAACTTTGGGAATGACAATATGGTCAGTTTTTGGAATAAAATAGATCAATGGAATACATCAATTCTCTTAAATAACGTAAACGTCAAACCACGCGCCTTGGATAATTAGCATTTTTGTGAGACACTCTATAAGACACGAAAAAACTAATAGTTTTTTAGAGGAGGCAAACTATCATGGATAAATGTACTCACGATGTAAGGCGTGCTAACTGGTTAAATATCATAAATCAATGTCAGGAACGACCTGCAAACGTAACTGTCCATCAATGGCTGAAATACAATGATATCAAGGAAAAATCTTATTATTACTGGCTGCGCAAGTTTCGTAAAGAATCATACGACCAGATGCAGCTGCCTGTAACAACCGAAAATCCTGCCGAAATTTCTTTTGTTGAAATAGCTGCCCCTGTTACATCAGAGAAAACTATTCAAACACGGGAATTTTCGTCAGCTTCTAACGCGACTGCAGTTGTCAGGAATGGTGATATCATTCTCGAAATATCAAACGATGTTTCAGATGCTGTGCTAAGCAGGCTCTTAAAGGAGGTAGTCCATGCTGGAGAACGTTGCTAAAATCAATCGGGTTGTGCTTGCGTGTGGTACAGTGGATCTGCGCAAAGGCATTGATGGTCTCTCGATGATCATTGGTGACAAATATAAGCAGAATCCTTTTGAGAAAGGAACCTTGTTCCTGTTCTGCGGTAGACGTTCCGACAGGATTAAAGGACTGCTTTGGATGGGCGATGGATTTCTTTTGCTGTATAAACGGATTGAATCCGGTTCACTATCCTGGCCAAGAACCACGGAAGACGCTGCGGATCTTACCGAAGAGCAATTCGATTACCTGATGCTCGGTTTAAATCCGCTCGATCCTAAAATCAAGGATGTAACACCACAAAATCCCTTCTGAGTTTGTGCAAAACAGAGATTTTTCAAAGACATTTATGACGTCAAAAAATCTATAGTTGAACCTGGTTTATATGCCTTTTTCACAACTGGTACAATGGTTAGCAGTTACTTGAAACAAATATCTTGAAATTTGAAAGCTCTATATTTCCCTGCGTTTATCAGCATCCTATAGCCTTATAGCGATAGGCATAATGACGGAGAGCTAACACACAAGAATTCGCTAATTAAAGCTGCTTCTGTTATAATGAAAACAGTTTAAGGGAGTGAAGCAATGGCACAGAAACATACATTGGAAGAACTGAATAATTGCAGCCGCGAAGAACTGATTACCATTGTTCTTATGATGCAGGGACAGCTCGATGCTTTAAATGATAACATCGAAAAACTCATTGAGCAGGTCCGCATTGCCAATAATTATAGATTTGGCAGGCATACAGAGAGCTTAAAATCAATCGAAGGCCAGCTTTCGTTTTTTGACGAAGCGGACGCCGCCTATGATGAATCTTCCAGGGAGCCTTCTGCTGAAGAGGTCATTACTGCCAAGCGTGCAAAGAAAAAAGGACAGCGGAATATCGACCTGAAAGATTTCCCGGAAGAAATACTTCCGCCATACAGTGTTTCTGAAGAACAGCTGGATGCTTTTTATGGAAAAGGCAATTGGCGCCGTATGCCGGATGAAACCTACAAGAGGCTTCGTCATGAGCCCGAAGCATGGACTGTCGAAATTCATACTGTCGAGGTGTATGTGGGAACTGATGGTGATCATCAGGATGAGTTCCTTCGTGGAAACAGACCCAAGGACTTGCTTCGCAACAGTATAGTGACGCCATCATTACTGGCATCAATACTTAATGTAAAATATGTGAATTCATCAGCATTACACCGGATTGAGCAGGAGTTTCAACGTAATGGCGTAAATATATCACGCCAGACAATGTCCAACTGGATTGTCAGATGCTCCCAGATGTACTTCACTCCGTTTGTGGAACGCATGAAGCAGGAGCTGCTGTCACTGCATGTCACACAGTCAGATGAAACACCGACTCAAGTAATAGCAGACAGCGACCACCCAAACAGCAAGTGCTATATGTGGGTGCACCGTTCCGGAGAGTTTTATACCCGACGCCCGATTGTGATATATGAGTACCAAAAAGGACGTGATCATCAAAAGCCTCTGGATTTTTACAAGGATTACAAAGGAATCCTTGTAACGGACAGCCTGCAGCAATATCATCTAGTTGATAAAAAGCTTCCAGATGTGACAAACGCAAACTGCTGGGCACATGCAAGGCGTGATTTTGCGGATGCGGTTAAGGCTGCCGATAAAAAGGAGCCGTCTTCTGTAAGGCAGTCTGTTGCCTATCAGGCATTGCAGAAGATAGCCGGGTTTTATAATGCTGACACTGAGTTAAAAGGGCTCTCATCAGAGGAACGGCTTCAAAAACGGCAGGAATTGATTCGGCCGCTGGTTGAGGAATTTTTTGCGTGGGTAAAACAACAGGTTAACGACTGTGCGGTACCTCCAAAATCCAAAACAGGCCAGGGGCTGAATTTCATAATCAATCAGGAAAAATATCTTAAGGTATTTCTTGAAGATGGAGATGTCCCTATCGATAATTCTGCCTCGGAGAGAGCCATACGCACCTTTTGCCTCGGCAAGAAAAACTGGATGTTCCACAATACAGCCAAAGGAGCATCTGCCAGTGCGATGGTATACAGTATTTCAGAAACAGCCAAGCTGAATAATCTGCGGCCGTATTATTATTTTAAATATATCCTCACAGAACTGCCAAAACTCTGTGAGGAAAAAAGAAAATATAGATCCAGAAAAGCTGGACTATCTCATGCCATGGTCAGATAGTCTTTCCGGACGAATGCAGGAAGCCACGTCGCCAATAATGGGCGGCGTTGATTTTAATGACTGGCGCATGGTTTGACGTTTACTAAATAACGCTTTCTTACATTCACCTTATAGTATTACTTTATTTGAGATGATAATTGGAGTAGTAATTATGAGGGCAATTGGGTTTTTTGTATTATCTAGTGTATTTATTTTTGCTTCTTTATTTTTTAAAAGTAATATTGTGCCGATAGCGATTAATACATTTATTGGTCTGGGAGGTATAGCAATTAATTATATTTTATCAGGAAAATATTTTGCTTTATCTGGTGGCACAATCAGAGAAGCTGAAAATTATGATATTCTTAGAAAGTATACACCGTTTCCATTGATTAGTGAAAGTGTCAATTATTTTAAGGAATATGAACCTATTAATTTAATGGGAGTTCCAATTCAGTTATTAAGTTATTCTTTAATAATTAATCTGGTTTTTGCAATTATAGTGATAGCGCTGGGTTACTATTTTTATAACACGAATTTTAGGGAAAGTTGAGTTCAAAAATATCATGCTAGAGTTAATTGATATAAAAAAAGATATGGAAGTAAAGAAGTATTGCATGGAATCAGCATCAAATTTGAAAATGGTATTTATGGATTGATTGGACCAAATGGATCTGGTAAATCTACTATTATGAATATAATGTCAGATGTTTTGGATATGAGTTCAGGCAAAATTTTATATAATGGAACTGATATAAAAGAATTAGATGACAGATATAGGGAAAAAATTGGTTTTTTGCCACAAAATGTAGGTTATTATCCAAATTTCACAGCAAAAAAAACCATAGAGTATTTTGGGTATCTTAGAGGTGTAAAAAAAAGAGTTAGATTCAAACGTGGAACAGGTGTTAAGGGATGTTAATTTGTATGAGAATCGTAACGATAAGGTTAAATCTTTTTCAGGAGGAATGAAGCAAAGACTTGGAATTGCAATAACATGTGTAGCTAATCCGGAGATTATTATTTTTGACGAGCCGACAGTGGGACTTGATCCGGAAGAAAGGGCAAGATTTAAAAATCTAATTAGAAAATTATCTAAGACAAAAACTATTGTATTATCAACACATATTTTATCAGACGTAGAGGAAGTGGCTGACTATATAATATTGATTAAAGAAGGATGTCTGACAAAATTTGAGAAGATTGGTGGGAAGGATAATGAATAATGTTACCAAAATGGAATTATACAAAGTTCTTTCAAAACCTCAGGTATATATAATTTTTGTTGTTGGACTAATTATTCAAAGCATCATGGCGGGACAGATGAGAACAACTATGTTTAATGGATATCATAAGTCTGTTTATGAAAATTATATGAATGAAATGGAAGGCGAATATTCAATTGAAAAAAAAGAATACATTAATTCAGAATATCAGAAATTCCAAGCTATTATCGATGATAAGCAAAAGAATGAAATTGCATTTAATAATGGCAAAATAGATGGTAAGGATTATCATTCTATAATCAACGAAGAAAAGAAAGCTAAATATAGAATAGCAACTGTCAAATACATTGTTGAGAAAACAGAGTATTATGATAGTCTGGATAAAAGTGCACAATATTTTTATGATATTGAAATAAGTGATTATATTGAAAATTTGAGGTTTAATGTTATACCTATAATAGTTATTTTATTGATTGTGGTACCTATGTATACAGATGATATATATGCAGGAACATTAGCTATGATTAAATCATCTAAAAATGGAAGAATGATATTGTTAAAATCGCGGCTGAACATTAGTTTATTAATTTCGTTGTTGATATGTATATTATTTGCATTTATTGAATTTGTGACAAAGTACATTATATTTGATTTAGGAAATCTGAATGCAGGGGTTGAAAGTCTGATGATTGAGAGGACTATGCATTTACCATATATTATATCGGACTTGTCTATATGGCAATTTATTGTTTTATTATATCTGTTCTATCTTATAATCTCGGTTATGATTAGCATAATTGGTTTATTAGTTTCTAAAATATCACGAGGAAATATAGAAGCATTTTCAATAATGAGCGTTATTATTGTAGGTGTTTCGTATATTTTAAATATTTTGTGACTGATATGTAATGACTTTTCAATAAAGAGACTGAATATGCCGTTTGCAGATTTTGAAAGGGCGATGCAAAAGGCGGGATACAAGCTCTAATCAACCAGTCCCTTATTCTTCCACTTTCCGCTCTTCCAGCGCAGCACCATGCCGACGGCCCTGATGCACTCGTCACTTGCGAGTCCGATGTAAGCACCGACTGCGAGAAGCCCCAGATGCAGTCCGAAGAAGTATGTTCCGCCGACCGCCGCAAGGTACATGAAAACGGCACCCATGACAACCGGGAAAACGGCATCACCGCTTGTCTTCAGTGCCTGACAATAGACCAGATTGGTGACTCTTCCAAGCTCCAGCACAACATCAATGGCGAGAAGCTTTGTGACTAGGTTTATCATCTGTACGTCATTCGTGAAGATTCGCACAATGTAGTTACCCAAAAGCGCAAATGTGATAGAAAGGCAGGATGCCGTAATCACACCATAGATAGCGGCCTTGCGAGTGCCCTTATCGCATTCGTCATACTCCTTTGCACCGATATGCCAGCCGGTCAGAATGGCATTTGCCTGAGCTAAGGCAGCACCGATACAGTACGAAAAGTTAGCAATCTGTGAGGCATAGGAACGCGCTGTGACGTTCATTCCGTCAGCATCCATCTGGTTCATGAAACGCACTACAAGAGTCATGGCGATATTGTAAAGTGCGGTTTCACAGGCAGACGGAAAGCCAATCTTTATAATCTGTCCGAGAATTTTTCCGGAAGCTATGCGCTCAGGACTGTTCTTTGCCTTGATGAGCACAGCGCCCATTGTGGCAACAATAATCAGATTGACAATACGTGAGATAACCGTTGCAGTGGCAACACCCATAACGCCCCAGTGCATTACAAAGAGAAAAACAGCGTTAAGTATAAAGTTAATGACATTTCCAATAATTGATGCCCAAAGTGACTGCTTTGTGTAGCCGAAAACTCTCAGGTAGCTTGAATAAATCGGTATGAGAGCATTTAAAAAGCAGGCACCTCCAACAATGCGCAGATAAGTATTTGCCGAATCAAAAAGCGCCGGTGCAATGCTGACCATTTTGAGAATATTTCCGGAAAAAACAGTCAGAAAAACAGCCATGAGCACACCTATTACAGCGTTAAATATAAGTCCAAGCTGCCTTGCCTGATATGCTATACCTGGTTTTCCGGCACCGATATTCTGCGTCATGACAGCAACCATACCGCTTGAGATGATACCAAACATGATGATGAAAACGGAGATGTATGTATTTGCCGTGCCGACAGCACCAACCGCCTGGTCGCTCACGGATGACAGCATAAGAGTGTCAACCATGCCTGCCAGCATGTAAAAAAGTGTTTCAAAGCATATTGGAATGGAAAGCTGTGTAAGTGTTTTTCTTTGAACCTGCATATAGATTTTACCTCATTTATAATGTATGTATACCTTGTGATATTAACAGAATGAAAGCAAACTTCTCGTTATAAGCTTCATTAGGGAGAGGAAGATATAAAGAAGAGAAGCTTGCATGTATCAATATATTACATTATCACAAATAATTCTTGTATTATTTCAAGGGAAAATTGTACTATTTCTACTTTATCTATAACTGAGTCATTATTCATATTACAGTGTAGATTCATCAAAACCTTGAGAACAAATAAAAAATTGCACACCTTATGCATGTAATATGTTAAAATAAAAATAGTTGATATATCATTATTATAGTAAACAAACCGGATGGGGATTAAAAGAGACTAAGGAATATGTAGAAAAATGTATTTTGAATTAAAAGAAAACCGGCCACACGGCACACCGGAAAATCCGTTCAGCCAATACCATATCAGTGATGTAAAGCGTGCATTCCAGATTCCGGTACACTGGCACGATGAGCTGGAAATTATATATGTAAAGCAGGGCAAGCTGCATGTGACCATATCAGGTGAAAACTATATAGGAAGCCCAAAGGATGCATTTGTGGTATCTCCGGGCAGTCAGCATTTAATGGGCTCGCCGACAGGAGATGCAGATTATTACACGTTTCTGTTTCCTCTTGAATATATATCATTTCAGACGGACGATCTCATGGAAAAATCAATCCTATCCCCTCTCAAACGAGGAAGACTTATGATTAGTCCTCAGATAAATGATACAGCAGCAGATATATGCGAGCGGCTGATAGAGATAAATGCACAGATATCAGGGAAAAACGCAGAAAAAACAGATGCTGCAAATATAGAGGCGCAATTTGAGACAAAAATAACTCTCATCAAATTCATCCGGAAAATGTGGAGAAATGGTCTGATTCTGGAAAATGGCACAAATGGCACCAACACAATAGAAAAAGAAATGATAACGTATATCCGGCAAAACTATACAAGGGAAATTTCACTGAAGGAATTTGGTGCACAGTTTCATTTGTCAGAAAAATACATATCACGCTATTTTAAAGAGCATTTTCATATTACGCTGTCACAGTATGTCAATCATCTCAGGCTGGAGCATGCCAGACAGCTATTGGAGGAATCAGCAGCTTCCGTTACAGAGGTTGCGATGTGCAGTGGATATCAGAATGTGAGCTATTTTATACGCAGCTTCAAGAAAATGTATGGGGTATCACCTCTTAAATACAGAAATTTTCAAACTTTACCTTGACAAAGTGACAAAAAGAGCATAAAGTATATTAAAAGATTAATTTAACAGTGTTTCAAAACCGATGAGAAAGAAGAGTAGACCTTTCCGGATATCTCAGAGAGCTGCAGATGGTGGGATTGCAGTATGGATGGATTTGTTGAATGGCCTTTCGAGGGTGATCCGAAGCATTTGATTGTACAGAGCATAGTTTCTTAACGATTAAATCAGTAGGCGTCACCGGGAACCGAACCCGTTATCATTTCGGCATGTATATTAGTACATGACAGAGTGGACAATTCGTCAAATTGAGTGGTACCGCGATAATAAGAATTTATTACCGTCTCAAGCATTAGCTTGAGGCGGTTTTTTGCATAAACACCCACATGATGAAATGTCGTTAGCGCAAATTTGATTTGAGGCTATGACATCTGGCTTGTTGCGGCAGGTTTATGAGAAAATCGCGAACATCGGGAAACAAACACTTCACAAAGAAAGTGAGGAATTCAATATGAAAAAGAAAGTATTATCAGTAATTTTAGCAGCAGTTTGCACCATGGGCCTTATGGCAGGCTGTGGAGCAGAGGGCTCAAAGGGCTCTACACAGAGTGGCGCAAAGGGTGACGGCTACACAGTAGGTATTTCGCAGTTTGCAGAGCATGGCTCTCTTGACAACTGCAGGGAGGGCTTCTTAGAGGGCCTCAAGGAAGAGGGCATCGAGGAAGGTAAAAATCTTAAGGTTGATTACCAGAATGCACAGACAGATACCGGTACAGCAAGCACTATTGCAGACAGCTTCGTATCTGAGAAGGTTGATATGATTTGTGCCATCGCTACACCATGTGCAGCCAGCGCCTACAATTCAGCTATGAATGCAGACATTCCAATAGTATACACAGCAGTTTCAGATCCTGTTGTAGCAGGTCTTGCTAAGGAGGACGGCTCAAGTGTCGGAAATATCACAGGTTCATCAGACGTGCTTCCTGTTGAGGAGCAGCTTAAGATGATCAGACAGATGATGCCGGATGCTAAGAAAATCGGTATTCTCTACACCACAAGTGAGGCAAACTCATGCAGCACCATTGAGGAGTACAAGGAGCTTGCAGATAAATACGATTTTGAAATCGTTGACACCGGAATAAACACATCAGCAGATATTGAGATTGCAGCATCAGATCTTGTTTCCAAGGTTGACTGCCTGTGCAACCTCACAGACAACACAGTAGTAAATGCACTCCAGACTGTTCTCGACAAGGCAAATGGAGCAAAGATTCCGGTATTCGGAAGTGAAATTGAGCAGGTTAAATCAGGCTGTGTCGCTTCAATGGGAATTGATTACTACCAGCTTGGAATCAAGACAGGAAAGATGGCAGCAAAGATTTTAAAGGGTGAGGAGAAAGCCTCTGACACTCCGTTTATCATAGCTTCAAAGGCAGAGCTTTATGTAAACACTGCAGCAGCAGACAAGATTGGCATGACACTTGATGCAGATTATATCAAGGATGCAGCCGAGACATTTGATAAGATTGAAGTAAAATAGTTACGTTGATTTTTAAAGCAGGGGAGGATACACCGTGACACTAGTTTTAAGCGTTTTAGAGCAGGGCATGATTTATGCGATCATGGCTCTTGGAATATATATCACATACACCATACTGGATTTTCCGGATTTGACCGTAGATGGAAGCTTTCCGCTTGGAGCGGCACTTTCTGCGGTGCTCATCACAAAGGGCGTTAATCCGATACTCACACTGCTTGTGACCTTTGCGGCAGGTGCGTTTGCCGGAATGCTGACCGGAATCATCCATGTGAAGCTCAAGGTGCGTGACCTTTTATCGGGAATTATCATGATGACAGCGCTTTACACGGTGAATCTTCGTATTGCAGGAAGAGCAAACCTGCCAATATACAATATGACCACACTTTTCGACAATGATTTTGTCAGAAATGTATTTAAGGGCGGCTTAGCACAGTTTTCAAATGTGATTATCATCCTTGTTATCACACTTGTGATGAAATTCCTGCTCGACTGGTACATGAGCACAAAGTCAGGATATCTGCTTCGCGCCGTAGGTGACAACGAGACTATCGTTACATCTATGGGTGTGGACAAGGGCATCACAAAAATCATCGGCCTTGCAATCGCCAACGGCCTTTGCAGCTTAAGCGGATGCATTTTTGCACAGCAGCAGAGATATTTCGACGTATCAATGGGAACCGGAACAATGGTTATCGGACTGGCGAGCGTTATTATCGGAATCAGCCTGCTTAAAAAGGCAACATTTTTGCGTGTGACCTCAAGTGTTGTTATCGGAGCGATTGTATACAAGGCCTGTGTGGCAATCGCTATAAAGCTTGGTATGCCGTCGAGCGATTTGAAGCTCATTACAGCGGTATTGTTCCTCATCATTCTGGTGCTTGGAATGGATAGAAACAAAAGAAAGAAGGTGGCATAATGTTAGAGCTCAACCATATTCACAAATTATATAATCCGGGAACAGTCAACGAGATATGCCTCTTTGATGATTTTAATCTGAAAATAGATGATGGACAGTTTGTTTCCGTTGTAGGAAGTAATGGCTCCGGAAAGACATCTATGCTCAACATCATCTGCGGTTCTATCCCTATTGACGGTGGCAGCATAGTGGTAAACGGCACTGACATCACAAAGCAGAAGGATTTTATCAGACACCGCCGCATAGGCCGTGTATTTCAGGATCCGTCAAAGGGAACCTGTCCTTCCATGACAATCCTTGAAAATCTGTCCATAGCTGACAATAAAGGAAAGACATACGGTCTGGGCCGTGGTACAAACCACAGCAGGATAGAGCATTACAAGGAGATGCTTGCCGAGTTAAACCTCGGACTTGAGGATAAGCTTCACACAAAGGTTGGCGCACTTTCAGGCGGTCAGAGGCAGACACTTGCGCTTCTCATGGCTACGATGAATCCAATCGAGTTTCTCATCCTTGACGAGCACACAGCAGCCCTCGATCCAAAGACCGCTGAGATTGTAATGCAGCTCACAGGCAAGATTGTGGCAGAGAAGAAGGTCACAACAATCATGGTCACACACAATCTGCGCTACGCTGTTGAATACGGAGACCGCCTTATTATGATGCATCAGGGCAAGGCGATAATCGACAAGGCCGGCGCCGATAAGAAGGCTATGCAGGTTGATGATATTCTTGGCACATTCAATGAGATCAGTATTGAGTGCGGAAACTAGGGTGTGCGAAATGTAAATATGAATTGAAAATGTCCTCATGTGGGAGTATTGTATAACTATACTTCTACCAGGAGGACATTTTATATTTCAAGGATTATAGATGAGGAGATGAAAAAAGATGAGTCAGGTTGCCAAAGGTGTTGTGCTGTGAACCGCAGGATATTTTGGAGGAGGAATAAATGAAATTCTTAAATATTATACAGAAAATAGTCAATTACAACAAGCCACAAAGAAAATAGTCCTCTGTGGCTTGTTTCGAGTTTGTTTAGTTTATAGCGCATCACATAAAGAAAAGCGTTTGTTATCTGATTATCGAGGATATCAGCCGTATTTCGATTGAATGAAAGCTATTATAAAAAATAATATAACATGACAAAATCATATTGACTAAATAGGTTTAGCTGTTTATAATAAAGACAAAATGAAAATGTCATGAATGGAGAACAGATAAATGGAAAAATTAGTAACACTTGAAGATGCATTAAAAAGAATTGAGGAGTTGGAAAAAGAGAATGCAGCCCTTCGGGAGGAGTTGGAGTATTACAGAAATCGTAAATTAAGCGGACGGCAGAAACATAATGCCAAGTGGATGGCAATTTACAATGATTTTGTTGTTGGGTATGAGAGCGGCATGACAATGGTAGAAATTGCGAAGCGGAACAATGTCAGTGAGAGGACGATTTATAGGTATAAAGCATATTATGACAAAATGAGAGAAGTAGAGGATAATGAGTAGAACATTTTCATAGCGTTATAAAAATAATTGTATGGATTCTGTGGTGGATTTTTGTACCCAAAATATGAAACGCAAAACAAGGAAGGAAATTTATGGCAGAAGATAAAAAGAAAGAAATTGCAGTAATTGAAATTACAGAAGAATATATGAAGGATCGGCTTTATGAATTCAGAGGAAAAAAAGTTATGCTTGATTCAGACTTGGCAGAAATTTATGGGTATGAGACCAAAAATTTTAAAAGGCAGGTTAAGAATAACATTGCCAAATTTGTAGGCGATGATTTTATGTTTGAATTGAATGATGAAGAAGTGGAAAATCTTTCAAGGTGCAAAAATTTCACCTTGAATGTTGGAAGAGGGTCAAATATAAAATACAAACCTTATGTGTTTACAGAACAGGGAGTATATATGCTTATGACAGTTTTGCGCGGCGAGCTTGCAATTAAACAAAGCCGTGCACTTGTGAAGACTTTTAAGAAGATGAAAGATTACATTTTAGAGAATCGGGATATTATTGGTCAGCGTGAAATACTTCAGCTAAGCAGGGAGTCTGCAAACAACAGAATAGAAATTAACAAAATCAATTCAGATATGATATCTCTTGAAAAACAGATTTCAGATGTTGCAGAAGGTTTGAAGGATGTTGTGACAAAATCTGAGCTGGCTGATATGATGAACAGTTTTGTTTCAGATGATGAAAAGTGGCTCATGTTTAATGCAAAATTCAGTAGTGCAGATGAGGTATATGAGTCCATTTATAAGCAGGCAAAATCATCAATATATGTTGTTGACAATTATATTGGATTAAGAACGCTGGTACACCTTAAGAATTCTCCGGACGGAGTGGATATTATTTTATTCAGTGATAATGTTGGAAATAATAAACTTCACAACATAGAATTTACAGATTTCTGCAAGGAGTATCCAACAGTAAATTTGTCAATGAAAAAGACAGGTGGTATATTTCATGATCGTTTTATCGTATTGGATTATGCAACTGCTGATGAAAGGGTTTTCTTATGTGGGGCTTCATCAAAGGATGCAGGGGCAAGAATAACCAGTATTGTTGAAGATTATGGCGTATCTAAATATGCCCCGGTTATTGCAGCTCTGTTGAAAAATCCCCCTTTGGTTTTACCACACTAAAAACGTCGGTAAATCATACCCTCATCATCCCCGACATAATACATCCTCCGGCGGCACCACATTCCATAACCTCAGCAAGTCGCGGAACACTAATGTCTGGCATAGCATCATAAGCGGCTGGTGCATCGGAAGCTGTGCTGTCACCGCTTGAAGCAATATTAATGCCGCCGATTGCATAAACCGGTATCCCAATCGCATCACAGACATTTTTGAGGAAATCAAGTCCGCGCGGAGGCAGTCCTTTTTTGCAGTCGGTTGCAAAAATATGTCCTGCCGTCATATATGTGGCACCAAGCTGTTCGGCTTTTATTGCATCTTCTACAGAGTGGACAGAGGTTCCGATAACCTTGAAGAATTGTTGATAATTGTCAGATAGGTCTTTTTTGACATAAGCTTCAAGGATTGGCAATGGCAGATGTATATACGGATGCCCAAGCTCCATTGCTACATTTATAAAGCTGTGCAGCATGCACTGCACATCATATTCTTTACACAGAGCAATCACATCGCGTGCCAGAGACAGATATTCTGCCTCCGGCATATCCTTTTCCCTGAGCACAATTGCATGGGGATGGAGCTTACAGACGCGCTCGAGCTGTTCCATGAAAGGACGGCTGCACAGGTGTCTGTTTGTGATAGCGATTATATTATCACTCTGTAAAGCATGTTTTGAGTTTTCGTATAAGAGTTTTTCTTTATTCATATTTGTTCCTACATATTCATATATACATATTTATACCTGTTAAAATTAAAATGATTACTGATTCTAATTCGAGCATTTCATTGTTTACAGGATTCCTACACGTAAATATAGTCGCTCATCACCGGCTGCAAACCATTGTCGAGCAGTGCATTAAATACCTCATCCACGCTTCTGCCATCAGAGATTTCAAACTGGTCATCGCCCTTGTCCCTATATATCGTCCACATGGCTTCCGATTCCGGTGCTGACACCGGCTGAAATCTTGGTGGCAGCGATATTTACGAGATTGTCACGCACACGCGCTACCTCTCTAGTAGATATGGTGATGCTTGCAAACGGCATGAAGAGCCTGTAAGCGCATACCACCTGAAGGAGCTGTGTCTCGTGTACATCCTTTGGATTGATACGGTCATTGTTTATGATAGGGCACAGACGAGGGCATGAGAATGCAATCTCAGCTCTTGGATATTTTTTCTGGAGCAGGTATGCGTGATATCCGGTGGCAAGTGCATCCTTTCTGAAATCATCGAGACCTAAAAGTGCGGCAAAGCCGACACCTCTCATACCACCCTTAAGAGCACGCTCTTGTGCATTTACACGGTAAGGGAAAATTCTCTTGTGTCCGGCAAGGTGGAGAGTCTCGTATTTATCAGAGTTGTAGGTCTCCTGGAAAACGGTCACATAGTCAGCACCGCATTTGTGCAGGTATGCGTACTCGTCAGAGTTCATAGGATAAACCTCAAGACCTATAACCTTGAAATATTTGCGGGCAATTTTGCATGCCTCTCCAATGTATTCGACGTCTGACATTTTCTTGCTCTCACCGGTAAGGATCAGGATCTCCTGCAGACCAGTCTCGGCGATCGCTGCCATTTCCTTTTCTATTTCTGAGGCATTCAGCTTTGCGCGGTTGATTTTATTGTGACAGTTGAAACCACAGTAGATGCAGTAGTTTTCGCAGTAGTTTGATATGTAAAGCGGTGTAAACATGCATACGCTGTTGCCGAAGTGCTTTCTGGTCTCAAGCTGTGCAGCCTGTGCGATTTCCTCAATAAATGGCTGTGCAGCAGGCGAGAGCAGAGCCTTGAAATCCTCCAATGTGCGGTATTCGTGGGAGAGCGCCGCGCGTACATCGGCTGCGGTGTATTTGTCGTAGTCGTAGGCATCCATTTCGGCAACAACCCTGTCCATGATATCGGAGTCAAGCACCTCCATATCAGGCAGATATTTCATATGGTCTATTCTGTTTTTCTTCATGTCCTCGAGGATTACTTCGTTTACAATGCTGTCGTTGAAGTGGTCATCGTGGGCGATATTTGCATTGATATCTTTATCGTTTGTTATATTTGTATCGTTAGTCATTATGTGTTCCCTTCAAAAGCTAAGTGTCATTTATGATTAGTCGCGCAGATATCCTGTCAGAGGAGATGATGCACTGGCTCCTTTGGTCAAAGTGCGTCCGAGTCCTGACAGATAAGCCATTCTTCCGGCCTCGATAGCCTTTTTAAATGCCTCTGCCATTATCTCAACATCACCGGCTGTTGCAACAGCGGTGTTTGCCATGACTGCGGCAGCACCCATTTCCATAGCCTCGCATGCCTGTGAAGGACGGCCAATGCCTGCATCCACGATGATAGCCAGGTCGATTTCGTCAATCAGAATCTGGATAAATTCCTTTGTGCAGATACCCTTGTTTGAGCCGATTGGTGCACCGAGAGGCATGATGCAGGCAGCGCCGGCGTTTGCAAGGTCTCTTGCTACGTTGAGGTCGGGATACATGTAAGGCATTACGACAAAGCCCTCCTTTGCGAGAATCTCTGTAGCCTTTATTGTCTCAAAGTTGTCCGGAAGAAGATATTTACTGTCGCGCATGATTTCAATTTTACAAAATCTCCACAGCCAAGCTCGCGGGATAAACGTGCGATTCTTACAGCCTCATCGGCATTTCTGGCGCCTGATGTGTTTGGAAGCAGTGTGACATTGTCAGGAATATAGTCGAGGATGTTTGCCAGTCCTCCATCGTTTGCACGGCGCAGAGCCAGTGTGATAATCTGTGCATCAGCCTTCTCAATGCAGGCCTTTACCAGGTCGAGTGAAAACTTTCCCGATCCAAGGATGAAACGTGAGGTAAACTCGTGACCTCCTAAAACTAATTTGTCATTTGCTAAATCTATATTTTTACTCATGGTTAACTCCTTATGTTTTTATTGATGGTGTAAAAAGTGTTTGTTTTTAATCAGCCCCCGCCCATAAAGCTTAAAATCTCTACCACATCGCCGTCGGCGATAGCAGTGCTGTAATACTCAGTCTTTGGAAGAATCTCTTCATTCAGCTCTACAACGATGTGCTTAGGGTTGTAATTGTTAGCTGAAAGATACTGCGTAACAGTCATGCCGCATACATCTGCAGCTTCTTTACCATTGATTTTTACCATTGTGCGTCTCCTTTCCGGATTGAGATGTGGAAAAAGGGGATTACCCCGAAGCAATACATTAAAAAGAGTTCACAAAGCAATACACCCGTGGTGGTGTACCCCTTCATGAACTCTGTTCACTCTCAAAAATCCGTTATTAAACTATGTAAATATGTAAAATTAAAAGGGAGATACCAATAATTTTACAAACATGAGTATAGTACCTTGCACCGGCAAAGTCAACTGATTTTTAATAAAACCGCATTACGTTACGGATATGTAGTAACTGCATTACAACAATTTCCAACAAATTTTACATAACGCGGACAGTATATTTTCATTAGAATGATATGATTAAAGGGTCAAAAGGTATCATCGATGTCATAAATGAGGGGCAAAATACCTTTTGACACTCATATCATGTAATAAAAGGTAATAAAAATGGTATTGAATAATTTCTAAAAATTCTGACAGCCGATTTGATGGAGGAAAAATATGTTTGACGAAGAAATGATAACAAAATACAGATACATAATATTACTTCTTGGTACAGCAGTATCGTTTGTGCTTGGCTTTGCAGTGGCATTTGCACTTGCTAAGCTGTGTGGAGTGATGGTTGTAAAGGCAGTGCTCAATATCGCTTTCACGGCAGGCGGTATCACAGGAATGCTTGGATTTGTGTGCATCTGTCTGGCTGAGCTTAGACGCATATAGTTACACAGTAAGAAAGGAAACGGAATAAATTATTTTGACATACGACGAAATAAAAAAGAACAAAGAAATATGTGAATGCCTCCGATAGGAAGATGGGCATTCATGCGCAGGATGAGTATGGATCTGAATAGTTACTGATTTCACATAAAAGTGCATATTCGCACACGAACAAAACAAAATACAAATTTTATCGAAAAACTTACTTATAAAGTTTCTCAGCTCTTGAACTTAAAAATGATTGATAGTATAATTTAAGCGATTGGTGAAAATAAGATTAAATGATAAGGAGGAAATCGCAATGATTACCTGGAACAACTTGGATACCCTGGAATCCTTCAAGGAGCTTTCTAAAGTGGGACGTGTTGACATAAAAGAGGCCATGTCAGGAGACAATGGAGCTAAGCGTGTCAAGGAATACAACATCCCAATGGCAGAGGGATTCACTTACAACTTCGCTGCAAAGCAGGTGGACGCAGATGTGCTTGAGGCACTTGCAAAGCTTGCAAAGGAGGCTCAGCTTACAGAGAAATTTGAGGCACTTTACAATGGTGCTGTTATCAATACAGGTGAGAACCGTCTCGTTCTTCACCAGCTTACCCGTGGACAGCTCGGAGATGCTGTAGTGGCAGACGGAGTTGACAAGCGTAAATTCTACGTAGAGCAGCAGGAGAGAATCGCTGAGTTCGCAAACAAGGTTCACTCAGGCGAGATTACAAACGCAGCAGGAGAGAAGTTTACAACAGTTGTTCAGATAGGAATCGGCGGAAGCGATTTAGGACCTCGTGCTATGTACTTAGCACTTGAGAACTGGGCAAAGAAAAACAATACATTCAAGATGGAAGCCAAATTCATCAGCAATGTTGACCCTGATGATGCGGCAAGCGTGCTGGCATCAGTTGACGTAGCTCACTCTATTTTCATATTAGTATCAAAATCAGGTACAACACTTGAGACTCTTACAAATGAGTCATTCGTAAAGGATGCATTAAAGAACGCAGGACTTGATGCTTCTAAGCACATGATTGCTGTAACAAGCGAGACATCACCACTTGCAAAGAGCGATGATTACCTTGCAGCCTTCTTCATGGACGATTACATCGGAGGACGTTACTCATCAACATCAGCAGTTGGTGGAGCAGTTCTCTCACTTGCATTCGGTCCGGAGGTATTTGCACAGTTCCTCGACGGAGCAGCAGCAGAGGATAAGCTTTCAAAGAATGCAGACATCATGGAGAATCCTGAGATGCTCGACGCACTCATCGGTGTTTACGAGAGAAACGTACTCGGATATCCTAGCACAGCAGTGCTTCCGTACTCACAGGCACTCAGCCGTTTCCCTGCACATTTACAGCAGGCTGATATGGAGTCAAACGGCAAGTCGGTTAACCGTTTCGGTGAGCCTGTAGATTATGTGACAGGACCGGTTATCTTTGGTGAGCCTGGAACAAACGGACAGCACTCATTCTATCAGCTCCTTCATCAGGGAACAGATATTGTGCCACTCCAGTTCATCGGCTTCAAGAACAACCAGCTTGACACAGATGTAGTCATCCAGGACAGCACAAGCCAGCAGAAACTGTGTGCAAACATTGCAGCACAGATCGTTGTATTTGCATGTGGTAAGGCAGACGACAACAAGAACAAGAACTTCGAGGGCGGACGTCCTTCAAGCATCATCATCGGTGACCAGGTAAATCCTGGTTCTCTTGGTGCACTCCTTGCACACTTCGAGAACAAGATCATGTTCCAGGGCTTCCTCTGGAATCTGAACAGTTTCGACCAGGAAGGTGTTCAGCTTGGAAAGATACTTGCAAAGAAGGTTCTCGCACATGAGACAGACGGAGCACTTAAGGAGCTCAGCGATATGCTTAATATCTAGTACATCATTTGACAGAAGTGAAGGTATAGAAACAGAAATATAAAAACGAGCCGCAATCCTGTGGGTATCAGGATTGCGGCTCGTTTTGTTCTGCCATAAATCATCCGGGTTAAAGATGATGCATGACGAATTGGGTGAGATAATTTATTTAGGTTTATAGTTACTAATGTTGATAAATGTTATCATTATTTGTGTGCTTTATGAAAGACAACATCATCCTTGATATTGCTGTCGTATCTGGTATAAGCATGGCTATGACTGTTCTTTCCGGATGCATCACTGTCGTCCTTCTCAGGACCGTTCTCCATCCACCAGGCATAGGCTGCAGCGCCGATACAAACGGCAGCACACACGACAATTATTATTGTTTCAAGCATTTTAAATCCTCCGTTTTACTTTATTAGCATGACGCGGAGAAAATGTTTTATTTAATTATCATTATATGGTGATTTCCTCCGCATATGCGCGAATTTTGAAATAATTGGCGAAGGAAATTAGTTTATGCCCATCCTTGTCGTGGATAAAACGGATAATAAAGCGCCGGCTTGTGTTTGTGAGGCATATGCGCATGACCACGATAGCGGCATATGCGAATAAAATAATATGTATTAACTGGAGTAACGCACTCAGCCAGCTTAAATTGGATGTAAGCCTGCCTAAAAAACCAAGCGAAGAGGTACGGATGCGGCATATGACTGCAGGAAAAGAAGGTATTTCCTCTATATACTGGCAATCCATGAGTGCCGACATATCTGACTCTGAATAAAGCACTGCGCGTGAGGCCAAGATTTCCTGCTGTGGAAGCGCGGCCTTATCAGAAGAGGCATAAGAGCCCCAGACAACCCTGTGATCGTATGAACCGTATGCTGTGCGGTCAGGATCAAATTCGTCCAGATTTTTGTCGAGACTTAGAAAGGAGCAGAATATAAGACAAAGCAACAGTGGTAAAACCAGTATTTTTTTTTCATGAGAGTCTGCTCCTTTCCTTCCAATTTATGTTTCTATTTTCTTCCTTTAGGTTAAAAAAGTCAACTTGTAAGTAGATTTCTTTTCAAAAATATTGAAATTCTTAATGGGCTGTAATTGTAACCAAATGATTATCTTAAATCAATGATATACATATTGCATAAAAAATAATCGAAAATTTATGCATGTTTGTGCATCACGATAATAGACATTTTTCATGGCACGTGATACTATAATTAACGTAAAAACCCCCAATACATTATATATTTTTACTATCCCCATAGTAAAATACCTTCTCCTAAAGGACAGCAGAACGATGGCTGTTTTTTTTTGTCCCCAAATAGTGTATATTTCGGGAAACAAGCAGATACAATATTGTTGAAATGATTTAGACATGATACAATCAGATTAGATATTAGATAGCACGCAAGAAGCGAGACATGCTGATAACAGCTCTCTTTCTTCAAGCCTGCAGACATTGAAGGCTCTGATGTCATAATTCAGAGTCACTGACACCAAATACTGTGAGCAGATGATAGTTGATTCACGTATGAGGAGGAAGAACATTTTAAGATTTAGGGTGTACTTCCGGCGAAGTGCACCCTTTGTTAGTGAACAAAGAGGTACAATAACCGCATGCGCATCTGCATGCTCGCATGCAAGGGCGTATGTGGTTATTGGACATCCCAACATAAATTGAAAATTGTAGCAGCGTCAAGCTGCGGAGAAGCCTCGAAAGAGGCGAATTTTCAATTAATGTTGGGGCTTTGTTCTCATTAAATACAAAGAGGTACAATAACCGCATATTAAATATTATAAGGAGTAACACATGGAAACAAGAATAGCCCTGATCGGCATTATAGTTGAAAACCCGGATTCGGTTGAGCAGCTTAATCATCTGCTGCATGAGTACGGCAGCTTCATTGTTGGGCGCATGGGTATCCCATACGAGAAAAAGAATGTGAATATCATCAGTGTGGCGATTGACGCACCACAGGATATTATCAGTGCTCTGTCCGGCAGGATTGGCAGGCTGGATGGCATAGGAGTGAAAGACAGTTTACTCTAATAAATAAAGCAGACCAGACTACAGGAGAAAGCATGACCGAAAATACAGCAATAATAAAAATTATAGATGAAATTACGGCCTGCCGTAATATCACCCTCGAGCAGCTGCATATGCTGCTTGAGACGGATGATATGCAGCCAGTTGATTACCTTAGAAAGAGGGCATCTGAGAAAGCACACGAGACCTATGGCAATCAGGTTTTTATACGAGGGCTGATAGAGTTTACCAACTACTGCAAAAACGACTGTCTCTACTGCGGCATAAGGCACAGCAATACTCACGCGGACCGCTACCGCCTGAGTACGGAGCAGATTATGGCATGCTGCGAGAGCGGCTATGAGCTTGGTTTTCGTACCTTTGTGCTGCAGGGAGGTGAAGATCCGTATTACACGGATGAGCGCATCTGTGAGATAGTGTCCGGGATTAAGGCAAAGTATCCGGACTGCGCAGTTACACTCTCTATCGGAGAAAAGTCAAAGGAGAGCTATCAGAGCTATTTTGATGCAGGGGCAGACAGATATCTGCTGCGCCATGAGACTGCGGATGAAAAGCATTGCAGTAGGCTTCATCCGGTAGAGATGTCACTTGAAAACAGAAAGCAGTGCCTTTGGGATTTGAAAGAGATAGGATATCAGGTGGGATGCGGCTTCATGGTCGGATCGCCGGGACAGACAGTGGAGACCTTGTACGAGGATTTGCAGTTTATAAAGGAGCTTGAGCCTCACATGGTTGGAATCGGTCCGTTCATATCGCAGAAGGATACACCTTTGCAAACGAAAAGTCAGGCACGATGGATGAGACGCTTCGCCTGCTTTCAATCATCAGGCTCATACATCCAAAAGTGCTGCTGCCTGCCACGACAGCGCTTGGCACAATCCATCCGCTCGGCAGGGAAAAGGGTATACAGTCGGGTGCCAATGTCGTGATGCCAAACCTCTCACCGGTCAATGTCCGTGACAAATACAAGCTTTACGACAATAAAATCTGCACCGGAGATGAGGCTGCAGAGTGCCGCTTCTGCATGGAAAACCGGATGAAAAGCATCGGCTATCAGGTGGTGGTGTCGCAAAGGGGACTACGCAGATTTTTGATTAATAGTTACGATTAATAAATATAAAACAGCACTAGGATATAGAAGGAGATAAAAATGTACAACGTAAAATCATTAAAGGCTGAGGAATTCATCTCAGACGAGGAAATCAAAGAGACTCTCGAATACGCAGAGGCAAACAAAAATAATATAGGGCTTATCGATGCGATTATCGAGAAAGCAAAGCTAAAAAAGGACTCACACACAGAGAGGCATCAGTGCTTTTAGCCTGTGAGATTCCGGAGAAGCTTGACGAGGTTTACAAGCTTGCACAGCAGATAAAGAAGGATTTCTACGGAAACAGAATCGTGCTTTTTGCACCGCTTTATCTGTCAAACTATTGTGTGAACGGCTGTGTTTACTGTCCATATCACATGAAAAATAAGCATATTGCGAGAAAGAAGCTCACTCAGGAGGAGATAGTAAAGGAGGTCACAGCCCTTCAGGATATGGGACACAAGCGTCTTGCAATCGAGGCAGGAGAGGACCCTGTAAACAATCCGATTGAGTATATTCTCGAGTGTATCAACACAATCTACAGCATCAAGCACAAAAACGGATCTATCCGCCGTGTAAATGTAAATATCGCTGCCACTACAGTGGAGAATTACAGAAAACTCAAGGAGGCAGGAATCGGAACCTACATACTCTTCCAGGAGACATATCACAAGGAGAGCTATGAGCAGCTTCATCCGACAGGACCAAAGCATGACTATGCATATCACACAGAGGCCATGGACCGTGCTATGGAGGGCGGCATTGACGATGTGGGACTTGGTGTACTTTTCGGACTGGACAAGTACAAGTACGAGTTTGCCGGACTTTTGATGCATGCAGAGCATCTTGAGGCAGTGCACGGTGTAGGTCCTCACACCATCAGTGTGCCGCGTATAAAGCACGCAGATGATATAGACCCGGATGTATTTGACAATGGCATCAGTGATGATACCTTCGCCAAAATATGCGCACTTATCCGTATTTCAGTGCCATACACAGGAATGATAATCTCAACCCGTGAGAGCCAGGCTGTCCGTGAAAAGGTTCTGCCGCTCGGTGTTTCACAGATCAGCGGCGCATCAAAGACAAGTGTTGGAGGCTATGCAGACCCGGAGGCTGAGAAAAATGCAGAGGCAACATCGGAGCAGTTTGATGTCAGCGACCAGAGAACACTTGACGAGGTGGTAAATTGGCTTATGAAGATGGACTATATTCCGTCCTTCTGTACAGCCTGCTACAGAGAAGGCAGAACGGGAGACCGTTTTATGGCACTGTGCAAGAGCATGCAGATACTTAATTGCTGTCATCCGAACGCACTCATGACACTTAAGGAGTATCTCGAGGACTATGCAAGCCCGCAGACAAGAGAGCTTGGAATGAAGCTAATCGACAGGGAAATAGAAAAGATTACCAATCCAAAGGTTAAGCAGACCTGCTATGAGCATATACATGATATTGCAGACGGAAAGCGTGATTTCCGTTTCTAAAGGAGGAAATATGGGAAATTTGAATGAGACGCCTTCTGCCAACAGACTTCATATAGGTATATACGGAAAGACAAACAGTGGTAAGTCATCTCTGATAAATGCGGTTACAAAGCAGGAGGTTTCCATTGTAGCTGACGTGGCAGGTACGACAACCGACCCTGTGTACAAGCCGATGGAGATACATCCGCTCGGACCGTGCGTGATTATTGATACGGCGGGCTTTGATGATGATAGTGAGCTTGGTGAAAGACGTGTGGAAAAGACCCATCTGGCAGCAGAGAAGACAGACATAGCTGTTGTAGTGCTTGATATTGCAGAGGTCATTGCCGCAAAGAAGGCAGGGGTACCGTTTAAAAAAGCTTTTAAGGATGAGGCAGAGTGGAGCCTGCTATTTGCAAAAAAACAGACTCCGGTTGTATTTGCCTTAAACAAGATAGACGAGATTTTGCTTTCCGCAGAGGCTCAGGAAAAGAGCAGGGGAAAGCTTGACAATGCTGCAATAGAGGCCGCGAAGTGCTGGGTTTATGAGGAAAACAGTGCTGTGATGGGCAAAAATGCAGACAATAGCTTTGAGGTTGTAGCAGTCAGCGCATTAAAGGGCAAGGGAATGGATGCCGTTATCTCTGCACTCACACGCCTTTTGCCTGAGGATTTCGGACAGGAATTTATCCTGGGAGACCTTGTTTCTCAGACAGACCTGGTGCTTCTTGTTATGCCGCAGGATATCCAGGCGCCAAAGGGCAGACTCATATTGCCACAGGTGCAGACACTCAGGGAATTGCTCGATAGAAAATGCCTTGTGATGAGCACGACAACTGACAAAATGACAGATGCACTTGCAGCATTATCTCACGCGCCAAAGCTCATCGTGACAGATTCACAGGTGTTTGGCTATGTGTACGAGCACAAGCCGGCGGAGAGTATGCTCACATCATTTTCAGTGCTTTTTGCAGCATACAAGGGTGATCTGCCATATTATGTGGAGAGCGCAAGGGCAATTGATGCCTTAAAGCCATCCTCAAGGGTGCTTATCGCAGAGTGCTGTACACATGCGCCTCTTGCGGAGGATATAGGCAGGGTGAAGCTTCCGAACCTGCTTCGAAAGCGTGTCGGTGAGGAGCTTACCGTGGATATTACAAGCGGTACAGACTTCCCCGATAATCTTTCTCAGTACGATCTCGTTATTCAGTGCGGTGCTTGCATGTTTAACAGAAAATATGTATTATCAAGAATAGACAGGGCACGCACTCAGCATGTGCCTATGACAAACTATGGCGTGGCTATAGCACACCTGACAGGAATACTCGATAAGGTGAGCATGCCCTAGAAAAACCTTAAAAGCCGGGAGGAAGAGAAGCTATCGGTATGACGAAAACAAGCGATTTTGACGACAAAGTGAATTATAGTGGCGATTATAAAGGCAATTACAGCGGCGATTATAGAGACAATTACAGCAGCGATTATAGCGCCACCGGTTACGCTCGTCTGGCGAAGAGTCTTATTGATATAGTAAAAGAGCAGCAGGCGAAGCTTGGCTACAGGAAGGAAATAGTCAGACTGTATTATCCTCTTTCCATTGAGTGTGCAGGGGATGACAATAAAATTGTAGCCGGCGTAATTTCAGAGCAGCAGATGCTTGAAATACTTGCACCGGACAACCTGCCAAAACAGCTTACTGACACCATAGGTGAGATAAAGGTCACCGCAAAAAATGAGCGTTTCTGCATAGAGATACCACCTGAGGGCAGTGAGTATGTGCATGAAAACACAGCTGACAACGAGTTTATAAGGGAGCTGATTACACTTGTCGGCACGCATGGCTGCACCATGGAGCAGATAACTGAGTTGTTTTACAAATACTCGGACGACATCGAAAAAAAAAGGAAATGCAAAACGGCGAGTTTGACTGTTACATCCGCTTCTTAAATGAGCCGGATGACACATACTACTATTGCTTCCATGATGAGGGCTGCCATATTATTTACCATAGATTTCTGCCGCAGGATTATGCGGACTTTGGATTTTTAATGGATAAGTTTCTTTCTTTTGGTGTTGGCCTTTGAATTTACTTTGAAGTTACACGAAAGACATAGTTTGACAAAAAATATAACAATCGTAATATAATGGCGGTTGAGAGTAGGGTTTATGTATAATACGCACATCAGGAGATATACACATGGCAACATTTACCAGAAAAGCCATAATGCAGACTTTTTACATAACTGAAAAACAAACCGCTTGACAGGATTACAGTCAAGGATATATGCGAGCAGTGTGAGATAAACAGAAATACATTTTACTATTATTTCAAGGACATATATGGTGTGCTTGAGGCCATATTTGAGGACGAGGTCAGGCTTGTGATGGATGAGGCAAAGGAAGGCGTGACATTTCATGATGCATATGCCAGAGTCGCTGCCCTTATTCTTAATAACCGCGAGGCGATAATGCACATTTATGCATCGGAAAACGGCAGGGTATTAAGGACATATCTGGATGCCGTGGTTACGCAGGTGGTGCGCCGCTTTGTGTTGGAAAAGGCAGAGGGCTACAGCCTGGATGATAGTGACATTGCTTTTATCACGGCGTTTTACAGCAACGGAATCGTGGGCAGTACAATTAAGTGGATTGAGAGAGGCAGTATGATGAGCCGTTTGCCTGAGAACATTACGGCAAATGGCGTTGGACTGTCAAAAAGCCAATACAACAGAGATATTGTTAGAGAATAGGTGACTCTTTCGATGCCACAATTTATGATATGATTGAGTGCTGTCTGTAGGCAGGCGGATATTGTATGACAAAATAATTCGAACAGATTTGACAGAGTGTCTGAATTTCAGACACTCTTTATTTTTTTTGTCCATTTTAAAGACGATTATGGTGGATTAGAATAGCAGACAAAAAGGAGGGAGATACTTTATGCACACATTGGTACGTGTGAAAAATGCATACACTGTCATGACAATATGCCTGATTGCATTGGGGGCAGCTTTGTTATTTGCGCCACAGCTTGGACTTAGGACTTTGTGCGTGGTGTATGGAGTGTTTCTCATAGTATACGGAGTGACAAAGTTGTCCGGATATTTTGCAAAGGATTTATTTCAGCTTGCGTTTCAGTTTGACCTGGCGCTTGGGATAGTTTCAATAGTGCTTGGAATCATAATTATTAAAAAACTGAGTATATTATAGAGATATTGTCTACAGCAATAGGCATTTTTATGTTGGTAGATGGAGCGTTCAAGATACAGACTGCAGTGGAAGCAAAGCGTTTTGGCATCGAGAGATGGTGGCTCATACTCGTGATGTCGTTTGTAGTGGCATTTGTGGGAATACTGCTTCTTGTGACACCATTTGAGACCGCAGGCATGATAGTGAGATTAATAGGACTGAATTTGAGTCTTGACGGAATACTAAATTTATTTGTCGTCAGAAATACCGTTGAAACAATAAGGAGGAATACAAAGTGGGAAATTTAGGACATCAGGCAGCGAGACTTGCTGCATCAAAAATATGTGACAACATTGTAAAAGGACTTTGCAAGGACCCGGAGACAGAGGTTGTAAAGCTTATCGACATGTGGCAGAAATTTATGGGCGATGAGAAGATTGATTTAAACTATGACAGTGCGCGCAAGATGATCTGTGATAAGGACTGCACGCTCAACAAGTACATGCATCGTCTTATCAACGAGATAGATCCTCATGTATTAAAGACAATCGCGCTCAATCTGGGCTTTGAGGCATTTGTTTACGGCACAAAAACCATCCGTAAAAATCGTGAAAAGTATGGCTGCAATGTGCCATGGCTCATTCTTATGGATCCGACAAGTGCCTGCAATCTGCACTGTACAGGCTGCTGGGCAGCAGAGTATGGCCACAAGCTGAACCTTACCTTTGATGAGATGGATAAGGTCGTAACACAGGGCAAGGAGCTTGGAGTATATCTGTATATGTTTACAGGAGGGGAGCCTCTTGTCAGAAAATCAGACCTTGTTAAGCTCTGTGAGAAGCACAGTGACTGTGCATTTTTGGCATTCACAAACGGCACACTCGTGGATGAGGCCTTCTGCGCAGACTTAAAGCGTATCGGAAATCTGTACCTTGCAATAAGTCTTGAGGGCTTCTCAGAGGTAAACGACCTAAGACGAGGCACCGGTGTATTTGCAAAGGTTATGCATGCAATGGATTTGCTTAAGGAAAACGGACTTGTTTTCGGTACATCAATATGTTACACTTCAAAGAACTATAAGACAGTTACCAGTGATGAGTTTATCGACATGATTGTGGAAAAGGGCTGCCGCTATGCGCTTTACTTCCACTATATGCCTGTCGGAAACGATGCATCACTGGAACTTTTACCAAACCCTAAGCAGAGGCTTTACATCAAGGACCGTGTCCGTGAAATCAGAAATATGACAAGCGGCAAGGGAATTTTCACTATGGATTTCCAGAACGACGGCGAGTTTGTCGGAGGATGTATCGCAGGAGGAAGAAACTACTTCCATATCAATGCAAACGGCGATGCTGAGCCATGTGTATTTATCCACTACTCAGGAGCCAACATCCGTACACACAGCATGCTTGAGATTTTGAAACAGCCGCTTTTCATGGCATATCATGATAACCAGCCATTTAATGAGAATCACTACAGACCATGTCCTATGCTTGAAAATCCTGAGATCTTACAGCGACTCGTAAAGGAAACAGGTGCAAAATCAACTGATTTGCAGTCGCCTGAGAGCGCGGAGCACCTGTGCAACAAGTGTAAGGAGTATGCGCAGGCATGGAAGCCTTGTGCCGATAAGCTTTGGGCGGAGGAAGGACACAGTAATTAATGATATTTGAAACACATGCCCATTATGATGATGACAGATTTAAGGACGACCGTGATGAAACAATAAAACGCGTCCATGAAAAGGAGTTGCCCCGATAATAAATGTCGGGGCTTCTATTGGCTCTACCATGACTACAATAGAGCTTGCAAAGAAATATGACTTTATATATGCGGCGGTTGGAGTGCATCCAAGCGACATAGATGATTTAAACGAGGAAACCTTTGCATGGCTTAGGGAACAGACTGCATGGGAAAGGACTGTTGCAGTCGGGGAAATCGGACTGGACTATTACTGGGATAAGGAGCGCGTGATGCAGCACAGGACACCATGGAAATCATGACAGAAGCAGCAAAAAGAATATCCGCGGCGTGATACACTGCTATTCATATTCACCGGAGATGGCACTGGAGTATGTAAAGCTGGGGTATTATATCGGAGTTGGAGGTGTCGTAACTTTCAAGAATGCAAAGAAGCTGGTACAGACAGTGTCAGAGCTTCCACTTGATAGAATCCTTCTTGAGACAGACTGTCCATACATGGCTCCGGAGCCACATCGAGGCACGCGGAATGATTCGTCAAACATTCCATATGTGATAAAGAAGATAGCAGAAATCAAAGGCACTACGCCTGATGAGGTAGAGCGCATGACACGTGCCAATGCATTTGAACTGTTCACACGTGTAAATAATTGAGCCACAACGTGCGGGACGAAAGTCGGGAACCGCCGCCCTGCCATAGGGCACGGTACACTCCCGCGTGAGCGAATAGCGAAGCGGTTTAGATACTGTAGGATTATGCTTAAATACGTAGAAATGCCCAGCCATGGACTGGGCAAGGCGTTATGCGCCATGGACGGTGCATAAAAAGCCGGTTTCGTCAAGAATAGAAAATCCTTAGACATAATCCGTACAGAATCTTAACTGCGAAGCGTAGCTCACGCGGGGAAGTGTACGTGCCCTATGGCAGGGCGGCGGTTCATGTTTTGTCCCGGGTTTTGGCAAAACCGCGAAAAATTTACAAATATAATTGAAATAAAGGCTTTTTCATGTGATAATATAAAAGATAAAGACAGCAGTTAGACTGTCGCATCAGATGAAACGACACAAGGAGTGCATATCATGGCATATTTGGGAAATCCTAAGAACACAATCGAGGTTCTGCAGAAATACAATTTCAATTTTCAAAAGAAATTTGGACAGAACTTCCTTATTGATACAGGCATTTTGGAGGAAATCATAGACTCGGCCGGCATCACAAAGGACGATATGATACTTGAGATCGGTCCGGGTATCGGTACGATGACACAGTATCTGTGTGAGTCGGCGCGCCAGGTAATAGCAGTCGAGATAGATACAAATCTGATACCTATACTTAAGGATACTCTGAGTGAATATGATAATGTAAAGGTCATAAATGATGATATATTAAAGGTAGACATAAATGCTCTGGCAGAAGAATATAATAATGGTAAGCCGATAAAGGTTGTTGCAAACCTGCCATATTACATAACGACACCTATTATTATGGGGCTGTTCGAGAGTCATGTGCCGATAGACAGCATTACAATTATGGTGCAGAAGGAGGTCGCAGACCGTATGCAGGCAGGTCCCGGCAAGAAGGATTACGGAGCTCTGTCACTTGCAGTGCAGTATTATTCGCACCCTGAGATAGTGGTAAATGTGCCGCCAAGCTGTTTCATGCCACAGCCAAAGGTAGGAAGCTCTGTTATATCGCTCAAGCGATACGAAAAGCCGGTGGTTGACGTAGATGATGAAAAGCTGATGTTCAAAATCATCAGGGCATCTTTCAACCAGCGCAGGAAAACTCTTGCCAACGGGCTCAACAATTTCGGTGGTATGGGACTGACCAAGGAGCAGATACAGCAGAGTATAGAGGCTCTCGGAGTTCCTGTAAATGTGCGTGGTGAGGCTCTAAGCCTTGCACAATTTGCGCAATTATCAAATATAATTGGTGCCGCAAAATAGAAAAAGCATGAATAAATCCATGCAGACAGGACATACTATCATCAGAACAATTCAGATGATGGAGGTAATGTCCTATGAAAAAACAACAAATTGCAGCAGCGGCATGTCTCGTGGCCGGAGCCATAGGATTTGCAGCGGTATATTCAACACAGAAACCCGGGAAAGACGAGATACCAACAGAAATTTCACAGACTTCGTCTATAGTTGAGCCTACAGAGAAAAAAGACACCACAGAAAACTACAGAAAAAGTAGACTCAGAGACAAAAATGGGACAGGAAGAATCAGCTGCAAGGCAGCAGGAAAATCAGCAGCCCACGGAAAAACAACTGCATTTTGTCCCAGAAAATGTGACAAACTGGCCTGTAAAGGGAGATGTGCTTTTGCCGTTTCCATGGACAAGACGGTTTATTTCCCGACACTCGACCAGTATCAGTATAATCGTGGCATGGTAATACGTGCAAACGAAGGAGATGCGGTATACTCAGTTACCGAGGGCAGGATTATAGACATATATGACAGCGCAGAGACAGGCTGCACAGTAGTGCAGGATTTAGGAGACGGCTATACGGCTACTTACGGACAGCTTGCAAATCTAACCTGCAGTGAGGGCGATGTGCTTGAGGCAGGAGAAACACTTGGAACAGTTGGAAAGGTGACCAGATACTATACTGTTGAGGGAACCAATGTATTTTGCTATGGAACAGGATGGAAAACCGGTCAATCCTATGGACTATTTCGGAGATATATAGAGGTGAAAAAGTGGAGTTTAACGAATACAATGAGAGTGTGAAAAACTGGACAAATGGCATTCTTGACAATTACAGGATGCAATCGACAGGCTTGGAATGCTTATCAGCAGAACCTTTACATGCATAAAAGCGGACAGATTGAAAAACGTGACGAGTGTATCAGGCGCATTGATGGTGTAATCACGCAGGATATGCTTTTTATGGATCTGATAGAGGATTTCTTTGTGTATCTCGAGGTGCTTTTTGAGAGTGAAAAGATTGATGAATTCTGGCATCTGATGGAGCTTATGGAGCCGATGATAAACAATCTTAAGGTCACAAGCATGCAGATGAGATTTTTAGGTCTTAAAATCAGATTTTACAGAAAGCACCATATGGGTGCAGAGTATCTGCAGGCGGCAGGGCTGTACTATGAGCTTTCCGAGCGCAAGGAGCTTGAGGCCAGGGCTATGATAAAAGAGGTCATAGAGCTTAGGGCGAATTTCGAGAAGGTAAATCGTGCCAAGAAAAAAATTGAGAAGGAGAATAAGCTTCTTGCGGCGCAGTCGAGACAGATCCGCTTACAGGCATGGCAAACAGGCGAAAGCTTAATATACAGGCGGATGAGATGTTTTCGCATGCTCATAAATGTGGTCACAATTTTGCTATTGAGATACTGGATGTGGATTATTTCAAGGAGTACAATGATAATTACGGGCATCAGGAGGGGACAGATGTCTGATTGCGATTGCGGGCTGTATAAGCGAAGTTGCGGGGGAGCACATGGAGGCTTTGTGCCAGATACGGCGGGGACGAGTTTGTAGTCATATACGAGAATATATCAAAGGAAGATGCTAAAGAATATGTGGAGGAGCTTCGCCGCAAGGTTATGGAGCTGACTCTGCCACACCGGTTTTCAAAGATGCTGCCTATTGTCACAATCACACAGGGCATGTATTGCGATGTACCAAAGGAAGAAAACAGAGTGTGGGATTTTTTACATGTGGCAGATGAGATACTATACAGCGTAAAGACAGACAACCGTGGCAGCTGCAGAGTGGTCGACAGAGCAGAGTTTAAGCTTATGTCAGGCTATGGCACCACGATTCAGGGGCAGGCCTGATATCATATTGTCATGTCATAAGCACAGCGTTGATTATTGAGATGGACAAAGCAGATATGGATGAAAATTATATTGTAAGGTGTGCTGACGGCACACTTTACACCGGTTGACAAATGACCTGAAAAAGCGCATAAAAGCGCATAACTCCGGAAAGGTGCCAAATATACAAAGACACGCAGACCCTGGTCTATTTCGAGCACTTTGCCACGAAAGAGGAGGCAATGAGCAGGGAGTATCATATAAAAAACAGCTCATAAGCGCGCACAAAGCAGGCTCTGATAGATGAAATGAATAAAAATAACAAAAAGTATTTTTACACAAAACGGATAGTCGAAAATAACTAAAATGACCAAACGCCAGTGTGAGAATATTATTTTTTTGCAATTCTTTGTGAAAAATTGCCAAAAAAATACCTGGTGTTTTTATTAATATATACAGAAAAGACAAAATCCTCTTGCGAAACTACATGAAACTGTCTATAATAATTCTTGTGAAAACGTTACCGCAAACATTACCGAAAACAACCAATAATGTTTGCAAAGACAATTTTAATATTAAATCTTTTAGGAGGGTTTAAAATGAAAAAGAAATTAGTAACAGTATTACTCGCTTCTTCAATGGTAGCAACAATGCTTGCCGGATGGATCAGAAGCGGAGACGAAACAGAGAAAGGCTCATCTGCAAAAGGGCGGCGATGGCTCAGTTTACATGTTAAACTTCAAGCCGGAGACAGATCAGGCATGGCAGGATCTTGCAGAGAAGTACACAGATGAGACAGGCGTAAAGGTTACAGTAGTAACAGCAGCCGACGGACAGTACAAGACAACACTTAAGTCTGAGCTTGCTAAGAAGGAGGCTCCTACAATCTTCAATATCGGAAGCACATCAGACTGCGCAGAGTATGACAAATACATATATGACTTAAAGGACAGCGAGATTTACAAGCACCTTACAGATAAGTCACTTGCACTTTGAGTACAATGGCAAGATTGCATCAGTAGCTAACTGCTATGAGTGCTACGGAATCATCTACAACAAGGCAATTCTTGAGAATTACTGCAAAAACTACTCAGGAGCAGTTATCAAGTCAGTAGATGATATCAAGGATCTTGATACATTAGAGAAGGTTGCAACTGATATCAACGAGCATGTAGATGACATCAACAAAGCTTGTGACTTACATCTTACAGAGGCATTTGCTTCAGCAGGACTTGACAGCGGATCTAACTGGAGATTCACAGGACATCTCGCAGGTCTCGAGGCTCTACTATGAGTTCAAGGATGCAGGATGTGATCTCACAGCAGGACAGAAGGAAGTTACAGGTAAGTACATGGACAACTTCAAGAGAGTTTGGGATATGTACACAAATACATCAGCAGCAGACAAGGCTACACTTGATTCAGGAAGCTTAAATGCTGAGTCAGAGCTTGGTATGGAAGAGGCTGTATTCTACCAGAATGGTGACTGGGAGTACGCTAACTTCGCAGATGACAACGAGAACGGATACACAGTTAAGCAGTCTGACCTTTCAATGATGCCTATCTACTTCGGTGTAGATGACGCGAACGAGGACTTTGCAGTTGGTACAGAGAACCACTGGACAGTAAACGCTAAGGCAGATCAGAAGGATATTGATGCAACACTTGAATTCCTCAACTGGGTAATCACAAGTGATGACGGACGTGATGCAATCGTTAATAAAATGGGTCTTTCAGCTCCATTCGATACATTCACAGGCGACTATGAGTCAAAGAACGCTTTTGCTAATGTAGCATCAGAGCTTGTAAAGGAAGGCAAGACATCAGTAGCATGGTCATTCAACGCAACACCTTCAGTAGATGACTGGAGAGCTGATTTCCTCGCTCCACTCACAGAGTACACAGAGCGTAATGGTTCATGGGATGACGTTGTAAAGGCATTCTCAGAGAAATGGGCTTATTACTGGGATCTTCAGAACGAGCAGTAAAATTCTCTAAAAGTTAGTAAAAAGTAGTAAAAAGTGGGGTGAGTGGCAGTCCCTCACCCCATATTTTTTTAAGAAAGGTATATTTGTTATGGAAAAGTCGATTAGAAAAAAATTTTGGATCTTCGCTTTACCGACAATGGCAGCATTTACAATAGGATTTATTGTACCGTTCGTATATGGTATCTTCCTTTCATTTTGTAAATTCTCCACTGTTACAGACTGGAAATGGGTGGGATTTAAAAATTACACAAGGATTTTTGTTGTAAACGGCAGTGTGGATACAACCTTTATTCATTCAATCTGGTACACAGCACTATTTACAGTAGTTTCGGTACTGATTATCAATATCGTATCATTTGCAATAGCAATGGCGCTTACAAAAGGAATCAGAGGAACAAATCTTTTCCGTACAGTATTCTTCCTTCCAAACCTGATCGGTGGAATCGTACTTTCATATGTATGGCTGATGATTTTTAACTCTATCCTGCAGAACTATTCAAAGACAATCGTAAGCTCAGAGTGGTCAGCATTCTGGGGACTTATCGCAGTAGTATGCTGGCAGCAGATTGGATATATGATGATTATCTACATCGCAGGTATTCAGAATATACCGGGTGAGCTTATTGAGGCAGCAAAGATTGATGGAGCCAACAGATGGCAGCTCTTAAAGAGCGTTATTCTTCCAATGCTTATGCCGACAATCACAATCTGTACATTCCTGACATTGACAAACGGCTTCAAGCTGTTCGACCAGAACTTAGCTCTTACAGGCGGTAATCCGGGAAAGATGTCAGAGCTGCTTGCCTTAAATATCTACAACACCATGTATCGAACAACAGGATGGCAGGGCGTAGGTCAGGCAAAGGCTGTTATATTCTTTATAATTGTTGCAATTATCGCACTTGCACAGAATAAGATTACTACAAGCAAGGAGGTACAGGACTAATGGCAAAACAGAAAAAAAGCGCAGGAAGTCAGTGCCGTAAGACAGGCCAAGCACGGTTGGATAATCACATTATTATTCGCTGTTTTATCAATACTTTGGATTTCACCAATCTTTATGGTGTTACTCAATTCATTTAAGAGAAAAGCCTACATATTCAAGCATCCGTTTGGAATCAGCACAGTATCTATCACTGAGGGCTTTGAAGCCTTCAAGGATGGTATGTCAAGGCTTTTCTGTAGCACATTAAACTACAAGAATGGTCTCAGAATGACACATTTCTGGGACTGCTTTGGAAATTCACTTTTCATCACAGTCGGCTCAGTAGTACTTATTGTACTCTGCTGCTCAATGTGTGCATGGTACATAGTTCGTGTAAAGACTAAGGGCACAAAGCTTATGTATACACTTTGCCTTTTCTCTATGATTGTACCATTCCAGATGGTAATGTTTACATTATCAAAATTTGCAAATATGCTTCATTTATCAAATCCACTCGGTATCATCATTGTATATCTTGGCTTTGGAGCAGGACTTGCTGTGTTTATGTTTACAGGATTTGTAAAGAGTATCTCATTAGAGATCGAAGAGGCAGCTATGATTGATGGCTGTACACCATTACAGATGTATTTCAGGGTCGTATTTCCAATACTTCGTCCTACAGCGGTAACAGTAGCGATACTTGAGGCAATGTGGGTATGGAATGATTACCTTCTTCCATCACTGGTTTTAAACATCAACCAGTACAAAACCATACCAATTGCTATTCAGTACTTAAAGCAGAGCCACGGTATGATTGACTGGGGTGCAATGATGGCCATGCTCGTGCTTGCGATTCTGCCAATTGTTATCTTCTATATTGTATGTCAGAAGTACATTATAGAGGGTGTGCTCGCAGGAGCTGTAAAGGGTTAATATAGCTTACAAGAGGATATAGTTCATGTTATTTAAGCCCCACACTTATTAAGCAAACATGTGGGGCTTAAGCTAAATTAACAGGTTTTATAGTTGTGGATATATGATATAATGAGTGAAATAAATTATATCACATGGATATAATGTAAAGGACGTATCGCTGTCCGGACGGGGAAAACAATGACAATTGTAGATATAAAAAAGAATCGGGATACTCAGTAACAACTGTATCCCGAGTTTTAAATAACAGGCAGGATGTTTCTCCTGCAGCAAAAGAAACCATAATGAAAATAGTTGAGGCACACAACTTTGTGCCAAATACCAATGCAAAGAGGCTCAAGCAGACCATTTCCAGAAATATTTATCTGTTGGTAAAGGGTACCTCTAATATGCTGTTTGCAAACGTAGTCGAGGAAATCCAGTCGATAATAGACAGAACAGACTACTCTTTCGACATAACGGATATCTCAACAGCTTAAAAAGCATGGAATCACACCTGATGAACGTTACTATGAGAGAGCGCGATTCTCATATGACAGCGCATATCGTGCGATGAAAAAGCTTTTTGGAAAAGGATATAGAAATCACCGCAGTCTATGCGATTTCCGATGTCATGGCAATCGGTGCCTTAAGGGCAATACTTGATAAGGGACTCAGGGTGCCGGAAGATATATCTATCACAGGCTTTGATGGTTCGACACTTGCAGAGTACTACAATCCCAAGATTGTATCTATCAGACAGCCGCACAAGGATATGGCGGCACGCAGCGTGGAGCTTCTTTTTTAACATGATAGATTTGCATAAAGGTTCATGTCATGAGATAATATCATTTGAGCTGACAGAGGGCGAGAGTGTTGCTAGAATTGATTAAAGACTATATAATATCAGCTTGTTACATTCCGGACATACAATAAACGAGGAGGAATCGCGCATGGAAGTGAATAATAAGATGAAGCACACCATAAAGGTCGCATGGGCCAAAGGGTTTTCACAGTTTTTAGCACTAGCTGGAGCAATCCTGCTAGTGTTTGTGCTATTTAAATTTGATGCAATAATGGCACAGATAGTGAGAATAATAAACATACTTATGCCAATCATCATGGGGATTGTGCTGGCGTATCTCATAAATCCGATGGTAGAGTTTTATGACAGAAAGCTAAGCAATTCGCTTGGCAAAGCCATAGAAAAGAAGTGTGGAAAGAGACCTTCTATGAGAGGGTTGTCAATACTTATAAGTCTGGCCATAATAATAGCCATTATTGTAGTGCTCATCATGATGGTGGTGCCACAGCTTGTAAGCAATATCACAAATGCGGTCAGTCTTTTACCGGATCAGATACAGGACCTTGTGAAAAAAATCACGGAGCTTGCCAAAAACAATGACAGGGCAAAGGAAATAATTACTGAGCTATACAATAACGGCATAAGCTATTTTACTGAATGGGTAAGGGACAATATGCTCGGACAGGTTACCTTTGTGATAAACGGTATTATGGGAATCTTTGGCACAGCGGTAAACTGCCTTGTTGCATTCATCGTTGCCATCTATGTCCTGCTTAGCAAGGATACCTTCAAACGCCAGACTAAAAAACTCGTGAGCGCATTTCTGCCGGAGCGCCATATACAGGTGCTTTCAAGCATCTTAAAAGAGAGCGACAAGATATTCGGTGGTTTTATCAGTGGTAAAATCATTGATTCACTCATAATCGGAGCTATCTGTTTCGTGTGCTGCCTGATACTGCGCATGCCTTATGTGGCACTCATCAGCGTGATAGTCGGGTGACCAATGTCATACCGTTCTTTGGACCGTACATCGGAGCCATACCAAGCACCATACTCATCATGCTCGACAGCCCGTCAAAGGGTGTGATATTTTTGCTGTTTATCATTATCTTACAGCAGGTGGACGGCAATATTATCGGACCAAAAGATACTCGGTGAGTCCACAGGACTCTCACCTTTCTGGGTGGTATTTGCAATCTTCCTTGGAAATGGATTATTTGGAGTAGTGGGGCTGTTCATCGGAGTACCGACATGGGGTGTCGTGTACTACCTGATAAAGAGATATGTGAATTATCGTGTGAGGAAGAAAGAATAAACGTACTGTTAAAAAATAAGTTATAAATTTTGAAAATAGTACTTGAATACTGGAAAATATATGTGTATATAATGTGTGAACGAGGCTTTGAAAAAGAGCTTGTTCACATTTTTTTTAATGGATTTTCTGCAGGGGGGTGAACCTGCTGGGAAAAGTTATTATGAATTTAATTTTGGGGGAGGGTATTTACACATGAAGACAGATATGACCAAAGGCAATCAATGAAAATTATACTACTGTTCTCGATTCCTGTTCTGATGGGAAATCTGTTTCAGCAGTTCTATAATATGGTGGACACGATTATCGTGGGGCAGTATCTGGGCTCAAAGGCGCTTGCGGCGGTTGGTTCGACAGGCTGTATTATGTTTCTGGTGCTTGGCTTTGCAAATGGAATAGCACAGGGCTTTGGAGTTATGGCAAGCCATGCGTTTGGTGCGAAAAAAAGAGAAGCTTTTGAAGCATTATGTGGCACTGGCTATAATTCTTACAGTTATTGTCTCAGTGGTGCTCACAATTCCTACGGTGCTTGCGTCGAGGCAGCTTCTTATCTGGCTCAATACACCTGATGATATACTTGTCATGGCTGATGCGTACATAAAGGTCATTTTTGCGGGAATTTTCTGCACCATGTCCTACAATGTGGCTTCCGGTCTTTTGCGAAGCATCGGAGACAGCAAGACGCCGCTGTACTTTTTTGATTTTTTTCATCTGTATTGAATATTGTGCTGGACATATTCTTTATCGTGGTGGTGAAGGCAGGCACGGCAGGAGCTGCTTATGCGACAGTTATCTCGCAGGGAATTGCTGCAGTTTTGTCATTTATCGTGATGTTTAAGAAGTATGATTTGCTGCGCACCAGCCGTGAGGATTATTACATGGACTGGAGCGGAATCTGGCGAATGCTCTCAATCGGTCTGCAGATGGCACTCAACTATTCAATCACTGCTATCGGAACGATGATTTTCCAGGCTGCGGTCAATGTGTTCGGTTCGCAGGTGGTAGCTGCGTTTACCGCCGCATCCAAGGTCAGCAATATCGCGACACAGACCATGCCTACACTTGGAACAGCCGCTGCGACTTACTGCGGACAAAATCTCGGTGCAGGCAGATACGACAGGATATTTAAGGGTATGAAGTCATGCTTTTTCATATGTATAGGCTGCGCAGTTTTAGCGGCAGCAATTAACTGCTTTGTCGGACCGTACATGATAGGCTGGTTTATCACATCGCCTACGGCAACTGACATTGACTGTGCTATGAAATATCTGAAAATCGCGAGCGTATTCATGCTTCCTCTTGCATGGATTTTTGCATACAGAAACGGTCTGCAGGGACTTAACAAGGGTCTTGGCATGAGAAAGAAGATACAGATAAAATAGATTTCACACAAATTGGTTTATTCGTGGTACAATTAAGCCACGGATAAATCAATTTCATTTACAGAGATAAAGAGGCGGATTGCATGAATTATTATGAGCTTTCAAACACTGTCACCCCTGATACCATTGGATACAAAAATGGCTTATGGCAGAAAAGATATGTGCAGATTTACAGAGTATTGATTGTTGTATGGAGTGTTTTGACATTAAGCTTGTTGTTTGGAATGTTCCATAGGGATGACTATAGTTCAGGAATGATTAAATCATGTTTATTACTCTTTTTTGCAGGTATTATTTTTCTGGTGTTGATGCTGATCGCTGTTGTTAATATATCAGCGAAAAGGACAGAGAATTGGAGCCTTCAGGACAGGCATGATTACAATTTGGCTATGTACAGAACCAGATACAGGAATAATAGGCAGCTTCAGTCAGTTGTGTTGATAGTGATGGCTAAGCAGCAGCTTCTTATGTCAAACTATGATCTGGCCGCACAGGCTCTTGCAATGGTTGATATCAATTGTGTGAAGCTGCCATATTTAAGAGATTATTATTTTGCAATGCTGCAGTTTTGTTCCTATGTGATAAGCCGGGCTGGCAGGAGTGGCTGGATAAGTGCTATGCTGTGCCGGCGAATCAAAAGCAGATGACGGACATGCAGATTGGTGCATTGTTTTTATCAGAAAATGCAAAAATGGATTTGTGTCAGGCAATTTACGCAGACACCAGGATAAAGCATAAGTGGCCGACAGCAATTGTAATTACTGCGATATTGGTGTTGTATGCAGGAATTTTCTATGGAGTAGGAGGCTTACTGTCTCGAGGATATCACTATAGATACTGGTTCGAGCTGTCGTCTGTTCTGATAACATACGCAGGCTGTATGGTCTTGTCGCTTTACTGGATAATCAGGTGGATATTATTCAGTGACAGCGTATCTAAAAAGTCAGAAGGGGTAAGGCTATTCAGAAAAGTAATACTCATAGTCATGTGGCTGTGTTTGATGGCTGCCATGGTTATTAATCTGATAATTTCATTCATCGGCATGGATACGGAGAAAAAGGTATATGCGAATGGTCTTATCTGCATGAGTACTTCGGATGGATATAGTACTGATGAATATTATAACATCAAGGTTGGACCTTTCCTGAGACGAAATTTGACATTTAAGGAAACAATAAAGTTTGGACTTATAAACGATGATGACAGCACCGGAGACAGTGGAAATGATGCTGGTGATAGTGGTGCAAATGACAGTGAAAACAGCACTGAGAATAATTCACAGTCATACAATGACGCTTCTGAAAATACAGAAAATGAGAATGCAGGAAATGAGAACGCTGACGAAAGCCTGGATACAGAAAGCATGGCCGTATATGATTACATGTCAGCTGCAGGGATACTCTCAGCCGGGGATGCCGGTATTATTCGCAACGGTTCCACAGCTAAAGGTACTTTTTATTCTGTTTTCGAAACCGGCGAGGCTGATGGAAATACGTATGAGAATAGGTTAGTTTATGACAGAGTTTCCGAAAATGGACAGTGTGATTTGTTTGTTTATGAGCAGTTGGTTAGTGGCTCAGATACAAGGCTACTGGGATTTTATGCTGTAAATAAAACCACAAATGAGGTTTTCTCAGCGGATAGAAACTCATGGGGTGGTGTGAGCAGCAGGGAATATCAGGACGCAACAGGAGAAAATTAGGCTGGTACATGTTTGCGGTTATCCATCTGCTTGACGAGCAAATCCATGGCGGTTCTTGCGATTACATCTATCTGCTGGCCGATGGTGGTGATTGGAATTATGGCTTCGTTGGCAATTGGTGGTGTCGAAGCCAACTATCTCATAGCTGTCCGGCAGGCAGCCGTATTTTTAGTATGACAAGGTTCAAAAACATGTTGGCATATGTGTCGTTTGCCAGGAATACCCCTTTCTTTTTATCAGGATATTTCTCATCTATATTGTTAAAAATCACCTTCATCTGAAAATAAATCGTTGTACGAATCACCGGATACGTTCAGGCTGAGCTCATAGGGAATATTGTGCTCGGTACAGGTGTCCTCAAACGCACGGATTCTGTCGTAAGCCGGGACATACTTTGGTACATCTACATTGACATGGATGAGGATATCACATTTGTCACGTATTAAAAGAGATGTGGCCTGAAGCGCACCCATATAGTTGTCGGAGGCGACACTGCTTATATGCATGTTCTCGCTCGATTGCGACAATTGGAATGTGGTATGAAGCAAGCTTTTTCAGATGAGAGAGTGTGACTTAGCACGATAAGACCCTCTATCTGATAAGCTAAAAAGTTCATCAATGTAGTTTTCTTCCTCAGCCGCCCCCTTGTCACTCATAAAGATGAGAAACTTATAGTGATAGTTAGCGTAAGTGGCTAAAAGCTGTGTGAGCATCTCAGAGTAGTAGTGCAGGTAAAGGTTTGGCACTATTATGCCGACAAACTCGCTCTTACCGTTTGCGAGAACCTTTGCGAGCTTATTCTTCTTATAGCCGAGTTCATCAAGCGCACGGGAAATCTTTTCCTGATTTTCCAGGGTCAGAGAATCCGGATGATTGAAATATCTTGAAATCGTTGTTTTTGAAAAAATGTGTATAACAATATCTGCAAATGTAACCTGTTTTTTCCCATGGGATGTCTCCTTATAAAAATTACTTATATTACAAATGTTTATAAACAGTATACAAAATTTAACCGGTTACTTTTTTTGAGAAAAGTATTGACACAGCATAAATGATATTGTATTATCAAATTACAAAGTAACCGGTTACTTTACCGGTTACACAAGAGCGTAAATTAAGTAAAAAAGACAAAATGTGAAAAGAGTGGAGGTCACAGCAAATGAAAGAAAAAAAGCAGTCATTGAAAAGCAAAGTGACATATGTGAAGAAAAACTGGATGTTGTACATATTTTTCCTTATGCCGGCACTTTTACTGACAATTATATTCAAGTATGTTCCGATGGGCGGACTGCTCATAGCATTCAAGGATTACAATGTCATAAAGGGTGTGCTGGGGAGTCCATGGGTCGGGCTTGAATATTTCAAGAGATTTTTATCATCACCTGATTTTATGAACTACCTTATGAATACGTTAAAGGTAAGTATTTACGGATTGTTATGGGGATTTCCGGTACCGATCATACTTGCACTGCTTCTGAATCGTATTCGCAAAGAGGGCATCAAGAAAAGATACAGCTTCTGATTTACGCACCGAATTTTATTTCAGTTATTGTACTTTGTGGTATGGTTCGTATGTTTTTATCACCAATCGGACCTATGAACAAGCTGCTCGGTATCAGCACAAACTGGATGACAATGCCGGCTGCATTCAGGACAATCTACATAGCGAGCGGCATCTGGCAGGGAGAAGGCTGGGCTTCAATCATGTATACAGCGGCATTATCCAATGCGAGCAAGGAGCTTGAGGAGGCAGCGAGAATGGATGGCGCAAACATCTTCCAGCAGATGTGGTATGTTGAGCTTCCGGCTATTAAGAATATTATAGTAATACAGTTCATCCTGCAGGCAGGAAATATTATGAGCATTGGATTTGAGAAAGCCTATGCATTGCAGACAGATATGAACTTACCGGCATCGGAAATTCTTTCTACATATGTATACAGAATCGGACTTTTGAATGGAGACTATGGTTATTCAACAGCGGTTGGTCTTTTCAACTCGGTAATCAACGTAATATTGCTGATTATAGTCAATGCGGTTGTAAAGAAGCTAAACGATGGTGAAGGAATCTAGGAGGAAAGTGCAATGGAAAAAGATATGACGATAAAAATCAAATATTCACGGACTGATAAAATTGTTCTTGGAATTGGATATACACTTCTTGGGTTGTTTGTGCTTGCAATAATTGTTCCGTTAGTATATGTAGTGCTGGCATCTTTCATGGATCCGACAGTACTTAACAACCAGGGACTGAGCTTCAACATAAAGGACTGGACTATTGATGCATACAGACGAGTTCTGGAAAATGACATGATATGGCGCGGATTTTTTAATTCGTTTTTTACTCAATAGCGTTTGCGGCAATCTCAGTATTTGTCACAATCCTGGCAGCATATCCTATGTCTAAAAAAGGAATTTGTCGGAAGAAAATTTTTCAATGTGATTTTTATTATCACAATGTTTTTTGGAGGAGGAATGATTCCTACATTCATCCTTATAAATCAGCTCCATATGGTAAACACCGTATGGGCAATCCTTATTCGGGCGCTTTCAATGTGTGGAATATGATTTTGGCGAGAACCTATTATCAGTCAGTGCCAAATGAGCTTCGTGAGGCATCAGCCATCGACGGAGCAAATGAAATACAGCATTTCTTTAAGATTATGCTTCCGGTTTGTAAGCCGATTATTGCGGTGCTTATGCTTTGGTCATTTGTAGGAATGTGGAACAGCTACTTTGATGCAATGATTTACCTGAATGACGCAAATCTCCAGCCATTACAGCTTGTACTGCGTTCAATTCTCGTGCAGAATACACCTCAGCCGGGCATGATTGCAGATATCCAGAGTACAGCTGAGATGGCAAAGGTTGCAGAGCAGCTCAAGTACGCTACAATTGTTGTATCAAGTTTACCACTTTTGATTATGTATCCATTTTTCCAGAAATATTTTGATAAAGGAATCATGGTTGGATCTGTTAAGGGCTAACAGAAAGGATGAGTATGGATATGAAAAAAGAAGCTTCAAAAATTAATTACACTTTCGCTTATCCACATCCACAGGATCCTAATGAGAGGACTATCTTCAAGAGAATGGAGAAGCAGACCAACGTGCATATCGACTGGACATGCTTCGTTTCAGACCAGTTCTCTGACAAGAAGAATCTGGCATTGGCGCAGTTTGGTAATCTGCCGGATGGACTGTTTAATGCAGGTATGAGTGATTACGACCTGCTCAGATATGCAAAGCAGGGTATTATCATTCCGGTAGAGAATCTGATTGACAAATATATGCCTAATCTTCAGGCAGTTTTTGAAAAATATCCTGAATATAGGACAATGTGTACCGCACCGGACGGACATATCTATTCATTTCCTTGGATAGAGCAGCTTGGTGCAGGAAAAAGAGGCAATTCAGGCAATCGGAGATATACCTTATATCAACAAGAAATGGCTTGATTATCTGGGACTTGAGGTGCCGACTACTACAGACGAGCTCGAGCAGGTGCTTATCGCATTCAGAGATCATGCAGACGAGCTTGAGAAAGAGTTTGACATTGAGGGCGGTGTCATTCCTATGTCATTTATTATAAACAACGGTGACCAGGATCCAGCCATCCTCATGAACGGCTTTGGTGAGGGGTATGGTGATACAGGTGACCACTTTGCAGTAACAGATGAGGGAAAAGTCATCTATACTCCTACACAGGAGGGCTACAAGGAGGGTATCGAGTGGCTTCACAAGCTTGTCACAGAGGATTTGATTGACCCTGAGGCATTTACACAGGAGTGGTCAACATATGTAGCAAAGGGTAAAAACCACAGATACGGGCTCTGCTTTACATGGGACATTGCAAACATTGACAATAACACAGATTACGTCATGCTTCCTGCTCTCACAGGACCTGACGGAGTCAGAAATATCACGAGACAGAACAACAGTGAGACCAGTGGATTTGACAGAGGACGATGCGTACTGACATCAAGCTGCAGGAATACGGCTTTGGCAGCGGCATGGATTGACCAGATGTACGCTCCAATCCAGTCACCACAGAATAACTGGGGAACATACGGCGAGAAAGATTCGTTCAACATCTTTGAGATGAGCATAAACGATGAGGGTGGACAGATGTTAAAGCATATGGATCTGGGCGATCAGTCACCGGTTGAGGTGCGTGAGGCGCAGTCTGTAAACGGACCGCTTGCTGTTTTAAACGAGTACTATGATGTTTATGTGACAGAGCCTGCAGATGCCAAGTGGCGTCTTGACAACATGCATGAGGCTTATCTGAAGGACATGAACAGTAAGTATGTCTATCCAAACGTGTTCATGAGCATAGATGACACCAACAAGGTGTCACAGTACGACACAGACATCAAGAAATATGCTGAGCAGAAAAAGGCCGACTGGATATTAAACGGCGGCATTGATAAGGAATGGGATTCATACCTTAAGAAACTTGATAAATATGGTTTACAGGATTATCTGAAGATAAAGCAGAAATATTTTGACAGCTATCAGAAATCCCTTGAGAGTACGTCAGAGGGCAAATAGGTTACTGTTCATAATTCTGTATTACCGGCAAAGCAAAGAATTGGAGGATTTGAATGAGCGAATTATTGGAAAAAGCAAGAAGCTACGAGGCAAAAAAAAATAGCTGCTACAGATAAAGAGAGTAAACCTTTGTTTCATATCAGTGCACCGGCAGGATGGATTAATGATCCGAATGGATTTTCTGTCTATAACGGAAAAATTCACCTGTTTTATCAGTACTATCCATATCTGCGTGAGTGGGGACCTATGCATTGGGGGCATAGTACGACAAGCGATATGATTAAATGGGAACAGCTTCCGTGTGTTCTGGCACCTGACGAGGAATATGATAAAAAAGGATGTTTCTCAGGAAGTGCCATTGAGGCAGATGGTAAGCATGTTCTTGTATACACAGGTGTCACAAGGATTAAACTTCCTGACGGCAGTGAGCAGGAGAGACAGAACCAGTGCATCGCATTTGGAGACGGACTTAATTATGTGAAGCATGAGAATAATCCTGTTGTGACAGGCGATATGCTTCCTGAAAACTGCAGCAGAATCGATTTCCGTGACCCGAAAATATGGAAAGAGGATGACACATATTATCTTATAGTTGGAAGCAAGGACTTAAACAATGTGGGACAGGTAGTGCTCTGCTCTTCAAAAAACCTGACCGATTGGCAGTTTGAGACAATCCTTGCGGCAAACAGCACAGGCAAAATAGGTACCATGTGGGAGTGCCCGGACTTCTTTGGGCTGGAGGATAAGCATGTGCTCATCTGTTCACCGCAGAGTATGAAGGCAGACAAATATGAGTTTCATAACGGACACAACTCTGTATATTTTCTGGGGATTATGATAAAGAAAATCATGTATTTATCAAGGAAGAGCCGCACACACTTGACTATGGCATGGACTTTTATGCACCGCAGACTACACTGCTTCCGGACGGACGTCGCGTGATGATTGCCTGGATGAAGTCGTGGGATGCATGTGTCGTTCCTGATTCGCAGGATTGGCAGGGCATGATGACACTGCCTCGTGAGCTTGAAATAAAGGACGGCCGTATCTGGCAGAAGCCGGTTAAGGAAATAGAAAATTATCGTGCAAACAAGTGTCATTATACAGATAAAAAAAATAGACTGCTACACGACCTTTGATGGCATAAAGGGCCGCACTCTCGACATGACAGTGGAGCTTTCAGGCGAGGAGTACCATGACTTCACTGTTGAAATGGCATGCGATGATGAGTATAGCACAGCGTTTACCTACAACAGAGTCGCAGGCGTGCTCGAGATTGATCGTACCTGCTGTGGCGTCACAAAGGATGTCGTCTGTGTCAGAAAAATTAAAATCGCAGATACAGACAGAAAGCTAAAGCTTCGTTAGCATATCAGTAGAGCATACAAATAATAACCGGACAAATTATTGGTCCGGTTATTTGTAGAATAATATACAGGATATTTTGACAGGAAAGAAAGAGGTACAATATGGATGTAGTTGCATTAGGTGAATTACTTATAGATTTTACAGAAAACGGTACAAGTGCGCAGGACAATAAGCTTTTTGAGGCTAATCCGGGTGGAGCTCCATGTAACGTGCTTGCCATGCTTCAAAAGCTCGGTCATCAGACTGCTTTCATCGGAAAAGTGGGACAGGATGCGTTCGGAAGGCTGCTTGTTGATGCCGTAAAGGAGCAGGGCATCGACACAACAGGCGTGCGCTATGATGATAATGTCCATACCACTCTTGCATTTGTCCAGACCGCAGCAGACGGAGACAGAGATTTCTCATTTTACAGAAATCCGGGAGCAGATATGATGCTGACAGCGGATGAGGTGGATTTATCCCTTGTGAGAAACGCAAAAATTTTCCACTTCGGAAGTCTTTCAATGACAGATAAGATCTGTGAGAATGCGACAAAGCATGCAATAGCTGCCGCAAAAAGAGGCAGGCACACTGATTTCCTTTGACCCTAATCTGCGTAAACCGCTCTGGAAGAGCACGGACGATGCAAAAAGAGAAGATAAGCTGGGGCCTGAGTCAGTGTGACATCTTAAAAATATCTGATGATGAGATTGAATTCATGACAGGCGAAAAGCGACATAAAGACAGGGTGAAGAAGCTCATAGATGAGTATCACATTCCGTTTATCTGTGCCACTATGGGCAAAAAAACGGAAGTATGGCATTTTTGACGGACATATCGTGGAGGCAGCTCCGTTCCTGCGAGATGACACTGTCGAGACAACAGGTGCAGGCGATACCTTCTGTGCATGCCTGCTTCACGATGTGTTGGAGCATGGTATCAATGACCGGAAGGATGACGATGAAAAAGATGCTCACATTCGCAAATGCGGCAGCTTCTCTTATTACTACGAGAAAGGGGCGCACTTCGCGTGATGCCTGAGAAGGGTGAGGTTGAGGCTGTAATTAAAAGTAGTTATAATTTAATACGATAAAAAGATTATACTCTTCTTAATCTATGTTTAAAAACGTGATTAAGAAGAGTATATTTGTTGAACAAATACCAGGATGGGTGATGCTGAGAGTGGATTAAAATTAAATATTTTGTGTGAGTATTTTCATCGTTACTGGGGAAAGAAGACGATAATTATCCTTGATGAGTATGATACTCCCTATACAGGAGGCATATCTTCATGGATATTGGAATGAGTTTACTGCATATATAAGAAGCCTGTTTATGCAACGTTCAAGACAAATCCGTATATGGAGCGTGCTATTATGACAGGAATCACGCGTGTATCAAAGGAATCAATTTTTTCAGACCTCAATAATCTGAATGTAATAACCACGACCTCAAGCAGTTATGCAACGAGCTTTGGATTTACAGAGAATGAAGTTTTTGATGCAATGGAAGATTATGGTCTGGCCGGTGAAAAAAGATACTGTAAAAAAATGGTATGACGGTTTTAAATTTGGAAATCACAGTGATATTTATAATCCATGGTCTATAACGAATTTTCTAAAGGAAAAACAGATAAGTCCATACTGGGCATCTACCAGCTCAAACGGTCTGGTAAATCGTCTGATCAGAACAGCATCTGCAGAAATAAAATCTATGATGGAAACACTTCTGGAAGGCGATTCTGTGGAGGTTAGCATTGACGAACAACTGGTGTTTGAACAGCTCGATAACGATGAAAATGCCATTTGGAGTCTTTTTGCTTGCCAGCGGTTATTTAAAGGTTGATTCCTTAGAAAAAAGAGGTCTTACGCTTGAACCGTGGTATCATCTGAGCATTACAAATCTTGAAACCGTAAGTATGTTTTCAAATATGTTCAGAGGATGGTTTAATGCCTCTGTTTCGAATTATAATGGATTCATAAGGGCATTGCTTAGAGGCAATGTAAAAGGGAAATGAACATATACATGAATGAGGTCGCTTTATCTACCTTCAGCAGCTTTGACAGCGGAAAGCATCCTTCGGGAAAATCTGAACCGGAGAGATTTTATCATGGTTTTGTCTTAGGCCTGCTGGTCGAGCTTAGAGATAAATATGAAGTGCAGTCAAACCGTGAAAGTGGCTATGGCAGATATGATGTGATGATCATTCCACGTGATAAAAATTCGCAGGCTGTAATAATAGAATTTAAGGTTATTGATTCGCAAGAGGAGACATCACTGGATATGACTGCGGATAGTGCTTTGAAGCAGATTGAAGAGAAAAATTATGATGCAAAGCTTTTGGAACGAGGATATAAAAGAGAAGCAATTCAACATTATGGTTTCGCATTTGAAGGAAAGAAAGTATTGATAAAGAAGGCACAAATCTAAATGAAACAAAAATTATCAGTTGCACCAACACTCAAAAACTACGACAAGAAAAATCTCCCAAAGGACATTCTTGCGGGAATCATCATCATGGCGGTTTCGATTCCTATATCGATGGGCTATGCGCAGATATCCGGGCTACCGGCGGTATATGGCTTGTATGGCTCGGTATTCCCAATCATATTGTTTGCTCTGTTTTCCACATCACCGCAGTTTATATTCGGTGTGGATGCTGCTCCGGCGGCGCTTGTCGGAGCAGCAGTGCTTGGCATGGGAATAGAGGCAGGAAGCAAAGAGGCCATGACGGTTGTACCGGTGTTTACATTTTTTGTGGCACTGTGGCTTTTGGCATTTTACTTCATGAATGCCGGAAAGCTGGTGAACTACATATCTGCGCCGGTTATGGGCGGTTTATCACAGGCATATGTACTACAATCATACTGATGCAGGCGCCAAAGCTCATGGGCTCTGCAGCAGGAACCGGAGAGCTTTTTTGAACTGTCTGAGCATATATGGGAGGCCTTACACCACATAAATGCAGCCGCACTTGTCATGGGGATTGTAGCGCTTGCCATTTTGGTTGTGAGTAAGAGGCTTGTTCCAAAGTTTCCTATGGCGGTTGTGCTCATGGTAACAGGCGCGCTTTTTACATATTTTGGACCGGTAAAGGAGTGGGGAGTGCCGACTCTTTCAGCAGTTGAGCCCGGCATGCCGCGGTATGAGCGAGCAGTACGAGGGTAAGACACAGCTCTCACAGGGCTTGTTGCAGGCGTTTCCATGATAGCAGTGCTTTTTTTGCACAGGCTTTATAGGATATCTGCCGGTTCCGGTGCTCACGGCGATTGTCATATCAGCGCTCATGGGTGCCACGGAGTTTCATCTGGCAAAGAGACTGTGGAAGGTCAGCAGGACAGAATTTTTCATATTTGTTGGTGCTTTTTTCGAGTACTTATTCTGATTTTTACGATAAACGGAGTTTTGATAGGAATCATTTTGTCTTTTGCCGAGATGATAATCAGAAGCGCAAAAGCCGGCCACCTGCTTTCTCGGTGTGCAGCCGGGACACAGTCATTTCCGCGATATCAGGGGAGAGCACAAACATCCACGAGATTGACGGTGTGATTATTTACAGATTTTCGAGCGGCCTTTTTTTGCAAATGCAAAGGTACTTGTGCGTGATATTGAGGACCACCTAAAGCATGATACAAAAGCTGTCATAATCGATGCCGGAGCTATCGGAAGTATTGATATCACAGGAGCTGACAGCATAGAGTCACTTTTACCGCTCACTGAAACAAAAAGGTGTAAAGCTATACATAACAGAGCACATTGCAGAGCTCAACGAGCAACTCAGGAAGCTGGGCTTAGGTTATTTAATTGAGCAGGGCTGTGTCAGAAGGACAATACATATTGCGCTAAAGGATATGGGAATAAACAGACCTTATCCGCTTGAGGGTGGCGTAGATAACGAGGGAGCGCAGTGCCTCAAGAAAGCGTGCTGACAACAGAGTGCAGGAGTTTGTCTGGGCGTTTGGCGCCGAGAGTGAGGAGCAGATTGAAAAGCAGATAAAGCTTCAGATAGAACAGCTCAAAAAAGACAAAGGATATAGAGGAAATCATGCATGGCCGCTGGGCGCATATGGATGAGTTTGACCAGGATGAGTGGCTGGAGCATCTGGAGGAGCATCTGAAAGAAATCGTCAACATATCAGGAAAGGATGTGCACACGCTTGCGGCAGATATCGAGATGCACCGTCGCGAGGTGCATGAGCGTATAGCAAGAGAGCATCCGGAGCTTGCAGAGCGGTTTGCACAGAGGAGACACCTGCTTGATAAGCATCTGAAGGAGAGAAGGCCTGAGGTCTACAGGATTATCGTGCAGCTAAGGGAGGACAACAAGCATAAATGAACATAAACCAGACACTCAAACAATACTTTGGCTACGACAGTCTTAGAACAGGGCAGGAGGAGCTCATAAACGGCATACTTGCAGGGCACGATGTGCTCGGTATCATGCCGACAGGCGCAGGAAAATCGCTGTGCTACCAGCTTCCGGCGCTTATGCTTAAAGGAATTACGCTTGTCATTTCGCCACTTATCTCGCTCATGTCAGACCAGGTCAAGGCTTTAAACCAGGCAGGAGTGCATGCCGCCTATATCAACAGCTCACTGACTGAAAACCAGATAAGGATGGCACTTTCATATGCCTCACAGGGACGCTACAAGATAATCTATGTCGCTCCGGAGCGCCTCAACACGTCGCGTTTTCTGGATTTTGCCTGCAACGCGGACATATCAATGCTGACAGTTGATGAGGCACACTGTATATCGCAGTGGGGGCAGGATTTTAGGCCGAGCTATCTGGAAATTGCCGGATTTTTAACGAGACTTCCAAGACGACCGATAGTCAGTGCGTTTACAGCGACCGCCACGGAGCGCGTGAAAAATGATATAGTGGCTTCGCTTGGACTTAACAATCCGGTTACTATGGTGACAGGGTTTGACAGACCTAACCTGTTTTTCAGGGTTGTTACAAGAAGGGAGGCAGCCAGAAGGACAACAGTATCATCAATTATGTGAAAAAGCATGAGGACGAAAGTGGAATAATATACTGCGCAACGAAAAAGAATGTGGATAAGCTGTATACTCTATTAAATGAGCAGGGCATTTCGGCGGGCCGTTACCACGCAGGGCTTTCAAATGATGAACGTAAGCAGAATCAGGAGGATTTTACATATGACAGAATCCGTGTGATGGTTGCCACAAACGCATTTGGAATGGGAATCGACAAGTCAAATGTGAGATATGTGCTGCATTACAACATGCCACAGAGCCTCGAGTATTACTATCAGGAGGCCGGAAGAGCGGGGGCGAGACGGTGAGGAAGCGGAATGTGTGCTGTTTTTCTCAAAGCAGGATATCATGATAAACAAGTTCCTTCTGCAAAGTAAGGCTTCAGCAGGCGATGTGGCATCCGACATGCAAAAGACAGCCAATGACCAAAGAAAGCTGCAGCAGATGATAAATTACTGCGAGACGGACAAATGCCTGAGAGAGTTTATACTTTCATATTTCGGAGACACAACCCCATGTATTTGCAACAAATGCAGCAACTGTGTCGTTGTGGAGGATGAAGAGGAGGAGACATACGTTGAAACCGGCAAAAAGCGTAAAAAGTCAGCACAGCTTGCAGGGCTTAACGAGCTTGGTGCTGCGCTGTTTGAAAAGCTGCGCAGCGTGCGTACAGAGCTGGCTGCAGAAAAGTCGGTGCCTCCGTATATCATCTGCTCCGACAAGACCTTAAAGGATATGTGTGCGAAGCTGCCGCGGGATAAGGAACAGCTTGCCGATGTGTACGGAATGGGTGAGCAGAAGATACAAAATTATGGTGAAGCGTTTGTGACGGCGGTAAATTCATTTGTTGCAGACAGCCCAAATCCATCAGGCAGCACGACCGGTGAAAGACTACAGACTGTTTTAAGCGATGAGGAGGCTGCTGAAACCGGCAGCACGAGAAAAAGAAGCTTCCGTTTTACATTGAGCCACAGAAGCTTGATGATGTAGAACTCACCGACAAATGCAGGCTTACAGAGCTTACGAACAAAATAAATGAGCTGTGCCCTGTGGATAAGGAGCACAAAAAGCTTGCAGCCTCGTTTATAAACGAGTTTCTTATTGCAGAGGGCTATCTGGAGGGAGTTACAGAAGGAGAGAACAAGATAAAGCGTGTCACCGAAAAGGGACGAAGCGTAGGGATAGATGAGGAAGAGCGCAAGGCAAAATTTGGTGGAAGCTATTACGCCATCACCCATTCGAAGCAGAGCCAGCAGGTGATAATAGAAATGCTGAAAAAACACTATAGCGGAATTAAACCACAGGAGTAAATGGACTTTAGATAAACTGGATATATAAATTTATATAAAATTGGATATATACTTGATGCCACATAAGAGTATTATATAGTTTAATTGTAATATTTAGGAGGCATTTTATGAGAAACGAAAAAGTTCAAAAACTCACACTTACAGCACTTATGGCAGCTTTATCATATGTCATATTCACATTTTTACAGATTAAGGTCACATTACCGGGTGGCAGCGCCACATCCTTTCACCTTGGAAACGCAGTCGTAGTACTTGCAGCTTTGCTTTTAGGCGGAGTATACGGAGGAATCGGTGGAGCAATCGGAATGACAATCGGTGATTTACTTGACCCGATATATATCACCGGAGCACCAAAGACATTTTTCCTCAAGCTTATGATTGGTGTTATCACCGGTCTTGTAGCACACAAGCTTGGAAAGATTACATATTCAACCGACAAGAAGCATGTATTTAAATGGACAGTCCTTGCAGCATGTGCAGGAATGCTCTTCAACTTTATTTTTGATCCGATTATAAGCTATTTCTACGATATGCTTATCCTCGGAAAGCCGATGGCACAGCTCAAAATCGCATGGAGCGTGACCACAACAGGAGTCAATGCAGTGATATCTGTGATTGCTGCGACAATCGTGTATATGGCACTGAGACCGGTGCTCATCAAGGCAAATCTGTTTTTTAAGATTGGCAAAGAAAAATAATAGTTACATAATTTCATAAAAAATCCACATACATCATGTGATGAAATCACGCTTACCCGCTTTGTCATCATTTTCCACACCTGATGATACATCAACTCCGTCAGGATGTACGGCTTCAATTGCCATGCGCACATTGTCTGGATTTAAGCCACCTGCGAGCAGCAGAAGCTTTTTCGTCGGGGGGATATTGTCAACCAGCTTCCAGTCAAAGGTTTTTCCACTGCCGGGTTCAATGGCATCAAACACATAGCCTGCAATGCGTGAATCGTTGTGATATTTCTCATAGCTGCCCATATCAGAGACATTGAAGGCTTTAAGAACAGATGGGAAAACTGCATGGTTTTACGCGTGATGGCAGAATGTATACAGGCGTGGTGCTAAATACAGAGCCATCGGCACATGTGGCAGACGAAAAGGTTGAGACAAAGGAAGAGAATATGGAAATCCTGCTCGATGAGAATGTAAATGACAAGCAGGGCGTAGCGGCACGGCATCCAGACAGGGGATATTATCGCCATGGATCCACGTACGGTCATCACGGAGAGCGGCTACATCAAGAGCCGCTTCCTGGATGACAAGCTGTCAGCCGCCATCTTACTCGGTGTGGCTCATGCCGTACTCTTTACGGTTTATGAGGAGGTAGGCCATGGCGGAAGCTTTGTACCGGCTGATACAGAGGAGATGATTTCCGTAGACATGGGCTGTGTTGGAGCAGACCTACGCTGTACAGAGCATATGGTTTCAATCTGTGCTAAGGACTCAGGCGGACCTTACAACTATGAGCTTGTTACAGAGCTTTCATATCTGGCAAAGAGCGAGGGGCTTGACTATGCAATCGATGTTTATCCGCACTACGGCTCTGATGTTGAGGCAACACTGCACAGCGGATATGATATCCGTCATGGGCTTATCGGTGCAGGAGTTTATGCATCGCATAACTATGAGCGCTCACATATGGATGGCGTGGAGAATACATATAAGCTTTTGAGAAAATATATTACAAAATAGTATCATTGTGATACATTATTTCATGTATTCAAACAAAGTAGGAGAGAGGTAAATACACCATGAATTTAAAAAGTTCATCACATTGCCA
>VOFB01000901.1_pt1 | contig 76001 bp, 85 predicted proteins | sample 5384141 | NCBI WGS metagenome assembly VOFB01 (sample SAMN12384721, study PRJNA508395) | human gut metagenome | isolation source: healthy gut A | host: Homo sapiens
AAAAATAAGAACTATAGATGATGCAGAACACTAAACAGTTAAATATTCTGTTTTATTATATTGAATTTTTAAATTGCTTTGAATTAGCTTTAAGTTTTGTTTTGAATCTTTAAGAAAGGTGTTTTCTTCGTAAAAAATGAAAATTCGCAAGTTTGATTTAAAGAAATCCGGCACCAAATAAAAAAAAGACGATTTATGACTTTAGATGAACTCTCGAAAATATTTTGATCGATTGTATAAGCGGAGAAAAGTTCTTCAACGGATAGAGTGCGGCTGCCTTTTCGCCAATGTAAATAATATTCATATATTTCATCCTTTGTCATAATAGGTCACCACTTTCAATTCTTTCTAATCAAAAACCTGTTCTTCATGTGACATAAAGAACAGGTTTTTGAGGTTTGTGTTGGGCTTCGATTACTTCTGAAGCATGCTCGGAACTTCGGGCTCATAGCCACAGGTCGATTGTAAAATGAAGTTGGACACCTAAAAAAAAAAGGAATCCATAGTGACTGAAAAAGGAATCCATAGTGACTTCCAATGGTAGAATGAAGTTCCCCAACACCATTCACCAGAGGTAATCACTATGGATCACACTCAGTATACCACAAATGGAGCAGAACGCAAGCCCGGAACGCATTTAACCATGGAAGATCGTGGAGCGATTCAGGCTATGAAGAAACTGGGACACTCCAATCGGGCGATTGCTCGATACCTGCATTGCGCACCCAGCACCATTTCCAATGAACTAAAGCGCGGTACACCGCCCAGAACGGGCAGTCGGGGCCGTGCTCCCGGTTATAGCGCAAAGCGTGGGGACGCTGTGTACAAGGAAAACAGAAAGAATAGCCACAAGCCGCACCGCATTGACAAGTGTACGTCATTTGTTCAGTGGGTCGTCACGCAAGTGCGTACGGAAAAGTGGTCTATTGATGCCTGTGTCGGCTATGCCCGCAAGAACAAGCTCTTCCCGGAAGAGAAGATGGTCTGCACCAAAACCCTTTACAATGAGGTATGGGGCGGCAATTTGTCCCTCAACATCTTGGAACTTCCCGAAGCAATAAAACGGAAAAAGCATCATAAAAGTCCCGTAAAACGAAAGAAAGTGTATGGAACAAGCATTGATGAGCGGCCAGAAATTGTAGATTCCCGAACCGAGGAAGGCCATTGGGAAGGTGATACCGTTGTAGGCAAACGCAACGGCAAAGAGTCTGTGATTCTGACTCTTCTGGAAAAGAAAACGCAGAACTACATTGCGATTCGTATTCCCGGAAAGACCAGCGAGGCAGTGAACACCGCTATGGAGAGACTCCATGAGGAATTCGGTGAGAAATTCAGCCAGGTGTTTAAGACTATCACGGTAGACAACGGAGCTGAACTTGCGGATTTCGCTCAGATTGAGAAGTACGGAACAAAGGTCTACTTTGCGCATCCCTACACTTCATGGGAACGAGCACAGAATGAGCGTAACAATGGGTTGCTTCGGCGATATGTCCCCAAGGGAATTTCCATTGAGAATTTCTCTGATGAGGATATCCTCTGGGCAGCAGATGCCCTTAACAGCCTTCCGAGGAAGAATCTGGGGTACTGCACTCCAGAAGAACTCTTTGAAGCATTCCTTGACATTGTTTGCGCAGCCTAAGCGGCTGCGGAAGCCCCAATTTTCTACCGCTGGGTGTCCAACTTGAACTTGCAATTTTGATTTCCGAGTATGGCGCACAAATCTACAGGAGCAACGGGAATATGTGCAGTGAAGTTAACTTCGTATTGAAAATAGATTTGCTGTTTTTAGCTTCTGCGGCAGAGCAATTCAAAATGGCATCAATTACATCGTTTCCACAGCGGCACAAATGGACTTCTTTGTACGAAATCGATAACAAATCTCCGACATATTTCTGTATTTCACCGTTCTGAGCAGCTTCAGCCAATCCGAGAATTGCTTTGAGATGATGATGAAAATCGTGCAATCTTTTAGCGTTTTCTTTCATATCCTCATGCAGCATTTGATAGTTCTGCTCCATTAACTGATTTGTGCGTAGTAAAAGCTGTTTTTGCACATTTTCGTGCTCTCTTGCGGAGTTGTTCAGCAGTAATAGGAAAAGCGTGGCAAAGAATAATATTAAAATTAAAAAGGATAAGATAGACGCTCGGTAAAGCTGGATATAGTCTTCTGATAAAATTGCCCTAAAAAGAATTTGAGTTATAAGATATACGAGAGAACCAGAGAAAAGTAAAGTGATAAGCCAGCAAGATTTTAGCTCTGATAATTTAGGAAGGTATTTCCGCGCAGCCATGTATAAAGCAATGTCGGTTATTTTATCCAGAACGAGATATAGGCAGCGAAGAGGTCCTGGCGTCATAAATACGTTAAACGCTATGGAGAATTGATCTCCACCATAAAGCCAACAGAATATAACCATAAGAATATACCCCGTCGTTAGAATAACAAACATGGTCGTAATGCTTATGGAGATACGCAGCAGAAAATTTCCGCGTGAAAGGATGCGTGAAATTACTGTTAAATATAAAATAGACAACACAGGCGTAATAAAAGAAAAAGCAGAAATCTGATTGCATACGGCCACAAGAATTGCGTTGAGCAGGGAGAAAGATAAAAGCAGATAAGCCTGTTTTTTCTCTTCAAATTTCCGACCGCCGGATTCGGTGACAACAACTAACATTACAAAACATTCTATATACGAAATAAGCCAATCTACAATTTGATATGTCATTTTACTAGTCCATCTCCCCACAAAGACAAAATAGCTTCTTTTACTTTCGGCATCATGGGCCGGCTGACCGGCAGCGCCTCTCCGTTTAACATGATAATAGAGTTACCGCACAATTCTTTAGCATAATCCAAATTTACAAAATAACTTCGATCTACGAAAATGAATCGCGGGTCATTGAGGATGCCAAATGGTTCTTTTATACCTCGATTATCTTTGATCACACCTTGATTTGACGTAATGATTTGCACACTGCGGGCAGTTTTTCGAACATAGATAATATTCTGGTAAAGTACTCTGCTGAAATTTTTATAGTGCTGAACAAGTAGGGAATGCTGATCTTGTTGCTCTAATGTGTGAAGAGCTTTCTGTAAAGCTTCAGGCAGAGTTTCGTCTACATTTAATTTTGAAATAAATCGAAGTGCGTCTACCTTATAGCCTTCCGGCGCATATTGTAAATGAGAGGTTAAAAAGATTAATGCGACATTGGGCTGATACTTTCGAAGATCAGCCGCAACTTTGAATCCATCTATCTGGGGCATTTCAACATCTAAAATGAAAATATCAAAGCGATCTCCGCTGGCAACGGAAGCGGTGAGGGCTGTTGGATTTACGAAAGATGCAATGGCTGCGTTTTTCTCTTGAAAACGTAACAACTCTTGTATTTTTCCTGTGACTTCTTTGAGAAACACAGCGTCGTCGTCACATAAAGCTATTTTCAACATGAGTATAAACCTCCTCTGTTATTGTGGGCTTTGAAAATAAGTAATTACATCGTCTGTTTATATCATACCATCTGATTGAATTTTCCACAATTACCAATACATACAGATCATTTAAGCTGCGTGCATTTTTAGGGTTTAAATTACTATTATAGATGTAAATACCGGGAAGAGCACGATCTATTTTTTCGTAAACATCTGTAACAATATCTGCAATGCGGCCAGAATGATACTTTGAAGGCGTCCAACGAGGAATAGTAATACGAATATTCTGCGGTGTCGGTTGAAGAATTTGATTTGGCGAGGGAGTGGCTTGCAAAATTATTTTAAGTTCAGATGTACTGAATTCGTTTAGATTACAGAGAATAGATAATATAAGATAAAAATCAAATTTCATACTGCATAACAGCTGGAATAATCGGAACATTTGAGCTCGGCTTTCTGGGGCCTTCTGTGTTTTACAAAGAGCAACCAATTTCCGGGTTACAGATTCAACAGATTCGTTCATAGAGAATTGATATTGCATAGAATAACCTCCAATTATCTTTTTCTCATTATATCGGAACCTGTCAAATAAGTAAACATCTTTTGCGTTTTACGCAATGGTGCAAAAATAAGGTTTCTTGCTAAAATTTTGTAGAGGTGGTTCTATGGGCAATTCTATTGGTGGTAGAATCAAAGAATTAAGACTTTACAAGGCATGACGCAAGAGAAGCTTGCCGAACTTTGTGACACTTCCGTTTCATCGATTGCCAGATGGGAATCCGGGTCTCTGCATCCGAATATGAAACATCAGGAAAGGCTTGCAGAAATTTTCGGTATGAGAATCGATGACTTCTATATTAATTTAGATACGCCTGTGACGCAAGACTATATTTTGTCGCAGGTATTAAAGGAAAACTCAAAAACTGGATTTAGAAGAACAGAAGTACGTGCTGCAGGTTATTCGGGGGTTAACCAAATTAAAACACCCCAACTCAGTATAGAATAACATAATTTGAAATTCTGCGTTTTTGTTTGAATCGCAGAATTTTATGTACTGTTTTGAGAAATGTGCTAATTAAAGGTGTTATAAAGTTTAATTTTAATAAGAGTAAAATAACGCTATGGCGATTTTTATGAATCATCATAGCGTTGTTTTTTATTTTTATTTTTCTCTAAAAGCATTAAAAATGCTTGGTCTACAAAAAAGCTTGATTTGAATTTGCTAATTATGGACTAAATCAACAAAATAATCAATTCGCGCAAAAATACGTACAAAATTAAAGAAGAATGATAATATGAAGCTAAAAGCCGCCCCTCTTTCCGCATATAGCATATAATTATACGTCACGAATGGCACCGTAAAATAAAAATGAAAGAGCGAGGGACAAAACACAGGAAAATGTCAAGCGATGAGAGGAAAATCTCGTTTTTTGCGGGTGGATAAACTGAGACCGGCGACTTGCGCGGGTGTAAGCCCGTTCGAAGCGGAATGAGGACGAACAAAGTTAAAGAAGAACACAAACATGGAGATCAGGTTATTAGCGCTCTCAAAGGAAGAAAAGCCCTGCTTGGTTTTGTACAAGCCTTGAACTGTTTGTTAAAGCATTCGATCAGATTGTTGGAAACATCGTCCTTAAAGCTTTGAACGCGTATGTGCCTGGCACCGTGAAAAACAGACTTGACCGGAATATTGTAGGCCGAATAACGGTCGGAAACGACCGCATCGGTCGATTTCCACTCAAAAAAAGGAATGATTGCACTTCTTATCGCCGCAGCGGTAGTTGGAATAGTGTTCGTGATCGTGATGCAGAAAGGATGCCTTTCCGCACACGGGACAAGGCGGATACTTCCGACGATGCTCTTCCCGTGCTCTTGGGCGTTCGGGTGCAAATTGATGTTGGCAGGTTCGGCAGAGATACTTCTGATACCCATCGGGATCTTTGCCGTAACGATAAAATGAATGATTTTTGTTGCATTTTGGACACTGAATGTGGTATGATTTCATCATGAAAACCCTCTTCCTTTTTGGAAGATATGTGTTTTGTGGTGAAACCATTATGCCAGAAGGTCTGAGTGCTTCTCAACTTTCATTTTAGTTTACAATACGATCGGTGCGGACGGGAGGTATAATCATGTTTCGTTTAGCACTTTGCGGAAAAACTGCGAACTATTGGAAAAATAAAATCTCATATTCAAAGCTTTGTAGAAACATATAAAAATGAAACCAAGTGTATTTCGATTGAACAGTATAAGCAATTAGCATCGCTTCGTGATGATATGGTAGATGGAATTCACTTCGATATTCTTATGGTCGAAATTGATGCGCATCCACATGAAGATTTTCGTTTACTTTCGGAAATACGAAAAACCGCTGCGGACACTATCGTCATTCTCTTTTCAAAGTTTCTCGACTACGATTTTACTCGGCAGGGGTATCAGGTAGGCGCATTTCGGTATCTATCCACACACAATTTGTTTTCGGATCTGCCGGAAGCACTTTGCACTGCACTGGAAATTTCCTCTAAAAAGCAAAGAGGATACTACACGTTTTCTCATTATTCGGAAATTATCCGAATTCCATTAGATGATGTCTTATACGTAAAGCGAGTTAATCGTATAACCATGATCAAAGCAAAGAACGGCAATTTTCATCTTCAATTACCGTTAAAAGAGATTTATAAAGAAATAAATGACAGTAGATTTTTATTTATAGACAGAAGCTGCTTTGTAAATATAGATCATGTGACTTGCTTTGCTGATGCAGAAGTTAAGTTGGATAATCAAGAGAGCCTACCGATCAGTCACTCAAACTTTACTGCCATTAGAAGCGTATTACTATATAAAACACCTAATGAAATACAACAACCCGTAGGATAAACTTCTTATTTCATATTCCATATAAAACCGCCCGCTATGTATCTAATTTTGATACATGAGCAGGCGGTTTTATTTTTACGGCATCGGAAGAACCATACGCACGCATTTTTTCACTGGGTACAAGCTGACATTTAGGTACATAACGATTTGTTCTTTTCCGGCTTGTTCCTCAAGGTAAGTCACGCCATCTGCACGGCCGGATGTTGGGTAGACCATATAAAGAGAAGCTTCCGTTCCGGGCATCACAGAGATGCCATCTGCTTTTGAGTTAAGATCCGGGTTTGCAATTTTCATATAGATTTCACTCTTATTGAAGTAAGCGGACTGCGCTTCATTCAATAGGTTAAAATCGCGGATAAAAACGCCGCCGTCCGTATTGTTTTCATTTTTGAAATCTACGGTCAACAGAACTACGTCATGCTGTGTGTTTTCTGCAAGATAATCGACAGGCTTGCCGAATCGCTGCATAAAATCTTCATAACGCACTACTTCAGCTTCACGAACACGAACAGAATATCCATTGGTATTTTCTTCTTTTGAGTAGAAAAAGTCACCGTTTAGGGGAATCCATTCGCCGATGCCGTATTCCTGCGTTTCAAATGAATAGGCTGTTGCATTAACGTACCAGATGCGCCATGCACAAAGCACCAGTGCAACGGACAAAAGAATGACCGAAAGCGTTTTACTCACTCTTATCTTGCGTTTCATACGGCGTTACACGTCCTTCCCGTACAAGGTAAATTTCATCGGACAGCTCACGTAGAACAGAAAAATCATGGCAAGCCAGAATAACCAATGCGCCCCGCTGTTTTTGCTCAAGAAGCAGATCTCTCACCATTTCTATGCCGTCTGTATCCAGTGCGTTTGTCGGCTCATCAATCAGAAGCAGCGCAGGATATTCCAAAATTGCTCCGGCAATGCCTAATCTCTGCTTCATACCGAGTGAAAACTGCTTGTATTTTCGCGGATCATCCGCGCCGAGTCCGACCTGCTCCAACACTTCGCGGATACGTTCCTCCCCGACTTTTCGGTGAATATTTGCAATCAGCTTTAAGTTCTGTGCCGCCGTATAATGATCGATAAATGCCGGGTTTTCAATCAGCATACCAATGTCCGGCGGAAAAGAAATATCCTTTCCAAGTACCTTACCATCAATCGTGATCGTGCCCTCCGTCGGGCGGATCAGCCCGGCGATTAACCGCATAAGCATAGTTTTACCGGAGCCGTTCACACCGCGCAGACCGTAGATCGTGCCGCTTGTAAGGGTGAGCGAGACGTCTTCAATGACGGTAATATTCTTGATCGTTTTTGTAACATGATTTACTACGATTTCCATATAGGCTTACTCCTTTTCATGACTACGATAGGTCTGAGCCGAGAATGTCTCGATATTGGAACACGAAATACCCAATACCGATGCTAAGTACAGCGAGCCATATTCCCAATAATATACCGAACGGCATGGTCAGACCGGTTGACACGAGCAGCGCATTTCTTGCGCCCATGGCATAGTTTCCGAAAAACGCCGGGCTCTGAATATAGGCGCCTGCAAATAAGTAGCCGGCAAGCACAAAGTAGCTTTGCACCGGTTTCAAAATGAGAGATAAGATCAACTGTACCAATGCGAGTACGATCATGGTGAAGCCGGTCATTAAAAATACCGACCAAATATTCCAAGTGGTGCTGCTCGTTAGGTCGTCTGCTTTCATGTAGAGCTCTCTCGAAACATACCAATTTGCCTGCATACTCGGCTTTGCTCCAAAGCATAATCCGGCAGCCGCGCTGGCCGCAAAAACGATCAGGTAGTTAACAGCGGTATTGATGACCGTCCAAACACATTTTGAAAGCCACCAGTTTCCTCTGCTGCCGGAGAGCACCATTAGCTGTTTGCCTATGCCGTTTAATTCTGCAAACGGATAATATAGAGAAGTAAATTGCATCCATAAGACGAATACGAACCACATCGTCGGCATTACGAAATCGTTTTCTGCGCCGGAGATCAAATTTACTTTACCGCAGCCGCCAATCAATGCCAAGAAATAGTCTGCCGTTGTAACAGGAGATTCCAAATATTGCGGATCGGTGAGTTCAAAAATGCGCAGCGTCCAGAAATGATAGATTGAAAGGAAGAAAAACATAATAAATGTAACGATTAAGCGCTTTTTAGCGTGCCCTATGCCGTAGCGCAAATCGTGATCCAAAAATTTAATAAACATCTGCGTTTTTCCCCCTTTCCAAAACAATAGCGAGCGGCAGAAGAATGAGTAAAGCCATCATAATCGCATAGACCACGATAGATTGATTGGACGATGAACTGGTCATCCAAATGTAGTTTAGAACAGAGGTTTCGGTAAATGAGCGATATACGGATGCTTTTTGCAAAGATGCGATGATATACAGCAACACAAGATACGGCGCAAAAAGGACCACGAATTTATTCTTTTCAAAGAATGAAAGTGCAAGCGGAATCGTTGCCCATGCACCGGCAAATATACCGATCATCAGCATATTCAGGAAAGCTGTGCATAACGGGTGAGCGTAGTAGAGGTTTCCGAGCAGCTTAGTTGCGCTTACTTGATAATATAAGGCAAAGTTTATATCCGGGCGATAAGCCGGCACAAGGCATGACGCAAGCAAAAAGCTAAAAAGCATCGGCAGCAAAACCGTTAAAGCCCCTGAAAGGAACGTGGAGACATATTTTCCTAAAAAGTAAGAAGCTTTTCCAAGCTGCGATGCCATAATGCGGTCGTATCCGTTCTTTTCTTCCGCAAGATAAGACCAGCTGTACGGGATAACGACAAAAACCGGCATCGTATAAAAGAAAACCATCGGCAGCGTTTCATTGGCTCGACCACCGATCCACGAATTATAAAGAGTGTAGATTTGCAGGAAAGGGTATTCGGCAAAAGTGCCGTCTGCCTGCAAGTCTACAGTTGTAAGAGTAAGCTGTAAATTATCTTTATATGATTTATAAGCCAAAATATCATCTGCTGTTACGATTAAAAGTAAAATCAGCAGCACAAATAGAAATGATTTGCTGTGAAATAAATTGTAGAGCTCATTTTGCAGAAAGTGCCTAAGACTTTTCATGTGGGCTATCCTTTCATTTTGCTAAATCACGCAGCATAACGCCGTAAAAGATTTTCTGCCGGGGGTAATAGCCAAGAACGGATTTTTTGCGATAAATATACGCGGTCGATCAAAAACTCTATTGTGAAATTTTGCGTTTCGCCCGGCTGCAATTCAAAGCTCCAGTAATCATCTCCGGGGCCGTGTGGATCAAAATAGGTCTCGTATGCAGAATAATAATTTCCGACGGTTGTATACCCCTCCGGGTTGTTCTGATTCTCGGGAAGGAGATCTTCATACGCGCTAAGTACAAACATATTGGCGTTGAATTTATATTTTACGCCGTTTTTGTTTTCTGCATCAACATTCTTAAGGGATAATTCTACATGCAGTATGCACGGGTCTTCAAAGTCGGATGCGTATCTTGCCCAGATAGAACTATCCGAGTTATATTTAATATCACTTTCCTCATATTCTTTAACGATAGCATCAGTTATACAAAGCTCCAAATCGCCGTCCCAACCGAGCCCCGGTGCATCATCTGTTTTGCTTCGCCTTGATTATAATACCGACTGTGCAGCGTATAGGGTTCCCCTATTTCTGCAAAAGTTTTATAAGCGCATCAGCTTCCGGTGAATTCACTTCCGACGAAGTTGTTTTAGAAGCACTTTCTTTTGGTTCACTTTCTGTCGGTGCTTCGCTTGACGTTTCTAATGGAGAATTCGAGCTTTCGGGTTCAGCAGCTGACATAGACGATGAATTTTCCGTTTCCGCTTCACTTGATCGATCCATGATAAAATAAATAACCGATGCGCCGACCAGCAGAATAAGAATTGCAACCGTGCAGATTATAGCTTTTTTGTTCATAATATTAACTCCTGAATTAAGACGATTTACGAGATTATATAAAAAACTACATTCAAATAGATTTAGAATTCAAAACTTATGTAACGTATCGTAAATACGGATACCACCGTTACAACAGCCATCAACAACGCTAACAGTCTTTTTGGTTTCATTGAGTTTGTCACCCTTTCGCTAAAAAATATTTTTTGTCTGTGGTGGCCACCACTGCTTGCAAAATCAAGTTTCAAGTTATATATAGCCGAAACCTGAGTTTTTTGTCTATACAATAGCATATAGTTGACGTTTATGCCAAAATATTGTCTGAATTGAGCAAAAATTATGTCTGAAGATTTCACTGCACTGTATACCTACTTGTATTGCGAAGGATCACTGCTAAATTATGTACCAGCCGCCCAAATCAGGCGACTGGTTTCCTATGGGTTCAAGATCCCATAGCCGAGGATTTCATAATACCCCACGGGATATTGGTTCTGGCGGCAGGCGTCGCCGGAGTTGCCCTCGATGGTGTAGACGATGCCGTTTTCGCATTTTTCCACAATGCCGACGTGATCGGCTTCGCCGTCCTGCGGGCCGGATGCGCCGTTTGGGTCATTCCAGTCAAAGAAAACGATCATGCCGGGAGAGGGATTAACCGAGTTATCCGCCCATTGCCCGTGGCTGCGGAACCATTCAACGCCGCCGACGCACCCGGCAAATTTCGGGGCGGTTCTCGTATCAAGATAGCCGCACTCGTTAAAGCACCACGAAACAAAGCAGGCGCACCATTCCACACGGGAGTTAAATCCGTACCACGACCAATAGGGTTCACCACCCACATTCCCGACCTGCGACAGCGCCACCTTGACGATGACATCGTCCCCGGAGTAGATGCCGTAAAGAACGGCAGACCACAACCTGCGGTTTTCCTCGGCAAGCAGTTCCGAGAGCTGCTGCCGCTGGTCGGCGGTGAAGTTGAAATTGTCTGCCATTTCCTCGACCGTCTTGTGGCTGACCGTGATATAAAGGTAGGTGTGCGTGACCGTTGTAGTGGTTTCCACGATGTTCCCATGACCGTCGTCGGTTTCGGTGATAACTTCTTCAGTCTTGCTCTCGGTGCGGGAAGATATTTCGTTCATCTGCCAAAAAATATCTTTGAGGATGGCTTTCTTGCTGTCGTCCACCGTGGCAACCTCCTGCGGATCATCGGGGTCGGTGGTGGTTTTCACGGCATGCTCGATCACCGACAGTCCGTATTCCCGGCAAAGCGCATCGGAAACCGTCTGCATCTCGTGGTAGTCCTTTCGGGTACGGTGGTATTTGATTCCGTCCGCAAAGGAAACCGTGTTCAGCACAAAGTGATTGTGCAGATGATTTTCTTTGTCAAGGTGGGTGGAGACGATCACCTGATAGCGGTCGCCCCATAGCCGGGTCGCCAGCTTTACGCCGATCTCATGTGCCAGTTCCGGCGTGGCCTCGCCGGGGGCAAAGGATTGATACCCGTGGTAGGCAACCGTCCCGCTTTCTTTGCCGAACCGCTTTTTCACGGCAAGCATTTCATCACGGGCGGTAGAGGGAGAACAGTTGATCCCTGACACAAAACGATGAACCACGGCGCAGTCCTCGTTATCCGCTTTCTGCGTTTTTCGGGAATTGACCGCATAGCGGATCACATCGGTAAGCTGCTGCCCGTCCTGTTCGGTCAGCTCCCGGTCGGCGTAAAATTTCGGGTTCGCCGTCTTTTCGGGGTTCTCCGCATAGATCACCACCTTGCCGAGCCAGCCTTTTACCCGCCATATTGATGTCGTCGCCATAAGCGCATCACTTCATCGGACGGGGCAGAATGACCGCTGCGGTGATCGTCTTAACAGCTTCATCCAGCTTGCGACAGTTCTCGTCGTACCGCTGCACATCCAGTGCGTTCAGGGTGTGCGCTTTGACGGCAATCTGATTCAGGTTGTTGCCGATCCCGTGAAGCTCCCTCATCATGGCGTAGTAATCGGGCGGCGGGACGTCCTGCGGTTCAAGCCCATTTACCAAGTGCCGCAAATACGCCTCACGGGAAAGACCGCTGCGCTTCACTTTCTTTTGAAACACCTCGGCTTCCTTTTTATCGAGCCAGAATTGAATGTGAACATTGCGTTTTCTCATATCTTCATCGCCTCCTTATTCAGTTCGTTTTGAATTTCAACAATACGCTTGCCTACCGCATACACAACGGGAATCGTCACGCCGTTTCCCGCCTGCTTGTAAAGCTGGGCGTCGGAATTGACGGCAGCCGCTTTATCAAACATATCATCGGAAAAGCCTTGCAGCCTCCAGCACTCACGGGGGCGTCAGCTTGCGGATTCGTCCGCAGCCGAGCGGAAGTGCGAAGCCGTTTTCAGGTTTGCTCTGATCTGCCTCCTTTGCTCGCTTGACGGGCAAAGCGTATTCGCAGAAATCGCAGGCGCAGAGATAAACGCCGTGCTTGTCCTGCGTATTCAGACAAAAGGCGGGTTCGCCGCACGCCTTGAAGCGCCGTCCGTTCTGCCGCTTGTTTTCCCGGTCGGGAGTGAGGACGGCACGGCAGCCATAAAAAATACCGGAGCTTTCGCCCCGGTTGCTTACCCCGATTTTGTTGTAGCCTGCGATCAGGCATTTGGTGTAATCCTGTTCCCGTATTTTCGCCTCGCCTCGTTTTAGCTGAATCAGGGCTGTTTCCTCGGTGCGGTCGTGACAGTCTGCGCCCATACAAAGCACACCTGAATTATCGCCGCTGCGATTGGTAATACCGCCGTCATACCTTGCTTTGATACATCGGGCGTTTTCCGTCAGCTTCGGATTGCCTTTGCACAGGTCGATAAAATACATTCCCGTCCTGCCTGCAAAACCGCCGCCCTCGCTCATCAGCGTACAGCTTATACCTGCGGGGTCGTAAACGCGCTTGCCCTGCGTGCCGCCGATTAGCTGTATAAGAGCCTTGCCGTCGCTTGCGGTGACAGGAAATACTTTTCGTCCACCTCCGGCTCTAAAATGTCGATAAGCGACAAGGTAGATTCGTTCCCGGTTTTGCGGAACGCCGTGGAAGCGTGAATTAAGCAGTCCGTATTCGATATGATAGCCGATTTCGGCCAACGAATGGAGAACGGTCGCAAAGTCCCATCCCCGATTAACGGAGAGCAGATTTTTAACATTTTCAAGGACAAGCCATTCGGGTCGATCTTCGGCAGGCGTGCCTTTGAGCAGTCTAACAATTTCAAAAAAGAGAGAGCTTCGTTTTCCGGCAAGCCCTCTTTGCCGGCCAGATACAGAAATGTCCTGACACGGGAATCCGCCTGCCCAGAGGTTGACCCTCGGCAGGTCTGCGGGCTCGGTTTGGGTAATATCTTCTCCATACCATTCGTCCTCCTGTACATCGTGTATGGCGCGGTAGCTGCGGTCTGCGAATTTGTCGATCTCGCAGTGGCCTTTGCAGACCATGCCGCAAAGCTCAAAGCCCTTGCGGAAACCGCCGACACCGCTGAAAAAGTCCAAAAAGGTCATGGGTTCGTTCACCGGCTTTTCTCCTTCCGGGTATAAAAATATCGCCCGCCGTATGAATCGGGGACGAGGATGCTAAAGGGTTTCAGGGGCTACCCCTGACAAGTGCCGTTGTGGTATCACAACGGCGATGCTTGCTGGTACTGTGCATGGCGTTCGTCCCATAGGCCGAACATTTTGCCACCGACTGAAATAACATCACCGCTCCTGCTCCGGCTGCGGACGGTACGGGATGCCGAGTAGCGTGTCGTTCACCCGCGCAAGGTGTTCGGGATAGCGGAACATCTTGCCGTAGCGGTCGATCTGCTCGTCGGAAAGACTGTCCAGATTTTCGCCCCGGCAGTCGCAGATAAAGGCGGGGCCGAAGATGAAGTCCACCATCACGCCGTCGCTGTTCTTCACGCTGCGGTTCGGGCGCATATGTTTCACCTCCGTTCTGACATAAAAATAGCCGAGGGACTTTCAGAATGAAAACCTCTCGGCTATGTAGTTATCTGCATATACTTTGACCGTTTTATATGCAGATAGCGGGACTGTATATGCAGAAAACGGCACGGGGTTTCCGTGCCGTCTGCGTCAGATCGCTTTGATTTTTTTGAGGTAGGCCACGGCATCGGTATGTCCGCGGAAGTAGATGTGCTGCCGCTCTATGTCCTCCATTTGGCGGACAAGGTTCAGATAGTCCGCATACGCCCGATGCTCCTCTGAGGTCATGCGGATCTCGCCGCTGCCCTCGTTCATTTTGTCGATGACGGGGTACTGCGTTTTCAGTTTGTCCATACGCTCGGAAAGCGCGGCGTAGTCCTCGTCGGTATTCAGCAGATCCATCACAATATCGCTGTCGATCTCCGCAAAAGCATCCTCGATGCGGGATGGCAGGTCAAAATAGCTGTCGCTCACGGTGCTCACTTCCTTATCGTTTTTATTATACTATACCCAAACCGCAAGGCAATATCAAAGGTGCAAATTTTATCGTTCAGGCTGTTCCGTCTGCCGTGGGGCTGCGGAGCGGACAGGAACGGCGGGTGAACTGATCCGATATTCTTCGGGGATGTTCTCAATGTCGCCGTCGTAGATGTCCACAAAGCGGCCGCCGTTTGACCGCACATAGCCGTTATCCCCGAACACGCCGCCTTCTTCATACCGAATATCGCGTCCAAAACTTTTATAGTCGATATAATTTGCCAGTGCGCCAAGGTTGCTTGTGTCGTAGCAGCCGCTTTCCTCAATCCAGTAATAGCCGAGATCGTAGTCATTCCGCACGCCGGGCAGGTAATCAAAGCAGTCCAGATTCTCGGTCAGGTTGATCAGCTCCTGCACACTGCCGGTGTTCTCGCCCAAGTCCAAAACCGCCTGCCAGAAATCGTCGCTCTCCCGCAGTTCCATGATCTGCCCGGCGAGGTAGTTCAGCTCGCTTAGGCTCTCATATTCTCCGAGCACCTTGCCGATAGCCTCGTCCGGGCAGTCATAGTCGGTGATGAACCATTCCTCATAGCGCCGCCCGATGCCGATGCGCCGGAACACTGCCTGCATTTCTTCATTCGTCACGGGAAACTTCACCCATTCGCCCACCAAAAAGCCCTCGTTGTATTTGCCGAGGTTGGTAATAAAGGCTTCAAAGGCGCAGTCCCTTGTATCTGCTACATGCATCATTTTGTCCGTCCCTCGCTTTCTGCCATCAGAAATTGTCCAAATTCGGTAAAGGCGTACCAGTTCGTGCGGTCAAAGCGGCTCTCGTTGAATTGCCCTTTTGTGAGTACCCGCCCCTTGACCAGTTGTTTCAGGGCGTAGCGGATCTCGTCGTAAGACAGAAACGGGAAAAAGCCGGTCATCATCTGCACTGAACAGCGCACCCAGACCTTGCCCTCATGGAGCTGCGGCGATTCGGCACTTTTCTGCTCGATACAGTCCCAAAGGAAGCAGGCCAGCACCGCCGCATTAACTCCGTAATTTTTCGCTATGTCCGCATCAAAAAAATGAACCATATTTTTTCCTCCGTTCGTTCTGAAAAACAAAAAACGGCTTTTCAGCCGCCTTTCGGAAAATTTCTATACAGACCACATATAGCTGTGATCTTTCTTTTTCGGGTAGTACAGGGAGTAACAGGGGGTGAGGTGTGGGGAGGGGGAGAAAATTTGCGCAGCCGTTTCACTTCCGCAAAAGGGCAGACTTTCCCCAAGGCGTCCCGCTATCTTTCCTGATCGCGTCGGCGCTGCAAATGCCGATTGTAAAATTCAAGTGCTCGGATCACAAAATCGGTTTCCTGCCCTCGCGGGATCGATTTCGGAATGAGCCTCGTTATTCGCTCGTCGCGAAAAGCAGGCTTTTCACGCTGGTTCGGCTTTTCCTCCTGCATAATGGAGAAGATGACTTCCTCCGTCAGCTTTCCGTCCCGACTGAACTCTTTCATTTTGATGGCCTGCGCCAGCGACGGCGTGCAGTCCTCGCATTTCATCGTGTCGTATAGGCTCTGCTGCTGTTCTTTGGAGAGGTAGGAAAGCTCCACGGCGGGGCGGAAAGCGATCTTGCCGTTGTCCACCATGTCCAGCATCGGTGGGATCAGCTCGGTCAGGCGAATATACCGCTGAATTTGTGATCTGCTGTCCGGGCTGCTTGCAGCCAGTTCCTCATTAGAACGGCTACCCTTTAACTTCGGCTCCAGTGGGGTCGAAGTTAAATCCGACCGCTGACCCTGCCGTTTTATGGCTTCCAGCTTCATCTTATAGGCAAACGCTTTTTCGGACGGTAAGATCGTTTCTCGCTGCAAGTTGCTGTCCACCATGATGATCGTCGCTTCGTCATCAGTGAGGTTGCGGACGATGCAGGGCATCTCGGTGATGCCCGCCAATGTTGCCGCGCATTTTCGCCTATGGCCGGCTACCATCTCATAGCCGCCGTCCGCTTTGGGGCGGACAAGGGCAGGCACCAGCACGCCGTACTGCTTTACGCTGTCTACCATCTCCGCCATAGCCTCGTCCTGCTTGACCTTGAACGGATGGTTGGGAAAGTCGGAGATGTCGGCGGGGTTCAGCATAACGACCTTTTCAAGCTGCGCTTCCGCACGACTCTCGTCGGTGGAAAACAGGTCATCGAGCGGCGTCATCCCTAAATCTCTCGGCTTTGCGCTCAAACTCCAACACCTCCTTTGTTAGCGAGCGGTATGCGGCGGCAACCTTGCCGTTCTTGTCGTGGGCAAAGATGCTCTTGCCGCGGCCGCTGGTTTCTGCGGCTCGAACGGAAAAGGGAATTTCCGTCCCGAACACACGGATCTTTCTCGCCGTAATGAGCGCGCAGAGAAGCGATGATTTCCTTTGCCTCGTTGGTGCGGCTGTCTACCATCGTGAACAGGATGCCGTCGATTTTCAACTTTGGGTTGATCTGCCTTTTAACCTTTGCGATGGACTGCATCAGCAGGTCAAGCCCCTTTGCCGAGAGATACGATGGCTGGGACGGGATGATCACGTTGTCCGCTGCGGCCAGTGAATTGATCGGCATCATACCGAGCGACGGCATACAATCAATGAGGATATAGTCGTAATGGGGCTTGACCGCATGGATATATGTCCGCAGCACGCTTTCCCGGCTCATGGCGTTGATCAGCCGGAGCTCCATGCCGGACAGCTCAATGTTCGCCGGGAGCAGGTCAACGCCCTCACCGTGATGCAGAATACCGCAGCCGTCCGGGATGGGGGTATCGTCGATCACATTCTGCATGATGTCTGCCAGCGTAACGGGCAGCTCATCCGGCTTCGGATAGCCGAGGGAGAGGGTCAAAGAGCCTTGCGCATCTGCGTCAATAAGCAGCACCCGCTTGTCCTGCCGGGCAAGCCCGATGCCGAGGTTGGCGGTGGTCGTGGTTTTACCCACGCCGCCCTTTTGGTTCGTCACCGCGATCACTTTGCAATTCGCCATTTTGGGGGTTCCTCCTTTACATAGATTTAGCCGCCTGCGGCGAAGCAGGCGGCTATGTAGAGAAGCAAAACGACCGCTTGCTTTTACACAGACGGTCGTTTTACGGTAGGACACAAGAGAACACACGGTTCACATTTTCAGTTGAACGCTTTTCCATCCCCAAATTATTCTGCTAATATTTTTGCAATATGGCATGAAAATTAGCAGGATATGGATGGGAACATACTGGTTTTCAAAGAAATTCAGATTATCGAAAAAGCTTGATGTTTCAAGGCTTTTCGGACATTACAGGCCATACAGGTAATCACTTGTATAATAAATTTTCTGAACTCCTAAGCGGAAGGTCGGGGATTCGAATTCCTTCTGGCGCGCCATAAATAACGCTGAAAGCCTTTATTTTCAAAGGTTTTCGGCTTTTTTATATTTTTTGCTGTGGTTGACGGTTTGCCGGCAAGCAGACTCGCAAGTGCTTTTGCGTCAAGCGCGGGTGCGGTGCCGAAAGCCCTTTGCGTGCGTCGTTTCGTGCTCTACCGTTTCGCCTGTGGGGATCCCGTTCTTATCTACAATATCTAAATATTCCGCCATACTATGCCTCCAGCTTTTCCGCTTTGATTTGTCTTTATTTTCAGCATAGCACGCTGCATGGCTTTTTTCACTCGTGTACAAAAGAAACTGCAAGACAAATTCGGTTCCGTATGCTATAATAAGACACACAAAAAATTCTCAAAGGAGGAAGCACGGCTGCGCAATTTTTTCGTCGGCAGCCGTGCAGAAAAGGCATGAACAATATCGAATGGTTTCGCGAAGCGAAATACGGCATGATGGTCCACTTCGGACTCTATTCCATGCTCGCCGGTGAGTACAGAGGGCGCCGTACGCCCTACGACTACGGTGAATGGATCCAGTCCGCTTTTGCCATCCCGAACCGCGAAATGGAACAGCTTGCGGGTGCGTTTAACCCTGTTTATTTTAATGCGGAGGAGTGGGTAAAGCTTGCAAAAGAATGCGGTATGACCTACTTTGTGGTTACCTCTAAGCACCACGAGGGCTTTGCGCTGTTTGATTCCGACTGCGATGCATACAACATCAAAAAAGCAACGCCATTTGGCAGAGACCTCATCGCAGAGTTGGCGGAAGCCTGCTACAAGCACGGTTTAAAGCTGGGGCTTTACTATTCGCAGGAGCTTGACTGGCACCACCCGCACGGCGGCGGCTACGACAAAACCACCGGCTGCGCCGGCACGGCGTGGTATAACAACTGGGATTTCCCCGGTGCAGACAACAAAGACTACTCCATCTGCTTTAACGAGAAGATCAAGCCGCAGGTGAAGGAGATCATGACAAAATACGGCGACATCTGCCTGATCTGGTTCGACACCCCGGGCGTGATGACAAAGGCGCAGAGTCAGGAGCTTTACGACCTTGTGAAGCAGTATCAGCCGGACTGCCTTGTGAACTCTCGTCTCGGCAACGGCGTGTATGATTACGTTTCTCTCGGCGATAACGAGATTCCCGCAGAGCGTCCGGCAGAGATCTCGAAAGAACGCGCAGGGGACATGCAGTCCATGAACGATCTGTTCGGCTTCAAGTATTCGCCGTATAATCTCTATGAGACCGCGGCCACGCTGAACGACACATGGGGCTTCAAATACTACGACCACAACTGGAAAACACCCGAGCAGATTCTTGCAAACAAGCAGAAGCTCAACGGTATGGGTGTAAACTACCTTTTGAATGTCGGTCCCGATGCGCTCGGCCGTATTCCGTCCTATTCCGTCGATATTCTTCGCCGCGTTCGCGAGCTGGAAACCCAACTGTTACGGTGAGTATCTGACGTATAAGCCTTCTGCGAAAACAGCACGGAGCTGCTGGTCGGCGCAGGTGAGAGCGGCGTGTGTCTGCCGTTCATGTCGCAAAGCACAACAGCATGTGTGCTGACACAGGCCGCAGGATAGAAAGCGTGCAGGAAGCAAACTGTTTTGAGGTTTGCATTCATAAACTTTGTTGGTAGCAATCTGGCAAAAGTGCAACAATTTATCCCTTGCAAATCCAAAATGCAAGAGATTTGCGTTGCACTTTTTCTCTATCTGTTGCCTGAAAATTATTCTTCGCTCAAGTTCGCTTTAGGGTTTGGCTTTTTATTTGCAGATTTATGAAACCGTGTGAGCAACAGAACGCCGATTAAAATAAATGCCGGAAAAACCGCGGAAAACAGCATGCCGCTCTTTAAACCGAGTTGGTCCGCAGTGAGGTTCGGGAAAGATGCAGCGATTTTTGCATTGCCGGAAACCGCGCCGCTCACTGCGCCCATCAATGCCGGGCCCACAGAGCAGCCCACATCGCCCAACACCGCCAAAATGCCGAACATCGCCGTACCGCCCTTCGGGTACGCGGCGGAGGTCAGCGAGAACGTGCCCGGCCACATGAGGCTTACGGAAAAGCCGCACAGCGCGCACGAAAGCAGAGAAAGCCACGGGTTTTCAAATAAAGCCGTACCAAGATAGCACAAAATACACAGTGCGGCGCAGAATACCATCGCGCCCGTTAAATGGATTTTCTCGCCCCACACGCCGTAGATTGTTCTGCCGATGCCCATAAACACCGCAAACAGGCACGGCCCTAAAAGGTCGCCGATGACCTTCGTCACGCCGAGCGCACGCTCCGCAAACAGCGAGCTCCACTGGCTCATGGCAAGCTCGCTCGCGCCCGCGCAAAGCATCAAAAGCAGTGCCACGAGGAAAATTTTCGAGGTAAACAGCGTTTTGAGCGGTGTTTTCTCTTCCTCCGGCACGGTGGGCATCAGCGGCACCTTGAGGAAACGGAATAAATTATAAAGCGGCAGCAAAGACCACAAAATCGGGATGATAAACCACAAATCCTCGCCGATCAAGCGCAGTAAAAGCGTCGTGATGAGCACCACGCCCACCTGTCCCCAGCAGTAAAACGAATGTAAAAGGCTCATCGCGGAGGCCTTCGCGTCGCCCGGACAGGAATCGACAATCGGGCTGATGATAACTTCAATCAGGCCGCCGCCCACGCCGTTCACAATCGTCGCAAGGACAAGACCCACATACGGCGCAGGCAGCACGTTCGGCAGCGTGCCCTGCATCACAAGGCCTAAAAACGCCAGCGCGTGTGCGATGACCGCTGATTTTCGGTAGCCGATGCGGTCTACGTATTTAACGGAAAGCATATCCGTGATGACCTGCGTCACAAAGTTGCACAGGATGAGCGCCGAAATCAGCGAATACGAAATGCCGAATTTGTTTTGGAACAGCACGAAAAACAGGGGAGAGAGATTGTTTACAATGCCCTGCGTGATATACCCGCGGTAGCAGGCAAACACGGTGTTTTTAAAGTTTTGGGTCTTCTCCATTTAACTATACCGCCTTTAATAAAATGCTAACTTTCATTATAGAGGAAGGCCCGGCGAAATTCTACCGTGAATTTGACGGAGAACCACAAAAATTCAATACATCTGCCGAAAGGCATTCCAAAAAAATGCGGCGTAAAAGCCAAATCCATGTTGATTTTACCAAGGAAATATAGTACAATAAAACCAAACAGGGTTTTCTCTTTCAGAAAAAGCCCCAATTCAATCTGTTATTCTTTTGATTTATTCAATTAGAAGGAGTGTTTTAACATGAAGTTAGGCGTACTTACCAATGTTGTAGGCAACATGCCTCTTGAGGACGCACTGAAGTATTTCAAGTCCATGGGCATCCAGATGGTCGAAATCGGCTGCGGCGGCTATCCGGGCAAAGATCACTGCGATCCGGAAGTTCTGCTCCACGATGAAGCAAAGTATCAGGAGTTCTGCGATACCATCAAGAAGTATGATATGGAAGTCAGCGCATTCTCCTGCCACGGCAACCCGATCCACCCGAATAAGGAGCTGGCTGCGGCTTATGATAAGGACATGCGCAACGCAGTTCTGATGGCTGAAAAATACGGCCTGCATCAGATCAACTGCTTCTCCGGCTGCCCGGGCGATTGCGAGACCTCTCAGTATCCGAACTGGGTTGTATGCGCATGGCCGGACGATTTCGGTAAGATCCTCGAGTATCAGTGGAAGATTCTTGTCGATTACTGGAAGAATTTTGTAGCATTCGCAAAAGAGCACGGCGTCAACAAGATCGCTCTTGAAATGCACCAGGGCTTCTGTGTTTACAACACGGAGACGCTCCTCAAGCTCCGTGAGGCTGTGGGCCCGGAGATCGGCGCAAACTTTGACCCGTCCCACCTCATTTGGCAGGGCATGGATCCGGTTGCTGTTATCCGTGAGCTCGGCGGCGACGCAATCTTCCACGTACACGCAAAGGATACCCGCCTCGATAAGTACAACATGGCAAAGAACGGCGCGCTCGACACGAAGAGCTATGCAGACGAAGCACATCGCTCCTGGATCTTCCGCAGCGTCGGCTACGGCAACGATCTGCTCTATTGAAGGACATCATCAGCGCTCTGCGCCTTGTCGGCTATGACTATGCCATCAGCATTGAGCATGAGGATAGCCTCATGAGCCAGAACGAGGGCCTTATGAAGGCTGTTGAGACCCTGAAGTCCGCTATCATCTTCGAGCCGAAGATGACCGAGACCCGTTGGATCTGATTTCTCTCTGACAACACGTAAATAAAACCACGGCGCTTCGGCAGGGCAACCTGTCGGAGCGCCCTTTTATGTTTTAACGGTTTGCTTTTGTCCGTATGATACGCGCACAGCTTTAAAAACGGAAACAGCAAAGCGGCATAAACCCTGCACAAACCGCCGTTTGCAGCAAAACAAGGGGGAATACCCGAAAGCGAAATGCTTTTCAATAAAAACTGTGTTGCATTCGCGGCAAGCATTGCGAAAAACGTCGGCATCACTACACTTTTTCAATAGCCCGATATGTACATCGGCGACTTTTAATAATCTTCGTACGCTCAGCATCGCGTTGAAGATGGACGAGAAAAACAAAATTGCAATGTACGCCCGCATACCGGCAAACCGCATGAAAAGCAGAATCGAAAGCACACGCAGAAACGAATCCGAAAAAGTTGTATTTCATGGAGTTCAGCTGCTCGTCAAGCCCCTTTAAAAGACTGTCCACCACGACATCCAGATACAAAAGCGGTACGAGCGGCGCCAAAATTTTGAGGTATGCCCCGGCTTCCCGGCTCTTATAAAACGCCTCGCCCCAGTCACTGCCGAAAACGAAGAAGATCCCCGCGCAGAAAATGCCGAACTGCAGGGCTGCGTGCACCGCGCGCTGCGTGATGTGCCGCACGGCCCTGCGGTGCGAAAGCTCAAATTCCCGCGCCGTTTTCGGGATGAGCAAAGACGCGAACGACGTCAAAACGAAGACGGAAAAGTACAGCATCGGCATTGCCATGCCCTGCAATAAACCGTAGGCGGACATGGAAGCCGCACAACTGAGCCTGTACCGCCCGAGCTCGCGCGGGATGAGCAGATTTTCCGTCGTTGAAAGCAAGCTGCGTGCCGCGCTCGAAAGCGTGCACGGCACCGCAATGTGGAACATCCCGTGCAGAACGCCCGTCGCCTGCTCTTTTTCTTTCGGCGTGTTGCGCTTTAAGCTGCGGCGGTAAATGAGAAACCCCGCCAAAACGAGACGGCTTCTCCGAATGTTGAAGCAATCATCGCCGCAAAGCACGCGGCTTCTATGCTCTGCGGCGCAAAATACCAGAACAGCACAACGGCGGAGAAAATCGTCAGCACCTGTTCCACCGCGTCACTCCATGAGGTGGAAAGCGATTCGTCCACTGCTAAGAAATATCCCTTCATGCACGTGCACTGCGACATAAACGGCAGCCCAAGCGCCAAAATGCGCAGAGACGGCGCCGCGCCGGCGTTGCCCAAAATATGCGCGGCGGCAAAATCCGAAAAGCACAGCAGCAAAACCGCAATGGTACAGCTCACCGTCAGGCAGAACAAAAAGCACTGCGTCACCACGCTGCGCACCGTGCAGCGGCGGTTCGCCGCAATGGCTGCCGTCACCATGCGCGTCACGGCCAAGCTGATGCCGGAAGTGGAAAGTGTGATGGCGAGCAGGAACACGGAGAAGATGAGCTGGTAAAGCCCCATGCCCTCCGCGCCGATTTTGCCCGATAAATACGCACGGTAGCCGATATTCGTAATGCGGAAAAACAGTGAAAATGCCGTTAAAGCGATGCCTTGCAGCAGAAATTTGCGTTTTGTCATGATTGTCGCAGGGCCTCCTAGTGCAAGTTTTCCGGGCGCGTTGTATAATCAGCTTATATGAGAAATGTATAGATAATTTTCTGCATTTTATAAAAAGAGAACAGGAGTTAAAAAGTATGACAGATCAGGTAAACGCAGACTGGACCGAATTACAGGTCACCATTCCCGCGGCGGATACGGACCGCGCGGGCGACATTGCGCAGATGGTCGTGCCCTACGGCATTTATATTGAAGACTATTCGCATTTAGAAGAGGAAGCGATGGAAATCGCGCATATCGACCTCATTGACGAAGACCTTCTCAAAAAAGACCGCACCAAAAGCATCATCCATGTGTATATCAGCCCGGAGGAAAACCCGGCGGAAGCCATTTCGTTCCTCAAAGAGCGTTTTGAAGCCGTCGGCATTGAGAACACCATCACCGCCGCCAACTGCGCGGAGGAGGATTGGATCAACAACTGGAAAAAGTATTTTAAGCCCATCCCCGTCGGCAACCGCTTGCTTGTGCGCCCCATGTGGGAGGACGAGTACGAAGCAGGTGACCGCGTCGTGCTGCATCTGGAGCCGGGCCTCGCGTTCGGTACCGGCACGCATGAAACGACCCGCCTTTGCATGGAGCTGCTCGAAAAGTATGTAAAGCCGGGCGATACCATGCTTGATATGGGCTGCGGCAGCGGTATTTTGTCCGTCGCCGGTCTGCTGCTCGGCGCAGGCAGCGCCGTTGGCGTCGATATTGATGCTCTCGCCGTCAAGACCGCCGTCGCAAACGCAGAGATCAACCACGTCGGCGATAAGTTCACCGGCATCTGCGGCAATCTGGCGGATAAGGTTACCGGCACATTCGATGTCGTTGTCGCGAATATCGTCGCAGACGTCGTGATTTTGCTCACAAAAGATGCCCCGCGCTTCATGAAACCCGATACCGTCTATATCATGAGCGGCATCATCGATACAAGGGAAGACGATGTTTTGGCGTGCCTCGCGGATAAATTCGAGATCATCGACCGCAAAGAGGAAAAAGGCTGGGTTGCACTTGCAGCAAAGCTGAAGTAAACATAGCGAAGCGACAAACAAAAGTCTTTGGTCAAGTTTTCTTCAGAAAACTTGCGGGTTATCAGGGCAGAGCCCTGATTCGTCGTCCGCAGACGACGAAATCCTTTTGCCTACATTAGGAAGGTAGGCTAAACAGTCCGGTGGACTGTTTAGCTGCAGGAAACCCAGTCAATGGGGTTCCTGAACGACCTGTAGAAACGAGTCGTTAGAAAATATAAATAAGCACTAAAAAGATTCGGGGGTTATCATGACAGCAGAATTCCACAAGGCAAACCGTCAGCGCCTGTACGCCGAAATGAAAGACGGCAGCGTAGCCGTGTTCTTTTTTTCCGGCAGCGCACCGCGCCAGAGTGCCGATGCGTACTATACATTCTTCACAAACCGTAATTTCCTGTATTTAACGGGCATTAAATTCGCGGGGCTCGTGTTGGTCGCCACAAAAATCGGCGGCAATGTGCAGGAATCCATCTATATCCTCCCGCCGGATCTCATGAAAGAGCGCTGGACGGGCCGCAGACCGAAAGCCGATGAAGTTATGGCGCAGTCCGAATCACGGATATTCGCTTCGTTGAGAACTTTGAAAACGATATCCACCGTGTTTTGAACAGCGGCAACGTGCAGCGCGTCTACCTCGACCTCTACCGCCATACGCCGGACGAGGGCTTAGATGAAGCCCACCGCTTCGCGCAGACCATTAAGACCGGCTACCCGTTCCTCACGGTTGAAAATATCCTGCCCATCTTAAAGCGCCTGCGTACCCTGAAGGCTCCGTGCGAGATTGACGCCATGCGTCGTGCCATGACCGTTACGCGCGAAGGCATTCTGCGCATGATGCGCGCTTCGCACCCCGGCATGTATGAGTACGAGTATAAAGCCGAGTTCGACTACGCCCTCACCAGCGCCGGCGTGCTTGAGCCCGCGTTCCACTCCATCATTTCCGCCGGCGAAAACAACTTCTGCATCCATTACGACAGCTACATGGGACAAGCCAAAGACGGCGATATGATCTTGAATGACGTTGGCGCGCAGTGGGACGGCGAGTGCAACGATGTCTCCGTGGCTGGCCGTGCAACGGCAAATACTCGAAAGAGCAGCGCATGCTGTATGAGTGTGCCCTCAATACGTCGAACTACATGTTCTCCATCATCAAGCCCGGTATGCTCATGGACGATGTGGATAAGACCGCCCGCCGCTATTGCTGTGAGCAGCTGAAAAGATCGGTCTGCTGTCCTCTTACGATGAGATTGGCAAATACATGTGGCACGGCGGTGCGCACCATGTCGGCTACGACGTGCACGATGTTGTCGATGCACTCGGCAAGCCTATCGCGCCGAACATGGTCTTCTGCGTTGATATCGGCATTTACGCCGAAGATCTCGGCATCGGCTTCCGCGTGGAGGATAACTGCCTTGTCACGCCGACCGGCGCAGAGAACCTCTGCGTCCGTGCCGCGCACCATCGAAGACATCGAGGCTGTCATGGCAAAATAACGGAGAAATTTTAAGGAAGCTCATTTTACCCGAGCAGATTACGGAAGCGCAGTATAAAGCGTATCTTGCGGATTGAGGCACAGAGCGCATCGTGCCGAGCGAGCGCCGCAGGGGCTACGCCAAAATGCAACTTGCGCTCGCGTTGCCTATCGCACATGCCATGGGTTTGCAGAAGGCGCTCATCACCTGCGCAGACGATTTTGAAAGAAAGAAGTGAAAACATGACAAATTTTAGCAAGCTCGTTTTGAAAATGACGGAGTACGAGGGCGGCTGTGTCGAGCGCGTCAACCACTTTTTGAAGGTGTTCGCGTTCGCAAAGACCATCGCGGAGGGCGAAGACGTGGACGATGCGACAAAAGAAATTTTGAAGCCGCCGCCATTACGCACGACATCGGCATCCGAGTGTGCTTTTGAAAAATACGGTAACTGCAACGGCTCTCACCAGGAGGTGGAAGGCCCGCCCATCGCACTCGAAATGCTGCCTGCGTGCGGTTATACCCATGGGCAGACGGAGCGTATCTGCTATCTCATCGGCCACCACCACACGTACACGAACATCAACGGCATCGATTATCAGATTTTGGTTGAAGCCGATTTCCTCGTAAACATTTTCGAGAGCGGCATGACCCATGAAGCCGCCGAAAAGGTGTACGAGAACATCTTCCGCACAAAGACCGGAAAGCAGCTTTTTAAAAGACCTGTTCTTGTAAATTGCACATAAAATCAAAAATTAGAATATTGACATTTATGAGAAATAACCTTACAATTAACATTGCAAGGTTATTTTTTACTTGTCAAATTTTTAAGGAGTTGTGATATATGGCAAGAAATTTCATGTGCACCAAAACAGACCCGGTCGTCGAGACCAAAGCCGGTAAGCTGCGCGGTTTTCAGCTTGACGGCACATATGTGTTCCACGGCGTAAAATACGCCGATGCAAAGCGTTTCCACCAGCCGACCCCGGTAGAGCCGTGGGAGGGCATCAAAAACGCGCTGGCTTACGGCTACGTGTGCCCCATGCTGCAGCAGGATCAGCCCAGCAACGAGCTGATGGTGCCGCACCGCTATTGGCCGCTCGATGAGAACTGCCAGTACCTCAATATCTGGACACAGCATCTTGACCCGAACGCCAAAAAGCCCGTGCTCGTTTGGCTGCACGGCGGCGGATTCGCGGCGGGCTCCTCCATTGAGCACATCGCCTACGAGGGCGAAAACATGAGCAAATACGGCGATGTCGTCGTCATTTCACTCAACCACCGCCTCAATATCCTCGGCTATCTCGATCTTTCCCCGTTCGGCGAGGAATATAAGAATTCCGGCAACGCCGGCAACGCCGATATGGTCGCAGCTTTGCAGTGGATTCACGAAAATATCGCAAACTTCGGCGGCGACCCGGAAAACGTCACGCTGTTCGGCCAGTCCGGCGGCGGTATGAAGGTCTGGACGCTGATGCAGACCCCTGCGGCGGACGGCCTGTTCCATAAGGGCGTCGTGCAGAGCGGCTGCATCGATCACTTCGTCTCCGGCAATTCCACGGAGCAGAACGGCAAAGCCATCGTCACGGCGCTTTTGGCAGAATTGAAGCTCGATGATGTCAAAGCACTGGAGACCATCCCATACGCACAGCTCGCGGCAGCGTACAACAAGGTCGCGCCGGAGGTCGCAAAGACGGGCGCATACGTCGGCGGCAACCCGCTTGCAAACGATTGGTACCTCGGCGATCCGCTCGAGGTCGGTTTCACGGAGCACGCAAAGACCATCCCGGTCATGGTTGGCACCGTGCTCGGCGAGTTCTCGTTCATGCCGGCATTAAGCGAAGAGGAAAAGGCCGATGCTGCACTCATCGATTCTATGATCGAAAAACGCTACGGCGCAGAGGGCAAAAAGCTCAAGGAGATGTTCGCCGAGGTTTACCCGGATAAGGACGTCAGCGACGTGCTGTTCATGGATTCTATTTTCCGTGCGCCGTCTACCGATTTCATCTTGAAAAAAGCGCAGCACCCGGAAAGCGGCACGTATTCGTATATGATGACCTACACCTTCCCGTATGACGGTGGGCATATCGCATGGCATTGCAGCGAAATCCCGTTTGTGTTCCATAACACGAGCCTCGTCGCCGCGTATAACGAGCCCGGCGTGACCGACTTGCTCGAAAAGCAGATGTGCGACGCGTGGCTCAACTTCGCGCGTGACGGCAAACCGTCCAGCGAAGATTTGCCGGAGTGGCCGGCTTGCACTGCAGACGACGAAGCGACCATGATTTTCGACAAAAAGTGTGAAGTCAGACATAACTACGACCACGAGCTTGTTGCGCTGCATAAAAATTGGCTCCCTCGCCGTGGAGCCATAACGATGACGAGGAAGAGCAGCAGATCCAGCACTACGCGCTTCGCATTTGCCTGTGAAAGCGAACGAATAAAGGCTTTGATTTAGATTTTCTTCGAGAAAACTTGAGGGGACTTGGGGCACTGCCCCAAGTCCCTCTGCCTTTGAAAAGGCGGGCAAAATTTTAGTGTCGCTACGCTATGTTCCCCGCAAGCTTCTTTTTTTTGCACAACAAAAAAAGCCGAACACAACTTCTGTGCTCGGCTCATTTTGCATTAAATTAAATTACAGGTTAGCCTTCAGCCATGCAATGTCTTCAGCAAGGCAAGCTACGCGATCCTGCGGGTCGTTGTAGCTGGCTTCACGCTCAACAACGTAAATGACGTTGTCGCACTGTGCGTCGGCAGCTGCCTTAACAGCCTTCCAGTCCACAATGCCCTGACCCTGCGGCACGTTCAGCTTGTCGTGCTCTTCCTTCATCTTGAGGAACTCCGGCGGGAAGATCGGCTTGCCGTCAGCGTCTTTCTCAAACTTGAAGCGCGGGGTGGTGTCGTGGCGGGACTGCGGCTTGTTTGCGCCGATAACGCCGCCGTTTTCCTTAATGTGGATGCTTGCAATGCGGCCTGCGTGGCTGTTGATGAAGTCTACCGGGTTTACGCCTGCTGCGCTGCACCAGCCGCAGTCAAGCTGGAAAGCCGTAACTTCCGGGTCACATGCATCGATGAGCCAGTCATAAAGATACTTGCCCTCGTCCACATAGAACTCGTCGGTGTGGTTGTGGTAGCCGATCTTGATGCCGTACTGCTTCGCAATGTTGCCGAGGCGGTTGAGTTCTGCTGCAACTTCTTCAGCTTCTGCCTTGTTGCAGAAGTTCGTTGCCGGGCAGATGACGAGCTTTGCGTCCAACTCTGCAAAGTAGGGGAGAACGCCTTCAATCTGATCCAGACCGACGTGAGCGGAATCGACCTTCAAATTGTTCTCTGCGAGAACCTTCTTCATTTCTTCAACCGGCACTTCCGTGAAGTCCGCAGTGAACTCTGCACCTGCAAAACCAAGCTTTGCAATGGTCTTCAGCTTCTCAATCGGGCTAATCGGCTCGGAAACCAGGGAATAAACCTGAACATTGATATTTTCCATAGGAAAAACCACCTTTCTGAAAATTATAACGTTTGCGGAAACTCCGTTAAAAAATGTGCGGCGACACGAAATGCCGCCGCACACAAAATGTACTGATTAAAATTAGTCGAAGTAAACAGGCTTGCCGGTTCTGTTGGACTCATAGATCGCATCGAGGATTCTCGTGACGACATAAGCCTGATCAGCCGTAACAAACAGCTCGCCTTCACCCTTCAGAGCCTTGACCCAGATCTCAGCTTCCTTGGACTTCGGTGCCGGACCCTGAGAGAAGCCCGGGATGAAACCGCTGACCTTGTTGCCAACCCAAGAAATGGTCGGGTACTCAGCAACAACATGGTTCAGACGGACACGGCCTTCCTTCGTATCGAGGCCGCCCTCGGTACCAGCCAGCATCGTGTAAGCTTCGCCGTTTGCAGCGTAGTCTTCAGCCATGTTGATAGCCCAAGCAGCGCGCAGAACAATCGTAGCGCCGTTCTTCATCTTGATGAAGCCAACAGCGGAGTCTTCAACGTCGTAGGTCTCGTTGTTCCAGGTATCGAACTCACCGCGGTAGTTGACCTGACCCTGATGCTTAGCATCGAGCGTGTGGCCGAGCTTCTCGAAGGAAGTGCCGCAAACATAGTCAACATCGTAGTTGTTCATGAGGAACAGTGTGAGGTCAAGAGCATGCGTGCCGATGTCGATCAGCGGACCGCCGCCCTGCTTTGCCTTATCCGTGAATACGCCCCAGGTCGGAACGCCACGGCGGCGGAGGTATGTAGCCTCTGCATAGTAAACATCGCCAAGAACGCCGGAATCGACAACCTTCTTAGCAACCTGGTTCTCCGGGAAGTGACGATACTGATAGCCGATCGTCAGCATCTTGCCGGTTCTGTCTCTTGCTTCAAGCATCTTCTTAGCGTCAGCCGGGGTAGCAGCCATCGGCTTCTCGCACAGAACGTGCTTGCCAGCCTCAAGAGCAGCAACGGTGATCTCGCAGTGTGCAACGTTCGGGGTCAGAACGTGAACAGCGTCGATCGTCGGGTCTGCCAGAAGCTCATGATAATCGGTGTAAACCTTAGCGTCCGGGGTGCCGTACTCTTTAGCGGCCTTTTCTGCTCTCTCAAGAATGAGGTCGCAGAATGCGCACATATCTACGCCTTCCTGCTGGGCCATGCCCGGGAAGTGCTTGCCGTTTGCGATACCGCCGCAGCCGATAAAACCAACTCTTACATTTGCCATTGGAATTCTCCTCCTAAATTTACGCCGAAGTCCATACGGACTCCTAACGATTTATTTCTGCTTGTATTTTAGACCATTCCAAAGCAAATGTAAAGCCCTTTTTGTGAAAAAAGCGGATTTGCACAAGCTTTTTCTATTTTGCTTGTATCATTTGCATAAAAACTTTTGCTTTGTTGCCTGCGCGTCCCAAAATCAGCCGTGCATTTCATAAAAAAGAGCAAAAAAAGAGGCACACCGCAAAAAATACGGTGTGCCCTAAAGTATTCTTACAACATTCTGCTTATAAAAGCACAGTTAAAACCGTGTAAAACACGTATACCAATTTGATATAGCGCTACGCAAAGCAGAAAAATCAGTACTGTCTGCCCCAGTAGACCATGTGCTTCGCCGGTTTTCCGCAGCAAACGCAAACGTCGGAGAGGTGCTCTTCTTTAAACGGAATGCAGCGGGACTTCACGCCGCCGGTCGCGTCCTTCAGCTTGTCCTCGCACGCGCTGTCGCCGCACCACATGGCCTTGATGAAGCCGGGCTTGTTTTCCGCTATGTCGAGGAACTCCTCATACGTCGTCGCCGTGAAGGTCTTCTCTTCAAGGTTCTTCAGCGCACGCTCATAAAGACCGTCATGCACAGCCTGCAGTGCCTTTTCAATCTCGTCCTCAAGGTTATCGAGCGAAACGAAAATCTTCTCTCTCGTGTCGCGGCGGACGAGCACGCACTGGTTCTGCTCAATATCCTTCGGACCGATCTCCAAACGCAGCGGCACGCCCTGCATCTCATACTGGCTGAACTTCCAGCCGGGGGAGTTGTCGGTGTCGTCCAGCTTCACGCGGAACTTCGTCTTCAGGGATTCATACAGCGCGTTTGCCTTGTCGAGCACGCCGGGCTTATGCTGTGCAATCGGGATGATTGCCAGCTGGATCGGCGCGACCTTCGGCGGCAGTACAAGACCGTTGTCGTCGCCGTGTACCATGATGATGGCGCCGATCATACGGGTGGAAACGCCCCAGGAGGTCTGGTGCGGGTGCTGCAGGGTATTGTCGCGTCCCGTGAACGTAATGCCGAAGTTCTTTGCCCAGCCGTCGCCGAAGTAGTGGCTCGTGCCGCCCTGCAAAGCAACGCCGTTGTGCATCATCGGCTCAATGGTGTAGGTCGCCACAGCGCCCGCAAACTTTTCTTTCTCGGTCTTCTGGCCGGTCACAGCCGGAATGGCGAGCACGTTCTTGTAGAACTCCTCGTAGGTGTGCAGCATGCGCATGGTCTCTTCCATGGCTTCTTCTGCGGTTTCGTGCATGGTGTGGCCTTCCTGCCACAGAAACTCGGAGGAGCGCAGGAACGGACGCGTCGTTTTCTCCCAGCGCACAACGGAGCACCACTGGTTGTAGAGCTTCGGCAGGTCGCGGTAAGAGTTGATGATCTTCTGGTAATGCTCGCAGAAGAGAATCTCACTCGTCGGGCGTACGCACAGGCGCTCACTCAGCTTCTCGCTGCCGCCTTCCGTTACCCAGGCCACTTCAGGCGCAAAGCCCTTTACGTGGTCTTTTTCCTTCTGCAGGAGGGATTCCGGAATGAACAGCGGCATGTAAACGTTCTGGTGACCCGTCGCCTTAAAGCGATCGTCCAGTTCATGCTGAATGTTTTCCCAGATCGCGTAGCCGTACGGCTCGATGATCATGCAGCCTTTTACACTGGAGTAATCCATCAGCTCGGCTTTTTTAACAATATCGGTGTACCATTTGGAAAAGTCAACGTCCATGGAAGTGATGTCGTTGACCATCTTCTTCTGATTCGCCAAGAAATTCAGTCCTTTCACGATTCGTGCGGCAAACGCTGTGCCGCCGGGCCCAAAGCGGGCATATTGTTTCTTATTATACAGGGAATTTTCCTGAAAAGCAAGAGCGGCAGCCATCTTTGTGCGGGCCGCCTAAGATTTTATTTAAAAAACAGAAAAGAAGGTTCGTTTCTTCTTTCCTTGTACTATTCGGTGCAATTTGTACCAAAGATACTTATACATAAATAATTCAAAGTTAGCTTAAACTAATTTACAGAAACAGAGTACCAACAAAACAGCTGTCCATCGGAATAAATTAAATCAGCAAAAAACACCGGGAACAGCCAGAAAGCCGCTCCCGGTGTTTTCATATCGTTTTGCACAAGGCGAAAAATTTCACGCAGAGCGCAAAAATTACTGACCCTGATGTTCTTCGATGAACTGAACGATTTCGCCAACCGTCTTGAGGTTTTCAACTTCCGTATCCGGAATTTCTACGTTGAAAGCATCTTCGATGGACATGACAAGATCAACAACAGCAAGGGAATCTGCGTCCAGATCCTCAACCAGGTTGGAATCCTCGGTGATCTCGGAGGGATCTACGCTGAGCTCCTCAGCAATAATATCGATAACTTTCTCCAGAACCATTTAATTTTCCTCCTATCGTGTAGTATTTGTCAAGTACTGCACCGTCTGCCGTATGGACAAAACGCCGCAGGCATGATACAATCGGGGTGTACTTCACATACATTGTATGGATGCACGGCTTATTTGTCAATAGCAATTCCGCATTCCGTGCTAAATTTTTCTGTTTTTTAAAGGAGAGCCTTAAAATGCAGCTTCGCCGTTTTGCCGTCATCGGGCACCCCATCGGGCACACGATGTCGCCGTTTATCCATGATCGCCTCTTCTCCCTCACAGGCCATAAGCCGGAATATTCCGTGCTGGATGTACCGTCCCTCCATACACAGGCGCTGCCCGCATTGCGCACGCTCGACGGCTTCAATATCACCATCCCCCACAAAAGCGACATCATTCCCTTGCTCGACGGTATCGATGAAAAAGCGAAGCTTTTCGGATCCGTCAACACCGTGCGTGTCGAAGACGGCAAAATGACCGGCTACACAACGGACGGTGTCGGCTGCAAAAAGGCCCTTGCGCGCTATGGGCTCGATTTTAACGGCGAGCTCCTTCTGCTCGGCCGCGGCGGTGCGGCGCGTGCCATCGCATTTGAAGCCGTGCTCACGGCCGATGCACCGCATCTTGATATCGTCTGCCGCGAAAACTCGCTCGAAAAAGCACAGGTGCTCAGCGATGAACTCGCGGAGCTCTGCCGCACGCGCAGCAAAACCGGCGTGTTCCGCGTGCTGTCTTATGACGAGCTCGCAAAGGAAACCGGGCACTACGATCTCGTGCTCAACACCACAAGCCTCGGTATGTACCCCAAAACCGGTGTCAGTGCTGTCGGGGAAGACGTACTCTCCCGCTGCAAAGCCGCGTTCGACGCCGTCTATAACCCCGGCAAAACGAAATTTTTAAAGCTTGCCGCAAGCTGCGGACTCAAAACTGTCGGCGGTATGGGCATGCTCGTCTGTCAGGCGGTCGCCGCGCACGAGCTCTGGTACGGCGCGTCGTTTAAGGACAGCGATATCGAACAGCTCATCTGCGATGCGGAAGCGGAAACGGCACGGCTTTTCCGCGCATAACGAACCGAAAGAAACGGGGAACGGGAAATGGACAAAAAAGTAAAAGGTGAAATCATAAAATCGGGCAATATCGTTTTAAGCGGCTTCATGGGCAGCGGCAAGACCACGGTCGGCCGTCGCTTGGCCGCCGCGCTCGATATGCAGTTTGTCGATATGGACTTGTACATAGAAAAGAAGACCGGCATGACGGTCAAGGAGATTTTCGCAGAATACGGCGAGCTGCATTTTCGCGCGCTCGAGACCGAGACCGTAAAGGAGCTTGCGCAAAGTAATCATTTCGTCATCGCCACGGGCGGCGGCACGCTGATGCAGCCGCAGAACGTAGAGGGCTTCCATCAAGGCGGCGGTACCATCTATTATCTCGACGTACCGCTGGCCGCCTTGCAGGAGCGCCTCAAAAACGATAAACGCCGCCCGCTTCTGCAGACGCCGGACCGCCGCGCGGTGATTGAGCGCCTTTTAAACGAGCGCCGCCCGAAATACCTCGCAAGCGCGGATGTCGTCGTCGACGCCGGCGCGCCCACGGTTGTCGTTGTAGAGCGCATTTGCGCTCTGCGCGGCGAGCCCATTGAAAAAGCGAAGCGCAAAAAGCCGGGAAATACCTCCGAAAAGGAGCGGCCCCAAAAGAAGCGCTTCCGCAGAAGAAGACGCAAAAAAGGAACTTCTCCCGGAACACCGCAAGAAAACTCTTGACAAAGCGCCCGCGCGGCGGTATGATTTTAACACGGCGATGCAGGATAGATAAAGCAAACCTGCAAATCGCAAAGCAAGAGTCACATATAGGATGGTTCAAACTATGCAGTCCGTTTTATTCACAAGACGATTTACAAAGTATTTTAGCGCACGATTTTTATACCGTGTGCTTTTCGTCGTATGTGAATATACCGGGCAACGCTTGAAAACGCGCGGAAAATTTCTGCGCGGAGGAATTTGAAGTATTCTGAGCAGTATAAAACCAAGCGGAGCCAATGGGCTTCGCTTTTTTTGTGCCGAGAGCGGCAGCGGGGCACGGCTCCTATAAAAGAAAGGTAAGGGAAAAAAACATGATCATCGTACTCAAAGCCAACCGCAGTGAAGAACAGGTCAAAAACTTCATTTCGAATCTCACCGACCGTTATGACGTCAGTGTTAACACATGGGTCGGCACACATTCCACCGTGCTCGGCCTTATCGGCGATACCGCTGCGGTAGACAGCGAGTACATCGCCGCACAGGATATTGTAGAAAGCGTCAAGCGCGTGCAGGAGCCGTATAAAAAAGCAAACCGTAAGTTCCATCCGGAAGATACGGTCATCAAGCTTCCTACCGGTCAGGTGATCGGCGACGGTTCCCTTGCGCTCATCGCGGGTCCGTGCTCCGTCGAAAGCGAAGCGCAGATCTGCTGTGTCGCAGAGCGCGTCAAGGCCGCAGGCGCTACGTTCCTGCGCGGCGGCGCATTCAAGCCCCGCACCTCGCCGTATGCGTTCCAGGGCCTTAAGGCAGAGGGGCCTCGAGCTCCTCAAAAAGGCCAAGGAAAGAACCGGCCTGCCCATCGTCACCGAGATTATGAGCATCAGCCACCTCGACCTCTTTGAGGACGTCGATGTCATTCAGGTCGGCGCAAGAAACATGCAGAACTTCGAGCTTTTAAAGGAGCTGGGTCACGTGCATAAGCCGATTCTTTTAAAGCGCGGCCTTGCCAACACCATCGAAGAACTTCTCATGAGTGCCGAGTATATCATGGCGGGCGGCAACGAGCAGGTCATCCTGTGCGAGCGCGGCATCCGCACGTATGAGACATTCACCCGCAATACGCTCGATATTTCCGCCGTGCCGATCTTAAAGCGCCTTTCCCACCTGCCTGTCATCGTAGATCCCAGCCACGCCAGCGGCATCAACTGGCTTGTCGAGCCGCTTGCCATGGCAGCGGCAGCCGTCGGCGCAGACGGCCTCATCATTGAGGTGCATAATGACCCCAGCCGCGCCCTATGCGACGGCGCACAGTCCCCACGCCGGATCAGTTCGACGTGCTCGCAAAGAAAGTGCAGAAGGTCACCGAAACGGTGAAGAGCCCAAAAATTTACCCGAAAGGGAGAACGATATGCAAATCGCAATCATTGGTCTGGGTCTCATCGGCGGTTCGCTCGCAAAGGCCCTCAAAGAAAATACAGAGCACACCGTCATCGGCTTTGACCGTGACGAAAACACCTGCTCGACGCACTTTCCCTCGGCGCCATCGATTCCGTCGGCAGCACGTCTTTGCTCGAAAACGCGGACGTCGTGTACGTCTGTCTGTATCCCGCAGATGTCGTGCGCTTCGTCGAGGAAAACGCACCGCATTTTAAAGAAGGTTGCATTGTCACGGATGTGTGCGGCATCAAAAATCAGGTCTGCGGCAAATTAACGGAGATCGCCAAAAACTACCCGTTCGTTTACGTCGGCGGCCACCCCATGGCGGGCAAGGAGCGCAGCGGTTTCGACGCCAGCGAGGCAAGCCTCTTTTATAACGCTTCCTATATTCTCGTGCCCGGAGAAGCTCCGCAAAGCGCCACAGATACCCTTATCGCTCGCAAAAAGCATGGGCTTTGGCACCATCAAATACTGCACGCAGCAAAAGCACGACCGTATGATCGCCTATACGTCCCAGATTCCGCACGTTTTGGCGTGCGCTTATGTCATGAGCCCGCGCTGCGATGAGCACAGCGGCTTTTCCGCCGGCAGTTACCGCGACGTTTCGCGCGTGGCGCGCATCAATGCGGAGCTGTGGGCAGACCTTTTCCTTGCAAACCGTGAGGAATTAGCGGACGAGACGGAAGAACTCGTGCGCAATATAGAACGTATACGCGCTGCGGTGGCGAAAAACGATCGGGCAGAGCTCGTGGCGCTGCTTTCCTCCGCACGTGAAAAAAAGGAGAAATTCGGATAATGGTGATCGAAATTAAAACAGATAAACCGTATGAAGTTATTGTGGAAGACGGCGTTTTGGACCGCGCGGGCGAAGAAATCGCCCCGCTCGTCCGCCCTGGCAGCCGCGCCATGATTGTCAGCGAGTCGAACGTCTTCCCGATATACGGCGAGCGTCTAAAAGCTTCGCTTGAAAAAGCGGGTATCCACGGCGGAGTTCGTCTTTGAAGCCGGCGAGCCGCAAAAGCAGCTTTCCACCGTCATGCAGATTTACGAAGCGCTTGCGGAAAACGATTTCACGCGCAGCGACATCATTGTTACGCTCGGCGGCGGCGTAGCGGGCGATATGGGTGGCTTCGCGGCGGCAACGTTCCTGCGCGGCATTGATTTCGTGCAGGTGCCCACGTCCCTTTTGGCGCAAGTAGATGCCAGTGTCGGCGGCAAAACGGGTGTTGATTTGCCGTTCGGTAAAAACCTCGTCGGCGCGTTCCATCAGCCGCGCCTCGTCCTCGCCGATCCCCAAACGCTCTCCACGCTGCCCGATGCCTATTTCACGGACGGCATGGGCGAGGTCATCAAATACGGCTGCATCGCAGACGCCGCGCTGTTCGATAAATTGGAGCAGGGACAAGTCATCGACCATTTGGAGGAAACCATCTGCCGCTGCGTGCTGTGCAAAAAGCACTTTGTCGAGGAAGACACGAACGACAAAGGCCGACGTATGATTTTAAACTTCGGCCACACATTCGGCCACGCGCTCGAAAAGCTTACGGGCTTCTCGTCGCTTTCGCACGGCCTTGCCGTCGGCATCGGTATGGTCATGGCGGGCGAAGTGGGTGAAAGCCTCGGTGTCACGGAAAAAGGCACCGCTGCGCGTATCCGCCGCGTGCTGGAAAGCTATGGCATGCCCACCGAGTCCGCGTTTGATTTCGCCAAAGTTGTGGAAGCAACCGCGCTCGATAAAAAAAGCTTTGGCAAAACGCTCAACCTGATCCTCTTAAAGCAGATCGGCGAAAGCGTTATTCACCCGGTGGACAGAAACTACCTCGTACTGCGCTATAAACTCGCTGCCGAGCAGAACCGCCGCAGAAAATTGAATTGATTTTTAGGAAGGCAGCATCATTCTCATCGTGCTGCCTTATGTCAAATATAGAGATAAATTTATGTAGAAACAAAGGTGATACTATGGCAGAGGTGACCTACCGCCCCGCCCACGTTAAGGGCGAAGTGCGCATTCCCCAAGCAAAGTGCCGCGCACCGCATTGCTTTCGGCGGCGCTGTGCAAAACGCCGTGCCGTGTCGGGCCCATTGACCACAGCGCGGATATGGAAGCTACATTAAACGGCGTGTGCGCCATGGGCGGCACGGTGAAAGCGGAAGAAAACGGCGTGCTGTGCATCGCGCCGGGCACGGCACCCCAAAAGCGTCACGGTCGATTGCGGTGAATCGGTTCTACGCTGCGCTTTCTCATCCCCGTTTTCGCCGCCCTCGGCATCGAAGCGACGTTTGTCGGTCACGGTCGGCTTCCCGAGCGCCCTATTGGCGTTTACACAGACCTTCTGCCGCAGCACGGCGTAACGGTCGAGACTGCCGGCGGTCTGCCGTTTCACATCACGGGCAAGCTTCAAAGCGGCGATTTCCGCGTGCCGGGCAACATCAGTTCTCAGTTTATAACCGGTTTATTATTCGCTTTGCCGCTGCTCAAAAATGATTCCACCGTTACGCTGACCACCCTGCTCGAATCCAAAGGCTATATCGATTTGACGATAGAGGTGCTCGCGGGCTTCGGTGTTAAAATTGAGGAGACCGAGACCGGCTGGCACATCTCCGGCGGGCAGACGTACCGCGCAGAGCACATAAACCGTCGGGGGTGATTGGTCGCAGGCCGCGTTTTTCTCTCGGAAGCCGCTGTCTCCGGCGGCCCTATCCGCCTGCTCGGCCTTTCGAAACCTCTCTGCAAGGCGATAAAGCCTGCGTCCATCTCTGGCGGCAGTTCGGGCTTTTGTCACCGAAGAAAACGGCGTTTATGTTGCCGAAAACAAAAATATAGATAAGCCCTACCGCGGCCTGCACGGCATCGCGATTAACGCCGCGCAAATTCCCGATATGGTACCTGCGCTCGCCGTCACGGCCGCGTTTGCGGAGGGCGAGACCGTCATTTCCCATGCGGAGCGATTGCGCTTTAAAGGAGTGTGACCGTCTGCTTGCCATGGAAGCGGCGCTCAAAAAGCCTCGGTGCGGATATTAAAGCCGTGCCGGACGGTCTTATCATTCACGGCAAGCCCGCGCTTACGGGCGGCAAAGCCGAGGGCATGAACGACCACCGCGTCGTCATGGCGCTCGCTGCCGCCGGTTGTGCGTGCACAGTCACCGTCACGGACGCGGAAAGCATCAAAAAATCCTACCCCGGATTTTCCGGGATCATAAACATTTAGGAGGATCGCCGATGGCATCGACCTGGGGTGAAAACATCAAGCTGTCCATTTTCGGCGGCAGCCATACGGAAGCAATCGGCGTGGTGCTCGATAATCTTCCGCCGAACGAAAAAATAGACATGGAAAAATTCGCGTGCAGATGGCGCGCCGTGCGCCGGGCAGGACAAGACCGCCACCACGCGCCTTGAGGCCGATGAGCCGCAGGTGCTCTCAGGCCTCTTCAACGGCGTCACAACAGGCGCGCCGCTCGCGGCTATCATCGCGAACACCAATACGCGTTCGAAGGATTATTCCGATTTAAAAAATTCACCCGCGTCCTGGCCATGCCGATTACACCGCGTCTGTCCGCTACAACGGCGCAAACGACATTCGCGGCGGCGGGCATTTTCAGGTCGTCTCACCGCATGCCTCGTGTTTGCAGGCGCCGTCTGCCGCCAGATATTAGAGCGCCGCGGCATCACGATCGGTGCGCACGCTTATGCGGTCGGCAGCGCAAAAGATACCGTTCGATCCGTAAACGTCTCAAAAGACTTAAATACCTTAAATACCCGCTTTTTGCGGTCAATTCCCCCAAGGCCGAAGAAAAATGCGCGCCGAGATTGAAGCCGCGCGATTGGACGCAGACAGCATCGGCGGCATCATCGAATGCGCCGCAGTCGGTCCCCGGCAGGCATCGGCAATCCCTATGTTCGGCGGCATCGAAAACGTCTTTGCATCGATTTTATACGGCATCCCCGCCGTCAAAGGTGTGGAGTTCGGCGCGGGATTTGATGTTGCCTGTATGCGTGGCAGCGAAAATAACGACGCGTTTTACTACGACGAAAATGGTCTCGTCCGCACGAAAACGAACAACGCGGGCGGCATTTTGGGCGGCATCACAACGGGCATGCCGATTCTATTCCGCATCGCCGTCAAGCCCCCGCCGTCCATTGGCCGTGAACAGCACACGGTCGATCTCACCACGAAAACAAACGCCGATTTAACCATCCCGGCCGCCGACCCGTGTATCGTCCCGCGCGCCATCCCTGTGGCGGAAGCTGCGGCAGCCTTGGCGCTGATGGACTTGCTGCGTTAAAAGAGAATGAAAGGAGCGAGCAAAATGAGTGAAAATAAGTCCTTTGATGAACTGCTTTTGCCGGTTCGCAGCGATATAGACCGCATTGATAAAGAACTTTTAAAGCTTTTCACGGGCGCATGCAGTGCGCGGGCGCGTCGCGGAGATCAAGCGCAAGGCGGGCATTCCGTCTTAAATGCCGCCCGCGAGCAGGTCATTTTAGACCGCGTTAAAAAAGCCGGTGAGTACGGCGACAGCGCCGTCGCGCTTTACAGCGCCATCATGAGCATCAGTCGCGCCCGCCAGCACAATATGCTGAAAAGCGGCGGGGTATTGCGCAACCTCGAGCAAAATTCCCCAAAAGACATTAAAAGCTGACCCGCGTGTCATTTGTCAGGGCGCGGCGGGCGCGTTTTCCCACAACGCCGCTCTGCGCCTGTTTCAGGGCAGAAGCCGATCTTTTTGCCCGGCTTCCGCGATGTTTTGAAGCTGTCCATAACGGCGCGGGCGATTACGGCGTGGTGCCGGTCGAAAAATTCCGATGCCGGCAGTGTCTCTGAGGTCTATGACCTCATCATGAAGCACCCGCATGTTCATCGTCGGTGCGGCGGATATTCCGTGCGCCACTGCCTGTGCCGCGCAAAGGGACAGGTGCGGTCAAAAAAGGTGCTCTCGAAGCACGAGGCCCTCGTGCAGTGCAGTGCGTATCTCGCGGGCACGACATCGAAACCGAAGCCTATTCCAACACGGCGGCGGCCGCCGCAAAATTCATCGCCGAAACCCGTCCCGGGGCGTCGGCGCAGTCTCTGCTCCGCGCAGGCGTGGAGAATACGGCCTCGAAGTCATCGCCGCCGATATCCAGAATACCGATAACAACTGCACGCGCTTCATCGTCATTTCGCGTGAAGCCGTTTTGCCCAGACGCGGAAAAGATCAGCCTGATGCTTCTCTCTGCCGCACACCCCGGGCTCGCTGTGCCATACGCTGGAGCGTTTCGCTCTGCTCGGCCTGAACCTCACAAAAATCGAATCCCGCCCCATCGGAGCGCAATTTCAGTATGACTTCTACCTCATTTCACCGGGAATGTTCACGATGTGCAGACACTTGCGCTCATCTGCGCCCTCTCCGACGAGATGCCCGCTTCTCGTTCCTCGGAAAGAGCTTCACAAAAGAAAGCTGAGTTAAAAATGGCAGTTACCTTTATCAAAGTCACGGAAGAAGAACAGATTGAAAAAAATAGCCGAGATCGCCGCACCCATCTGGCACGAGACCTACGACTGCATCAACGGCGTTGCGTCCCGGATACATGATCGAAAAATTCCAGTCCGTCCCGGCCATCCACCGCCAGATGGAAAGCGGGGGCTACGTCTATTATATGATGCTCGACGACGGCGTGCCCGCGGGCTTCATCGGCCTTGATGCCGCACAAAGAGGGCAAAATGTTCCTGAGCAAGCTCTACGTTTCCGCCGCTCATCGCAGCCGCGGCCTGCCGCGCGCCGCGTTCGATTTCGTCGAAAACGCTCTGTCAGGCGGAAAAGCTCCCGCAATCTATCTCACCGTCAACAAAAAAAATTTTCACGCCATCGAAGTCTACAAATACTTCGGTTTTCATCAAACGGACGCCGTCGTCACCGACATCGGCAGCGGCTTCGTGATGAACGACTATATCATGCAGAAAGACCTGCACAAGCCGCAATATGCCAAGCTGTAATTTTGTGCCCGTTCGTATCCTTGACAAAAATAAAAACTGAAAAACATTGCGAACGGTGTGCAAAAAAATTTCCCTCGGCCGTTCGCTTTTCTTTCTTTTGGAAAAATCTGTGCTATACTAAAAACAACATTTTACCTTGAGTGGGGTATACGCATGAGCGAGAAAAGTCTATGTTTTAGGCCACCGCAATCCCGACACCGATTCCATTTGTTCGGCGATCGCCTACGCGGACGTTAAAAATAAAGAAAATGACGGAAATCACTATGTCGCCGCCCGCGCCGGGCAGATCAGCTCGAGAACAAACTACGTCCTCCAGCGCTTCGGCATGCGCCAGCCGACCTAAATCAACAATATCGGCACCCGCGTGCGCGGAAATATGGAGATCCCAAAATTCCCGGCATCAACGAGGGCATTTCCATGAAAAAAAGCATGGAGCATGATGGCGGAGATGAACGCCGTCACGCTGCCATCGTCGATGCAAACAACGTGTTAGACGGTATCATCACCATCAACGACATTGCCACGTCCTACATGGAAAATCAGGACAGCACCATGATTGCAAAAGCCAAAAACGCCGTACTGCAACATTTTGGAGACGCTGGAAGCCAAAATGCTCGTCGGCGACCTCGATGCCGTTTTTCGAGCACGGCAACGTCGTCATTGCCGTCGCAAACCCGGACGTCATGGAAAACTACATCGAAAAAAGGACGACATGGTCATCACCGGCAACCGTTACGAATCGCAGCTTTCCGCCATTGAGTCCGGCGCGGGCTGTATTCTCGTCTGCCTCGGCGCAGAGGTCTCCCGCAGCATCCAGAAGCTCGCGCGCGACAATAACTGCGCCGTGCTCACTACGCCGCTTGATACGTACACCGTTGCGCACCGCATCAGCCAATGCATGCCGGTTAAGGCGTTCATGCGCACGAAAGATCTTGTCACGTTCGCCCCGAGCGATTACACCGATGCCATTAAAGATACCATGCAGAACACCCGCATTCGCGATTTCCCGGTTATCGATAAAAACGGCAAGTACGTCGGCATGATCTCCCGCCGTAACTTGCTTTGGCATCCGCAAGCGCTCCGTCATCTTAGTCGATCACAATGAGCGCAGTCAGGCGGTTGAAAATATCGAAAACGCAGAAATTTTGAAATCATCGACCACCACCGCATCGGCTCCCTCGAGACGATGGCGCCTGTGTATTTCCGCAACGAGCCCGTCGGCTGCACGGCGACCATCATCTATTCCATTTATAAAGAAAAGGGCTTTAAGGTTCCGCCGCAGATTGCGGGTCTTCTGTGCAGCGCCATTTTGTCCGATACGCTCATGTTCCGTTCGCCTACCTGTACCATGCTGGACCGCGCCGCAGCGGAAGCGCTCAGTGCCATTGCGGGCATCGATTGCCAGAGCTTCGGTATCGAAATGTTTACCGCAGGCAGCAACCTCAGGATAAGACTCCGGAAGAAATTTTCTATCAGGATTACAAAGTTCGAGTTCGGCGACGTCGTTCGGCGTCGGCCAGATCAACAGCATGAGCGGCTCCGAGCTCGATGAGCTGGAGCGCCGCCTGCGCCCGTACCTCGAAAAGTCCTGCCGCGAGCACGGCCTCTCCATGATGTTCTTCATGCTGACGAATATCATCGAGGAGTCCACGCGCCTCATGTGCTACGGCGAGTCTGCCGATATGCTCGTTGAAAGATGCCTTCGGCCGTGCGCCGAAAGCGGGCACCATCTGGCTTAAAGGTGTTGTCTCCCGCAAAAAGCAGCTCATCCTGCCTTCATCGATGCCATCAGCAAAGAAGCCGGCGGCGGTGTGTGATTTTCTCGCGTGCCCTCTCCGATTTCGGCTATATGGCCGATTGGACCATCCGAGACACGATCGACTGCGTTTCGATATCATGAGCGGCAAAATAAACGAATAATTTGTGAGGAAAGGGTCGGCCCAAAGCGGTCGGCCCTTTTTGCATACAGAAAATTGGGAAAAATAAAAAATAGGACTGGATTTTTTTTTTTTGAAAGACTGTGTTATAATGTTTGCTGTTGAACAGAATATGGGCCCGTAGCTCAGCTGGGAGAGCGCTGCGTTCGCAACGCAGAGGTCAAGGGTTCGAATCCCTCGGGTCCACCATAAGTCCACCGTAATTTTGATAGAATTACGGTGGACTTTCTATGCCCGAAAACCGCTTGAAATTAGGCTTTTCGGTTGTTTCAAACATGAGTAAACCCGCGGCAGGACAATTCTGCGGCGGGGTTTGTGCGTTTTATGTGGATTGAGGCTTCATGTACCGTCATAATCGTTAAACGGCTGAGGTAATCGTTAAATCACAGAGGCATTCGTTAAATTACAGGGATAATCGTTGAATTAGAAGGGAATTAAAAAATCAAAACACGCACAATCTCTGTTCGCATAGTTTCATTTTTGGGGGAAAAACAGCATAACAGGTTGTGTTCGCATGGATTTTTAACCCGTGATTGATTGTCATGCTGCACCGCCGTTATACGCGGAAAATCACCGATTCATACGGGCGCAGATTGGGGCCGATGTAGCCGCCCTCGCGGTCGTAGGAGGGAGAAGCAGCACTTCGCCGTTCTGCGGAAACGAGCGCGGCGGGGATTTTCGACGGTTCGGCGGAGAAATTGTGGAAAAAGCAGAGTTTCGCCGTTATAGCTGCGCTTTAGGGCGAACAGCGTATCGGAGCCGGTTTCGGAATTTCGAGGTCGCCGCGTGAGGAAAACGCGGGACTGCTTTGCGCAGTGCGATGAGCGCTTTGTAGCAGCTGAAAATGGAGTGCGGGTCGTTTTCTGGTTTTCCGCGTTGATCTTTGTGTAGTTCGGGTTGATGCCGAGCCACGGCTTGCCTGTTGTGAAGCCGGCGTTTTCGGTTGCGTTCCACTGCATCGGCGTGCGGGCATTGTCGCGGAGATCATCTGCGCCTCTTTTAAGGCCACGTCCGGCGTGTCGCCTGCCAAAATGTGCTGGTGGTAGGTGTTTTTTGCATCAGGGTCGTTGTAATCTTCAATGTACGGGAGGCGCATGTTCGTCATGCCAATCTCTTCACCCTGATACACGAACGGCGTGCCGGGCAGGGGAGTGCAGCAGCATCGCGAGCATTTTGGCGGAAACCTCAGTATTCCTTGTCGTTGCCATAGAGTGAGACCTGGCGGGGCTTATCGTGGTTGCTGAAAAACCGCGCCCACCAGCCGTTTTCCTTTAAGGCGTCGTAGTCGTTTTGAATATCCTGCTTCATTTTTTCGGCGACCACGTGTTGATCTCGACGATCGGCGCGACGAACAGGATAGCCATATCGAACTCCTCGCGGTCGGTGTTGACGTAGCGGGCGAGCTCCTCGGCGTCTTTCGACGCCACTTCGCCACGGTCATGACGTTATATGGCGAGAACACGCGGCGGTTCATGTCGCGGATATAGGCGTGCGTGCCAGGGCGACCGTTGATGAGACTCGAACTGAACGATAGCCGTCCGGCTGCGGCGGCTCTGCGGAATCCGGGAAATCCTGCGGCTTATCAAGGTAGCTGATGGCGTCCACTCTAAAGCCGTCCACGCCTTTTTCACCCACCATTCCATCATAGAAGATTTCTTCACGCAGCGCGGGTTTGCCCAGTTAAGGTCGGGCTGCTTTTGGAGAACAGATGGTAGTAATACTGCCCGCGCTCCGGTATAAATTCCCACGCGCTGCCGCCGAAAACGGAGGCCCAGTTGTTCGGCTCCTTGCCGTTTTTCGGGTCGCGCCAAATGTAGTAGTCGCTTTTTGGGTTATCGCGCGAGGTTTTGGATTCGAGGAACCACGGATGCTCGTCGGAGGAATGGTTTACGACGAGGTCCATAATGACCTTGATGCCGCGCTTGTGGCACTCTGCACACAACGCGTCCCAATCTTCCATGGTGCCGAACTCGTCCATGATCTCCCGGTACCCGGAGATGTCGTAGCCGTTGTCGTCATTCGGCGAGCGGAACACGGGCGAAACCACAGCGCGTTGATGCCGAGCGCCGAACGGCGGTCAAGGCGGCTTAAAATGCCGGGAATATCGCCGATACCGTCTCCGTTAGAATCCTGAAAGCTGCGCGGGTAGACCTGATACACGATAAGATCCTTCACCCAATCTTTTTCTGTTCCATACAACTTTACCTCCTGTGCAATATCCATGTATATTGCGCAAAGCGACCTTTCGGCCAAGTATTTTTACCATTATAACACAGTTTACAAAATTTGAAAAGTATTTGAGAAAAATAGTGGAAATTATGATTTAAAGTATAAAAGGAAAGCCGGGCGCTTAGCTTCCAAACATGCGTTAAGTTTTCTATACTGCGGTGCTCGTTTGCCGGGGTGAATTCAGAGAAGCCGGTGGTAAAAATGCCGAAACGGTTTCAGTCGCCGAAATGTACACTTATAAGAATATAGGTGTATAGAATGGAGATCTATAAAACAGAGTATAAGCCACAGGACAAAGGATATAGGATGAAAAGAACGGTGTGCCGGGTGCGGCAGACCGTTCTTTTCACATTTTTTGGATGTTGTAGGGCAATATAGACGATGTTGGTTTAAAATAAATAAATAGTAAACAAAATATTGATAAAATTAGAATGAATAGCGGATGAAAACGAAATGTTTGTAATTGAAACTATTGAAAAAGCCCATAAATCGCAGATTTATGCGCTTTGAAAATATCAAAGTGTACAAAAAGCATACAAGTGCATTAAAATTACATAATTTTAAAATGGGAAACCGCTTTCATATTGCTCCCTAAAATGCACTTTTTGTCGTATATGGCATTATAAAAGTAAAATTATTAAAAATATTTGGAGGAAATACTGAAAAGTTTTTGGAAACTTATTGACAAATCGTGAACACAGTGTTATTCTATGTACATAAAAAACGAGAACAGAATTAAAATTTGATTATTTTTCACTTGGCTCTACAGTTTAAAGCTATTTATTAGCGTTGGTCTTCGGCTATGGAGCAATGGACCGATGCTATCGCAGCGTTTGAATGTTCTAAATACCGCCGCTTTCAGCGGAATGCACACATCGTCGTACCGAATGCTAAAAAGGCGAGCGTGTGGGGAAAAGGTACATCAGTGAACGGACAAGCGCTGTAAGATAAATAGGGGGTCATGAATTTTGCGAAGCAAAGTTCATGGCGGGATTCCTATAAATTTTGCGATTTGCAGGAATTCAAAACACCGGGGATCACAAAGTGGGGTATGCTTTGTGACCTCAACACATTATGAACCGCAGGTTCACAAAACAAGAGAGGTATTGTATTATGAAGAAAAAGACCTTAGCTGTTCTTCTGTCGGCGGCCATGCTCGTCACCGGCATCCTGAGCGGCTGCGGTGGCGGCGGCAGCACAAGCAGTGCAGCATCCTCCGGCTCCACCGACAGCACCAGCAGCGCCGCGGGTGAGTCTTCTGCTTCCGAATCTACCGGCTCCGGCACGAATCCCGCCGCAGGTCAGGTTACGGCGGTTGGCACGAACCGTGACGAAACTCTGATCGTTGAGACTGCGTCTCCGACCGACACTCGGGCCAGTTCAACAGCTACATGTCCGGTACGAACATGAACTTCGGTATTCATCAGCTGATGAGCGCACACCTTTGGGAAATGGACACCGTTTCCGGTGAGCAGTTCCCTGAAATTGCAGCCGATATGGGCACCCCGAACGAAGACTTTACCGAATGGACCGTTAAGATCCGCGAAGGCATCAAGTGGTCCGACGGTGAAGACCTGAACGCTGACGACGTTGTCTTCACGTTCAACATGATCAAAGAAAACGACAAGATCGGTGCTTCCGCAGCGACCAACCTCTACATCGATAAGGTTGAGAAGGTTGACGATTACACCGTTAAGTTCACGATGAAGGAATCCTTCCCGCGCTTTACACAGCGTTACGGCATCACCGTATGGGGCACCGATTACCGCATCGTTCCTGAGCACATTTACTCCCAGCAGGCTGATGTTACGACCTTTAAGGACGAGCAGCCGGTTGTAGCAGGCCCGTACACCGTAGAAGACTATGACTCCAACGGCGACTGGATCCTCTACAAGCTCCGTGACGACTGGAAAGAAAGTACGCTTGGCGTTGTAGGCACAGAGCACTACAACTACAGCGAAGATCAGGTTCCGGCAGAATATGTTTGGTTCCGTTATCTTGGCGACTCCTCCTCCAGACAGATGCAGATGGTCAGCAACGAAGTTGATATCCTCTGCGAAGTTACGATGGAAGAGCTGCAGGCAATGCAGAGCTCTAACGACAAGATCAACGCATGGTACAACGAGTTCCCGTATGCAACCATGGACGACCCGGGCGCAAAGGGCCTGGTGTTCTCTCAGGGTCAGGGCGCTCCGTACGACAACCCTGACTTCCGCTGGGCTATCGTTCTGGCACTGGATATCGACCAGATCTCCATGAACATCTTCTCCGGCGCAGGCCGTGCGGCTCCGATTCCGCTGCTCAACAACACCCAGTATCTCCAGGATACATACACCATCCCGATGCAGGAATGGCTTGAGAACTTTGAGCTTGACCTTGGCGATGGCACCACCATTAAGCCGTACGACACCGGCTATGCAAAGCGCATGGCTGAGAAGACCGGCGTAACCGGCACCGACGAAGAGCTCATCGATATGTTCGGCGCAGGCTGGTGGAAGCACGATCCGGAAGCAGCTGAAAAGCTCCTCATCAAAGCCGGCTTTGAGAAGAAGGACGACGGCTGGTACTTCAATGGTTCCAAGTTCACAACTGAAATCAGCTACCTTGCTGATACAGAAGCTCAGTCCGCTCGCGGCGCTCAGGCTGCTTACAACCAGCTGCAGGCGTTCGGCCTCGATTGCACCATTACTTCCAAGAGTACTGCTACTTGGGACGTTGACGGTGGTCAGGGCAACTACCAGATCGGCACTTACTGGCCGTCCGCTGGTATTCTGAAGGACTTCTACTCCGCTATCAGCGGTTGGGACAGCCGTCTGATGAAGCCGCTCGGCGAGACCGGTTCCGGTCAGGGCGCACGTTGGAAGAATGAGAAGGTTGACGAGATCCTTACCGAACTCGCAGGCGTTGATCCGACCAGCGACAAATCCTATGAGCTGCATCAGGAATTCCTGAAGGAAGCTGTTAAGGAAATGCCGGCAATCAACTTCCTCAGCGGTACAAAGTTCGTTCCGACCAACAGCACATATTGGGAAGGCTACCCGAACGCCGAGAACGCATATGACGGTCCGTGGTGGTGGTGGAGCCGCTTCAAGTATGACCTGCCGTTCATTCAGCCGGTTCAGGGCTAATTTGATAGCTTGAATACTTGGAGAGAATCAATAGCACTAATCTGAAATGATCTGAAGAGGATGAGGGCGTGTGCCGAATACCCATGACCACGTCCGTCATCCTCTTTCTCATTTCCCAGAATATCCTGTTGTAATTTGTCTATAAGATAAGGAAGTGTGGCTGTGAAATTCAAAACATTCTTTTTACAGCGTATCCTTGCGTGGGCGTTGACGATCTTGATCGGCGTTACGTTCATCTTCTTCATCCCGCGTATGTTCCCTTCCGATCCTGTTGAGAACATGATCGCCCAGATGCAATCCCGTTCCGGCAACATGGATCCGGCAGAAATGGAAGCGCTACGTCAACAACTTAGAATTCAATTCGGTCTCGATGGCACTCTTCTTGAGCAGTATGGCTACTTCCTGCTGCATGGCCTTTTACAGTTTGACTTTGGCCCGTCTTTGATGAGCTATCCGGCGCCGGTTACCTCTATTATCGGTCGTAACCTGCCGTACACCCTCGGTTTGTCCCTGACCACCACGCAGCTTGCATGGATAATCGGCAACTTCATCGGTTTGCTTGCAGGTTTCCGTAAGAACAAGACATCCTCTAAAATCCTCGAAGGCATCGCGATCTGCATTTACCCGATCCCGTACTTCCTGGTCGCTCTTGTTCTGCAGATTGTCTTCGCGTTCGTCCTCGGCTGGTTCCCAATCCAGACAACGCTGCTTACCCGCGGCACGTTCGCACAGTGGCTCGGTTCGCTTCTGAAAGCGTCTGTTCTGCCGGGCATCTCCATGCTTCTGCTCGGCACAGGCTGGTGGATTATCTCTATGAAGTCCCTTGCCGGCACGACTGCAGAAGAAGACTTCGTTTTATATGCACGTTACCGCGGCATTTCCGAAGCGAAGATCGGTGCGAGCTACGTTTTCCGTAACTCCATCCTGACCCAGATTACGGCTTTGGCCATGAGCCTTGGCGGCGTCTTCGGCGGTTCCATCATGACAGAAATCATCTTCGGTTACCCGGGTGTCGGTACGCTGATCCAAAATGCGATTTTGCAGTCCGATTACAACATGATCCTCGGATGTATCACGATTTCCATCGTGGCGATTTCCACGGCGACGTTGGTTGTTGACCTTATATATCCGTTCATCGACCCGAGAATTCGTTACGGTTGATAAGGAGGGAAGTTGTAATGAAAAAATTTGCAAAATTTTGGAAAGCAGCCAACTTCCGCCTGAAGTTCGGTCTTATCGTGACCCTGATATTCTTTATCATCGGTTTCGTTGTTTACTATGTACCGCACGTGAACCCGTTCACGTTCAATACCTACCCGAATAAGCTGGGTGCTTCCGCAGAACACTGGCTGGGCACTACCAGTATGGGTCAGGATGTTGTGTGGCTGCTGATTGAAGCTATCCACAACTCGCTCGTCATCGGTCTCATCGTGGCATTCCTCGGCACGGTTGTCGGTGTTTTTGTCGGTCTGCTTTCCGGTTTTGCCGGTGGCCTTTTAGACCGCGTGCTGATGATTGTTACGGATACGTTCGTTGTTATTCCGTCTCTGCCGATCCTCATCATGATGACCTCCCTGATGAAGGGCAGCTCCACCACGATCGTGATGGCTCTTGTGCTTGCCATGTTCGCATGGGCTTGGCCGAGCCGCCAGATTCGTTCCATGGCGCTGAGCATTAAAGAGCGCGACTTTATCCACACGGCGAAGTTCTCCGGTGAAAGCACGGTGCAGATCGTCGTGACCGAGATTCTGCCGTATGCGCTGACCTGGTCGCTCTCCAACTTTATGAACGCTACGCTTTCCGCTATCGGTTCCGAGTCGAGCCTTGCTGTTCTGGGTCTTTCCCCCGGCAACCTTGTCTCCCTCGGCAACATGATTCAGTGGGCAAGAAGCTACAACGCAATTTTCAACAAGCAGTATCTCTGGATCGGCGCACCGATCGTTGCAACGGTTATTCTGTTTGTCGGCCTGTTCTTACTCATTACGGGCTATAACGATTACTTATCCATGAAGAGAGGCAGGTAACGAATATGTTAAAAGTCGAAAATCTGTCCACTTCTTACAAGCTCATCGACGGTGACGTTCACGTCCTTAACGACCTGAACTTTGAGATCCACGATAACGAGATATTCGGCATCGCCGGTGAATCCGGCTGCGGCAAGACCACACTGCTGAAGACCCTCTACGATATTATCGAGTTCCCGCTGGAGATCGACAAAGGTAAGGTTATCCTCAGCGGCGAAAAGAATGGACAATCCTTTTCTTATGAATCCGGAAACATTCAGAAGACCTGGTGGAACAACATTTCTTACGTTCCGCAGGCCGCGCAGAGCGTTCTGAACCCGATCGTTCGCCTGAAAAAGCAGTTTTTGGATTCTATCCCGCAGGAAGACCGCAAGAACGAAACGAAAGAGCAGACCCTCGCACGTGTTGCAAAATACCTCGAGCTGAATCTTTCCCCGGATATTTTGGAATCTTATCCGTTCCAGTTTTCCGGCGGTATGCGCCAGCGTGTTATCATCGCGCTTGCGACCTTTATGTCCCCGAATGTCGTGCTTGCCGACGAACCGACCACCGCTCTGGACGTTGTTGTGCAGAAGGGTATTTTGAAGATGCTGATGCGCTTGCAGAAGCAACTCAAAAGAACACCATGGTCATCGTCAGCCACGATATGGGTGTTCATTATCAGATTACAGACCGTATGGCGATCATGTATTCCGGCAGCATTATCGAGCTTGGCCCGACCGATGCGATCTTTAATGACCCGATCCATCCGTACACGAAGATGCTGGTTGACTCCCTGCCGCGCGTTGGCGATAAGAGCCAGAAGGTCGGTATTCCGGGTCGTCCGCCGGCACTGAAGAACCCGCCTCCAGGATGCCGTTTTGCAGCTCGTTGCCCGCATGCTACGGATCGTTGCCGTCAGGAGATTCCGGAGTTCATTGAAGTTAAGCCGGGCCGCTTTGCAGCCTGCCATTTGCTGAAGAAGGAGGAGAGAAGAATGGCTGATAAATTGCTTGAAATCAAGGGCGTCAGCAAAATCTTCCGCGTAGGCGGTATGATTCGTGGCAAAAAGCTTGTTGCGATTGACGACGTTACGCTTTCCATCGACAACGATAAGCCGGTCATCCTCTCCGTCGTTGGCGAATCCGGTTGCGGCAAGTCCACACTGTGTAAGATGGTTCTGCGTCTGCACAACCCGGATATGGGCGACATCGTGCTGGACGGCCAATCTTACCGCGATAAGAAAAGCTACAACGCAAAGCAGTTCAAGCTGGAAGTGCAGCCGATTTTCCAGAACCCGTATGAGTCTTTCTCCGCACGTAAGCCGGTAGACTCTTACCTGTTCAACACGGCGCTGCGCCTTGGCATTGCGAAAAAACAAAGCAGAAGCTACAAACCTTGTAGATGACGCCCTGAAGAGCGTCGGCTCTCTCTGGCGGTCGTAAAGGGCAAATACCCCACCCAGTTCTCCGGCGGCGAGCTGCAGCGTGTATCCATTGCGTGCGCTTATCACCCGTCGAAGCTGATCATTGCCGACGAACCGGTTGCGGCTATCGATGCTTCCATGAAAATGAACATCGTCAACCTGTTCAAGGAGCTGAAGGATAAGTACAAAGGTCTCCTTTATCTACATCACCCATGACCTTTCCACGGCGTACTATGTATCCGATTACATTGCAACGCTGTACCGCGGCTGTCTCATTGAGTACGGCCCGGCCAAAGAGATCTGGACGAGCCTGCACACCCGTACACTGAGCTTTTGATGAGCGCTGTGCCGCGTATCGGCGACAAGTGGGCGGATGACGACATGGCGTTGCCGGATATGAGTCTAAGGAATATTCCATCACCTATTGCAAGTTCGCACCGCGCTGCCCCTATGCGACGGATGAATGCAGAAAATCGCGCCCGGGCGAAACCTATCTGAACGATGTCAGAAAGGTCATGTGCTTCCACCCGCTGATTCAGCCGAAGAAGTAAAGCCTCTGCGCACAACAAAATAAGCAAAGCTACACTTGCCGACCCCCTGAAGGCCCATGAAGCCGACATTTCCTCCGTCATTGCTTTATGGGTATCAGGGGGTCAATTTTTTGGGCGTGCTTTAAAACAGTTGAAAACATGTCGGGATTGTTATAAAAAGCAGGGAAATTCGGCGGAATAAGGATTGAAGTTTGTCGCGAAATACGGTATACTGATTCTAAGCGGCACTGCAGGGGTTCGCGGGCCGAATTTTAGAGTTTTGGGGAGAAAATACAATGAAAACGAAGACGCGATTTGCGTGGAAACAATTTCTGAAAAACCTTGCGATCATCGCGATCCGGTGGCTTTGCAGAACATGCTGACGACAACCGGCAGCATGGTTGACACCATAATGATTGCGCCGCTGGGCGAAACGACCGTGGGCGCGGTGGCCCTTTGCGCACAGTTTTCCTCGCTGATGTTTGCGGGCTACTGGGGCTTTATTCGGCGGCGGCATGCTGTTTTTTCTCGCAGTATTGGGGGCGCGCAGGATGACGACGGCATCGACCATTCCTACGGCCTGACGCTGACCTGCATGATGATCGTGGGGCTTACATTCGGCGTCTTTGCGATTTTTGCGCCGGAAACCGTGATGAAGCTCTATACGGATAAGGAGAGCATTCAGGTAATTGGCGCGGAATATCTGCGCATCATCGGCTTCGGTTACCCCGTGCAGGTGTTTTCCATGGCGATGAGCGCTCTGCTGCGTTCTACGGGCGCGTGCGCATCCCGCTGTTTGCGTCAATCGCCTCGGTGGCATCGAATATTTTTTCTTAACTGGGTGTTCATTTACGGAAAGTTCGGCTTGCCGGAGATGGGCGTGCGCGGCGCGGCGCTGGCAACATCCTTGGCGGCGGTTATCAACGTTTTGGTCATTTTGATTTTGGCGCGTGCGCAGAAGTACCGTATCTGTTCCACTTTAAAAGCATTTCCGCTGGAATAAGCAGGTGAAAATCTACTTCGTCAAAGTGCTTTCCCATCATCTGCAACGAGAGTGCTCATCGGCGTGGGCAATATGGTTATCAACGTTGTTTTGGGCCGACAGTCCGAACAGGCCATTGCGGCCATCGCGGTGTTCCGCACGCTGGAGGGCATGGTCATCAGCTTCTTTGCCGGTTTCTCAAATGCGGCTTCCGTTTTGGTCGGCACATGCGTGGGCTCCGGCGAGTTGGACGCAGCCTACGAGCGCGCAAAACGCCTTGTGTTCCTGTGCGGCGGCACGATTTATGCGTATGTCTGGTGCTACTCGGTATCCACAAGCCGCTGCTTTCCGCGATGAGTCTTTCCGGGCGAATCGATGGAGATCGGTTCGCACATGCTGATGATCTACTGCGTGGCGGCGGTTATTCGCATGTGCAACTGGGTGCAGAACGATACGTATAGAGCCGCGGGCGACGCGGCGTTCGGCACAATCCGCGAAATTGCGTTTATGTACGCGATGGTGCTGCCGCTGGTGTGCCTGACGGGCCTTGTGTGGAAAGCGCCGTTCCTTGTTGTTTTGCGTGCTGTTATATCGACGAGCCGATCCGTCTCATTTTGATGCAGCGGCACATGTACTCCGGCAAATGGGTGCGCCCCGTTACGCCGCAGGGCATGGAAGCGTTGCCGGCGTTTATGGAAAAGCATGGACGTCATAAGAAGGCGGCGTAAACAACTTAAAGACAGCAAAAAGGACTTCCGAAAAGAAGTCCTTTTTTCGTGTATGAAATTTAGCGGATGTTTTCTTTGATCCACCTTGCGTCGTCGGCGATGCACTTGTCGTGCTCGTCGTAGAAGCCTTCGCGCTCTACGACCCAGAATGCTTCAAAGTCCTGCTCGTCGAGTGCGTCTTTGATGTCCTGCCAGTTCATGTTGGACTCCGGCGCGCCCATGGGGCACTGTACCTCAAACTGCTTCTTGCCCTCGGGGCTGTTCATGTGCGCGTTGAAGCCATCCAAAATCTTCTGGCGTTCTTCAAGCGGCATTTCCTTTACATTGGCAAACGGATTGGCGCGGCCTGCCTCTTCTGCCGCGTGGCGGGAAGCCGGCCTCGGGCCGGGGCCCTGCACCTTGCTATTTTCCTTTACATGGATGGCGACAAAGCGATTTTTATAGCGGCGGATGAACGAAGGCGGTGGCAAGCCGCCGTTCTGTGCCAACCGCAGTCGAGCTGCAGTAGCACTTTGTGCTGTTGTCAAGCAGGTGCTCCAGCAACGTTTTGCCCTCATCCATGAAAGAATTCCTGACTGTGGTTGTGGTAGCCGATCTTGATGCCGTACGGCTCTGCCATTTCTGCCATTTCGTCGAGCTTGTGCGCGACTTCGACAACTTCTGCCTTGTTGCAGAACGGCGTGCCTGCCCAGATGACGGTCTTGCCGCCGAGCTCGGCAATCTTTTTGACGATCTCTTCTGTCGGCTCTGCGTGGATGGAGACAACCTCAAGGCCGGTCTCTTTCAGCCATTTTTTGATGTCCTCGATGTCGTTATCGAGGTCGACCGGCAGCAGCTCGACGCCCGTAAAGCCGAGGGACGCGATGGTCTTGAATTTATCGAGCAGCGTGGGCCCGAGGCCGAGATAGCTCGCGATGCCGCCGAAAGAATATGTACCGATGTTGACTTTCATGTAAACTTCCCCAATCGTAACAAAATTATGAAAAATAAATTCACATATCAAGTAAAATCATACCATATACACAAATAAGCGTCAATCGAAATTATGGGGAGCGATGGAAAATTTGCAGGCTATTTTATGGCGAAATTGTCGGGGACAACGCAATTTTTCGGAAATTTCGGCGTGTCGGCGGTTTCATACCACGCTTTGTAGACCGGGATGAGCTCAGTTAGGGTGATTTTTTCCGGGCGGTCGAGGAAACCAAGTAAATTTGCCATGCGGCCGAGTTCTTCGGGCGTGAAACGCGTGCGCAGAATGCCGATGTCGGGTCGCGCTCGCGCTTTTTAAACGGCGGCCGTCGCGATTGACGAGCAGCGGAATGTGCGCGTAGTGCGGCGGTGTGTGGCCAAGTGCGTGAAAGAGCTGAATTTGGCAGCCGGTGGAAGGGAGCAGGTCACGCCCGCGGACGACTTCCGTCACGCCCATTAAAGCATCGTCTACGGTGACGGCAAGCTGGTACGCGTGCACGCCGTCGCTGCGGCGCACAATGAAATCGCCGAACGTGGACTGAACATTTATATTTTGCGGGCCGCAGTATAGATCTTCAAATGTAACGGATTTATCGGTGCGCGAAAACGCAAGCTTGGGCGGCGCGTGCGGCTTTTTTCTTCGGCTTCGGCGGGCGTCAAATTTCGGCATAAACCGGGGTAGCGGAACGTGCCATCGCCCGCATGGGGCGCGGAGACCGCGTGCAGCTCCGCGCGGGTGCAAAAGCATGGGTAAACATCGTTTTTGGCGCGGAGTTCACTTAATGCCGATTCGTATAGCTCGCGGCGCGCGCTTTGGTAGTAGGGGCGTGGGTGCGCTCATGGCCGGGGCCTTCGTCCCAAGTGAGGCCGAGCCATGTTAGATCGTCCATTAAAAGCTCGGCTTTTTCGCGTGTGCAGCGGTCGGGTCGAGGTCTTCGATGCGCAGGAGCATCTCGCCGTTTTGGCTGCGCACGGAAAGCCACGCAAGAAGCGCGCAGCAAAGGTTGCCAAGGTGCATGCGCCCCCGAGGGGCTGGGCGCGAACCGCCCGCGGACAGGGTTAGGTTGTGAGGTGGACATACTAAAAATCCTTTCGGAGAAAATTTAAAATCATAAAATCATTTTACCGCAGATTTTGGGCGCGCGCAACGGTTTTGGGACGGAGAAGTGAATTGACAGGTGTGCACCAAACGGGTAAAATGATATAGCAAAGTTTTGCACAGCCCGCGGCAACGGCGGTTAAAAGTTTCGCACGCCTTTTCAAAGGCGGCGGAATCCAAGGGCAGCGCCCTTGGTCGAGCTTCGCGGAGCTCGAAACTCTTTAGACTTTAGAATAAGAGGACATCAAAATGAACGAAAAAGAAATCTCGGAAATTCGCCGCCGATTCAGGGCGGATAAAAGCAATATCACCCATGTGCGCGGGTGCTACGTCAACGAAAAAGCAGGAAATCGTCTCGCAATTCGACCAGCCGCTCTCCCTGCTGCCGCAGGAGGAATGCGAAATATGCTTTCCGTGCTGCGCCGTACGCTTTCCGGCACGCTCGGCAAAAATCTCATCGAAATGCCGTTTACGACTGCGCAGGTCGTTGACAGCGATGAGCACCGGCTGCTGATGGCGCTGCGCGACTCAAAGCTTACCGATGAAGAAGCCGTACGGATGTTTTTTGAGAAGGTCATCGCATCATACAGACCCGAGGGTACGTATCTCATTTTGCTCGCGAACGATACATACGACGTGCCGTACCGCGCAAAGGACGGCGAAACGCTGGAGGATGCCTCGGAGAATATCTATAATTACGTTCTGTGTACCGTCTGCCCCGTGAAGCAGACAAAGCCCGTTTTGGGGTACGACGTGCCGGAAAATACGTTCCACAACCGCGACATCGATTGGCTTGTTTCCGCGCCGCAGCTGGGCTTTTTGTTCCCGTCGTTCACCGACCGCAGCGCCGATATTTACAGCGCCATGTACTACTGCCGCAGCGCTTCGGAAAGCTACGATGAATTTATAGACGCGGTGTTCAACCGCGAAGCGCCCATGCCCGCAGAGGAGCAGAAAACGACGTTTGGCACGATTTTGGGCGATGCCTTAAATGACGCGTGCAGTTTAGACGTCGTACAGACCGTGCACAGCCGCCTTTGCGGGATGATTGAGGAGCACAAGGCGAGCAAGGATCCGGAGCCGCTGACCATTACGGGACGCACGATGAAAACGATGCTGACCGCTTGCGGCGTGCCGGGCGAGAAAGCCGAAAAATTTGAGAAAGCCTGCGCGGAGCAGTTCGGCGCGGACGCTGCACTCAGCCCACGCAACCTTGTGGAGACGAAGAAATTCGAGATCGAAACGCCGGAGGTGCAAATTCGCGTCGACCCCGAGTACAGTGAGTGGATTGAGACGCGCTATATTGACGGTGCACCGTACATCCTCATTCCCGCCGGCGCGGGCGTGCAGGTGAACGGCGTGCCGATCGCCATCACTCGCCCGGACGTGGAGTATGAGGAGGAAGAATGATGGAATTCAAAAAACTGAATATGGAGGTTTTAAAATCGATTTTGAACGCATCCGTATGAGGTGTTTTTTGTGCCCGTGCGCGACGACGAGGGTAAGGTCATCGGCTACTTCGAGCGCCACGAAATGCACTGGGATTTCAGCGACCCCGGTAAGTCTGTTGCGGTGCCGAAGCCGGAAGCAGGATATTAAGACAAAACAAGCGGCGCACAGGGTGTGAAAACTCTGTGCGCCGCTGATTTTATGTGCTTTTAAATTTACTCGAAATCAGCGTTCATGAAGAGCTCGAGCATTTTGACCGTCGCTTCGATGTCCTTTTGGCTCACGATGGCGTTCGGGCCGTGGGTGTAGCGGGTGACGACCGAGAAGCCAATCGTTTTGATACCGCCGCCGACGAGCGTCATGGCGCCTGCGTCCGTGCCGCCGACATAGATGACGTCTTTCTGGTACGGAACGTTGTGTTCTTTGCACAGCGCGATGGATTTATTCACAAGGCCTTCGTCGCTGATGGAACCGGTGTCGGAGATTTTGATGGCGACGCCGTGGTCGAGCGCGTTGCTGCCCTCCAAATCGCCCGGGCGGTCGTGGCACGGGGTGACGTCCACCGCGACGCCGATGTCCGGCTGAATACGCTGCGCCGTGACCTGCCCGCCGCGCGTGCCGACCTCCTCCTGCACGGTGAACGCGAGGTAGATGTCGTTCTTCGGCTTTTTCACGTTCATCATCGCCGCCAGCAGCATATAGCAGCCGACGCGGTCGTCGATGGCCTTTGCGGTGATGTAGCCCGGCGCAAGCTCCGTGTACGGGCCCTCATAGCATGCAACGTCGCCGACATCAACGTATTTTAAAACTTCTTCCTTGCTGTGCAGACCGATGTCGATGTAGCAATCGGTATAGCGCTTATAGCCGCCGGCGCTCAGCTTTTCCGGCGGGATGCGGCTTGCGACCACGCCAACCACGCCGTTGCGGAAGCGGACGCGGCTCTGGTACGTTGTAAACGTCCAGCAGCAGCCGAGCTCCTTAAACATAATGCGGCCGTCTTCCTCAATTTTAATGACCTGAAAGCCGATCTCATCGGTGTGGGCGGCAAGCTCTATGCGCTTTTTGTGCTCGCCCGTGCCCTTAAAATAGGCGATGACGCTGCCGTTTGGGTCGGTGGTAATGTCGTCAGCAAGCGGGGCTAACTTTTCTTTAATATAGTCTGCAACGGCGGTCTCGTAGCCGCTGACGCCGTGCAGCTGGGTGAGTTCTTCAAATAACTTCATACGGGTTTTCCTCCTCTAAACGGGGCAGAAAGCCGCAGTCCGGCGTTATTCTGCCATGACGGACGCAATGTCTTTGCAGAGTGCGTCCACGTTTTCGTCCGTCGTCGCCCAGCTTGTACAAAGGCGGACGGCGCTATGTGTTTCGTCCACGCGCGCCCAATAGGAGTACTTGTACTTTTCCGCGAGCTTTTCGAGCGCAGTATCCGGGAAAATAGGGAACTGCTGGTTCGTCGGCGAGGGGGCAAAAAACGCGCAGCCCGCGTCTTCGCACGCTTTTGCAATGCGCTTTGCCTGCCGCACAGCTTTTTCGCTGATCTTGAAATAAAGATCGTCCGTGAAAAGCTCGTCAAATTGAATACCAAGCAGACGGCCCTTAGCCAGCATGCCGCCGCGCTGCTTGATGTGGTAGCGGAAATCCGTTTTGAGCGCCGGGTTCGTGATTACGACCGCTTCGCCGAACAAAGCGCCGACCTTCGTGCCACCGATGTAGAAGACATCGGAAAGCGCGCAGAGATCCGCGAGCGTCACGTCATTTTCGGGAGCCGTCAGGCCGTAGCCGAGACGTGCGCCGTCAATAAAGAGGTACAGCCCGCAGCGTGTGCAGACATCGTGCAGGGCGGTCAGCTCCGCTTTGGAATATAACCCGCCGTTTTCCGTGGGCAGGGAGATGTAAACGAGCTTCGGCTGCACCATATGCTCAAACGAGGCATCGTTCACGTGCGCCAGATAGGCGTTTTCCACCTGTTCTGCGGTGATCTTGCCGTCCGGGGTGGAGGGCAGAGGCAGCACTTTGTGACCCGTTGCTTCCACCGCGCCGGTCTCGTGCACGTTGATGTGTCCGGTGTCCGCACTCAGTGCACCCTGGTGCGGGCGAAGAATCGCTGCAATAACAGTGGCGTTCGTCTGCGTGCCGCCGACGAGAAAATGCACGTCCACGTCCTCGCGACCGCATGCTTTGCGGATCTTCGCGCGCGCCAAATCGCAAATTTCGTCCTCGCCGTAGCCGACAGTCTGCATCATATTCGTTTCACAAAGGCGCTTTAAAATGTTCGGGTGGCAGCCTTCGGTGTAATCACAGTTAAAGTAAATCAAAATTTCGCTTCCTTCCGTATCCCGCCGCACAGAGAAAATCTCCGCCGAACGGAACTGAATGCAAGCGCAGACGAGTGAGCTTGCAAAAATACACCCGTTTGCGCTATACGAATAAATATACCATGCAAAACTGGGTTTGTAAAGCATACGTTATGCAAAAATCAGAGTCTTTTCGCTTTCTGTGGGTACGGCTCCGGCACGTTTGTCAGCTCTAAGATGTAATCGGTGGAAACGGTGTAGTACCGCGACAGACGAATGAGCAGATCAATGGGCAGCTGCCGCACGCCGTTTTCGTACTGCGAATACGTGTTTTGCTTGATGGAGAGGAAATCCGCTACCTGCTTTTGCGTTAAGTCGCGATCCTCCCGCAGGTCTCGAAGACGCATAAGGATACCTCCAAAATTTCGTTGATTTAACTTAATTTTAGAGTTCTCATTTTGAGATATTGACATTTATCTCAAAATGAGATATTATCATAGTAAATTAAAATCTGCCGCAATAAAAAACTTGGCAGATATGAGGAGGAAGAGAAATGGCATACGAGTACAAGGAATATGAGTATGTGGAAAACTGTTTGATGAAAGCCGGAGAAGTTTTGAAAGAAGTGCAGGTCGTGTTAGCGATAATTACGGGAATATGCGGAATTATTGTCGCGGTCGGCGAAAAGGATATTTACGGCGAGTTCAGTTTTCTTCTGTTTTTGACTGCGCTTATTCCTATGTAGTGGCAACCGCCATTCTTATCGGGCTTGGGTGGTTAGGCGACATTTTTTGCACTGCTTTTGCGGATATTCATTTTTATTTGAGATCACTTAACAAGGTTGCTCACGGTTCTACTAATGGTGAGAAGAACGGAATAAACACTATGCCATCTATATCCGATCAAAATAATGATACTTGGAAATGTCGTAACTGCGGTCGTATTTTAAAGACATATCAAACGACTTGTACTTGCGGTCAAAAAAATCCGAAAATTAAAACTCAATACAGCAAAGAAGGCAGAGAAAATACCACTCTGCCTTCTTTTTATATTGCGGCGCAAAGTGCCGAAAACGGGCGCATTTTTACGGCGAAAATGCTTGACAAAGCGGGGCGGCTATTGTATAATACAAAGGCTGTAAAGAAAAAAACTTTACAGCAGGGCGCTTGAAATTGGAAACGCCCGGAAACGGAGCGAACTATGGCAAAGGATCTGCGCATCACGTTCCTGCTGGATTTTTACGGCGACATGCTCACCGAAAAGCAGCGCGAGGTCGTGGAATGCTATTATAACGAAGACCTTTCTTTAGCGGAGATTGCAGAGGAGAAGGGCATCACGCGGCAGGGCGTGCGCGACGGCATCAAGCGCGCCGAACAGCAGCTTCTTGAAATGGAAGAACGGTTGGGTCTTGCAAAGCGCTTCCGCAGCGTGCAGGAAGAACTGACGCAGATCTGCGACCACGCGTTACAGATCGAAGCGGAAAACGAAAGAACGGCGGCGACCCGGTCATTCGGCAGAACGTGGAGAGCATTTTGCGCTCCGCAAAGAAGCTGACAGACTGAGCGGCGCGGCTCTGAAAGGATTTTTACATGGCGTTTGAAGGTCTTGCCGATAAGCTCGGCAACGCGTTTAAAAAGTTAAAAAGCAAAGGCAAGCTGACGGAAAGCGACGTTAAGGAGGCCATGCGCGAGGTGCGTTTGGCGCTTCTCGAAGCCGACGTCAACTACAAGGTCGCAAAGGACTTTACCGCGCGCATTACGGAACGCGCCGTGGGCGAGGACGTTATGGAAAGCCTCACCCCCGCGCAGATGGTTATCAAGATCGTCAACGAAGAGCTGACGGCTTTGATGGGCGGCAGCGAAGAGCGGCTGAAAATGCCCGCGCACCCGCCGGCTGTCATCATGATGTGCGGCTTGCAGGGTGCCGGTAAAACGACGCACAGCGCAAAGCTTGCGAAAATGCTGAAAAGCCGCGGCAGCCGTCCGTTGCTCGTTGCAGGCGATATTTACCGCCCGGCGGCAATCAAGCAGTTACAGGTCGTGGGCGCACAGGCCGGCGTACCCGTCTTTGAGATGGGCACCGAAGACCCGGTGAAGATCGCGCAGGCGGCTGTTCGCCACGCGCGCGACTACGGCAACGATTATGTCATCATCGATACCGCAGGCCGTCTGCAGATCGATGAAGCGCTCATGAATGAGCTGAAAAATATAAAAGAAGCGGTGAACCCCACGGACATTCTGCTCGTGGTGGACGCCATGACCGGCCAGGAGGCCGTGAACGTCGCAAAGTCGTTTGATGATCTGCTCGACATCACGGGTGTGATTTTAACAAAGCTCGACGGCGATACCCGCGGCGGTGCGGCGCTTTCCGTTAAAGCCATCACCGGCAAGCCCATCAAGTTCGCCGGCACGGGCGAAAAGATTGACGACCTCGAGGTTTTCCACCCCGACCGTATGGCAAGCCGTATCCTTGGCATGGGCGACGTGCTGTCCCTCATCGAAGACGCACAGGCGAAAATCGATGAAAAGTCCGCGGCGCGCACCGCAGAGCGCATGATGCAGAACAAGATGGACTTCAACGACCTCTTGGAGCAGTTCCAGCAGGTGAAGAAGATGGGCCCGTTAAAGGGCATCCTCTCGAAATTGCCCGGCATCAACAGCTCGAAGCTCGATGAAATGGACATTGACGACCGCATTATGGACCGCAACGCGGCGATCATCCTTTCCATGACCCCCGAAGAACGCGCAAAGCCGGAGCTTTTGCAGGCTTCCCGCAAGCGCCGCATCGCGGCAGGCTGCGGCATGAAGGTGGAAGACGTCAACCGTCTTTGCAACCAGCTCAAGCAGATGCAGAAGCTGATGAAGCAGTTCGGCGGCAAAAAGGGCAAGAAAATGATGGCGCGTATGGGCGGCATGGGCGGTTTCGGCGGCCCGGATATGGGTGGCATGGGCGGCTTCCCAATGTAAATGCGATAAAGAAACGAACTTCATTTGTTTCTGACGCAAGACGTATATTTGAATTGTAAATATTGCCGACGAATCGTTGGTTAATAGATAAAACTTATTTTTTATAATATGGAGGAAATTACCATGGTTAAGATCAGACTTCGCAGAATGGGTGCTAAGAAGGCTCCTTTCTACCGCATCGTTGTTGCAGATTCCCGTTACCCGAGAGACGGCCGTTTCATTGAGGAAATCGGCTACTACAACCCGATGGAAGAGCCGAGCGTTGTAAAGGTTGATCCGGAAAAGGCAAAGGCTTGGATGGAAAAGGGCGCACAGCCGACCGATACCGTTAAGGCACTGTTCAAGAAGCACGGTGTTATCTGATTGCCCGTCTTCTCGTTTGAGAAAGGAACAATCTTATGCAGGAATTACTGAAAATCATCGCGCAGGGTCTTGTTGAAAAGCCGGAAGAGGTTTCCGTTACACTCGATGAGCCCAAGGAAGACGGTTCCGTCGTCTATCATCTTCACGTTGCGGAAGAGGACATGGGCAGAGTAATCGGCAAGCAGGGCCGCATTGCGAAAGCGATTCGCGTTGTTATGCGTGCCGCAGCAACACGCAGCAGCGAAAAGGTCGTTGTTGAGATCGATTGATCGAAAGAGGGACGCACGGGCTTCGTGCGTCCTTTTTATATTAAAAGAGAGGAAGGCTTTCGCTGCGGCAGAGCCGAGGAAAACACATGAAAAAACAATTTCTAGAAGCGGGAAGGATCGTGGGTACGCACGGCGTGCGCGGCGAAATGCGCGTGGAACCGTGGTGCGATTCCGCCGATTTTCTGAAAAAAGTGAAGACCCTGTATTTTGACGGCGGCAAAACGGATGCCGGGCTCCTATCTTCCCGCGTACACAAAAGCCTTTTGCTGGTGCGCTTAAAGGGCGTGGAAAGCGCCACACAGGCCGACCTGTACAGGGGCAAAATTCTATATCTTGACCGAAACGACGTGCGCCTGCCGAAAAACCGCTACTTCGTGGAAGATCTCATCGGCCTTCATGTCATCGATGACGCAACGGGCGCGGAATACGGCACGGTGCAGGACGTTTTCGAGACCGGTGCGAACAACGTGTACCGCATTGTAAACGGCGCGGGCGAGGAATTTCTGTTCCCCGCCGTGGACGCCATGATCGCGAAGACGGACATTGAAAGCGGAAAGCTGTTTGTAAAGCCCATTCCGGGTATTTTCGGCGACGGCGCGGAGACCGTGCCCGTAAACGCCGGGGAGGCAGCGGATGCGGATTGATATTGTGACACTTTTCCCCGAAATGTGCGAGAATATTTTGAACGAGAGCATCATCGGCCGTGCGCGCGCACGCGGGTATTTGCAGGTGTGCTGTCACCAGCTGCGCGACCATGGTGAGGGCGTGCACAAGCGCGTGGACGACTGCACGTTCGGCGGCGGAAAGGGCATGCTTTTGATGGCGCAGCCCATAGCGAAGGCGTTTGACGAGATCATCGAACAAACCGCCGTGCGCCCGCATATTGTGTATATGTCCCCCCGCGGACGGGTCTTAGACCAGGAAAAAGTGAAGGAGCTCGCCAAAAACGAGAATATCATTGTGCTTTGCGGGCATTATGAGGGTGTGGATGAGCGCGTTTTGGAGGAATATGACGTGGAGGAAATCTCCATCGGCGATTTTGTCCTGACGGGCGGCGAGCTGCCCGCCGTAATCCTCACCGATGCCGTGGCGCGCATGCTGCCCGGCGTGCTTTCCGAAGACGTGTGCTTTGAGGAAGAAAGCCATTATGACGGGCTTTTGGAATATCCGCAGTATACCCGTCCCTCTGCTTGGCGCGGCAGAGAGGTGCCGCAGGTGCTTTTAAACGGCCACCACGAAAACATCAAAAAATGGCGGCGCGAACAATCTTTGAAGGTCACGCAGAAAGCCCGCCCGGACCTCTTTGAAAAAGCTGAGCTGACTGCGGAAGAAAAACGCGCTTTCGGCAGAAAATAAGCGGATTTTAGGAATGTTTAACCCTCTGTGGCGAACTGATTTTACGAAATGTTTTCAACAAGCAGAGCAAAATGCACAAACACGGATCGTTTCATAGCGATATGCCACGGGCATATATCCAAAAATGGGGTACCCCGCTTGACGGGGGGACAAATTATGCTATAATAACTTATATTGAAGCATTTTGAGCTTTAGAATCATGTTTGACATTCAGAGTATGTAATGTATTACTTACAGGAGAGTGGATCGCAATGTGTGTTAAGAAGGACGTTTTGGTTCAGAATCAGGTTGGTCTCCATGCAAGACCGGCAACTTTCTTCATCCAGAAGGCAAACGAGTTTAAGTCTTCCATCTGGGTTGAGAAGGATGAGCGCCGCGTAAACGCAAAGAGCCTGCTGGGCGTTCTGTCTCTGGGCATCGTCGGCGGTACGTCGATCGACATCATCGCTGATGGTTCCGACGAGCAGGAAGCTGTTGACAGCCTCGTGGCTCTTGTTGAATCCGGCTTTGCCGAATAATTTCAGCTTGTCAAAACGGCGCCTATCGGAGCATTTCCGGTAGGCGTTTCTTCTTTCTCAGTCGCTTAGTGACTGAGCCGCATGGAGGTGCGCATGGTACAGCTTACGGAAGAAAAAATGGCACATATCAAAGAGCTGCGCAAAAAGGCGATGAAGCTGCCGCTTCACCCGGGCGTGTACATCATGCACAGCCGCGATGATACCATCATCTACATCGGCAAGGCGAAAGCGCTTAAAAACCGTGTCAGCCAGTATTTCGGCTCGGATAAAAACCATAATGAAAAGGTGCGCCGCATGGTCTCAAATGTCGAGTATTTCGAGTATATTCTGACGGACAGCGAGTTTGAAGCGCTCATTTTGGAAAGCAGTTTAATCAAGCAGCACCAGCCGAAGTACAACATCCTCTTAAAGGACGATAAGGGGTACAGTTATATTAAGGTGACAGCGGGTGACTGGCCGCGCATTTCGGAGACGAAGCAGGTTCTGAATGACGGCGCAAAGTATATCGGCCCATACCTTTCCGCGTGGACAATCAAGGACACCGTGGAGGAGGCGCGGAAGATTTTCCGTCTGCCGTCCTGCACGCGCAAATTCCCGCAGGAGATCGGCAGGGGCCGCCCGTGCCTCAACTACTACATCAAGCAGTGCTGTGCCCCATGCCGCGGGCACGTGAGCCAAAAAGAAATACAACGAGGCCGTGCAGGAGGCGCTTGATTTCATCCGCGGCGGCACAAGCGATTCCGTGCGCACGCTGACGGAAAAATGAACGAGGCGGCTGAAAATCTCGATTTTGAGCTTGCCGCGCGCATCCGTGACCGCATTACGGCCATCAACAAGCTGAAAGAGCGCCAAAAGGTTGTCGCAAGCCGCGTGCCGGAACAGGACGTCATCGCGCTCGTGCTCGGCGGCGAAAAGGTGAGCATTCAGGTGTTCCGCTTTGCGGGCGGCAGACTGTATGACCGCGAATCGTTTTATTAAACGCCGACGACGAGCCGGAGCAGATTCGCAGCGAATTTGTCATGCAATATTATTCGATGCGCGATAAGATCCCGCCCGTCATCACGATAGACGGCCCCGTCAACGACGACGGCGTCCTCGAAGAATGGCTGACGAAAAAGGCGGAGCGCCGCGTGAAGTTCCACATTCCGCAAAAGGGCGAACAGAAGCAGCTTGTGGAAATGTGCCGCACGAACGCCGCGGAAGCGCTTGCGCAGGCTATGGGCCGCGCCACGGGCCGTGAGACCTCCGCGCTCGATGAACTGCGCCAGCTCTTAAACCTGCCCAAAACGCCGGAATATATTGAATCCTATGATATTTCAAACCTTGCGGGCGGCGAGAACGTTGCGGGTATGATCGTGTTTGAAAACGGCCGCCCGCTGAAAAGCGCGTATCGCAAGTTTAAAATCAAGACTGTCGTCGGTCAGGACGACTACGGCAGCATGCGCGAGGTCATCCGCCGCCGTTTTGAAGAATACCGCGCCGCCGATAAGCCCGAGGGCTTCGGCAGACTGCCCGACCTCATTCTGCTCGACGGCGGCAAAGGGCACGTGGGCGCCATACGTCCGCTTCTGCGCGAAATGGGCATCGACGTGCCGGTATACGGCATGGTAAAGGACGATAAGCACCGCACGCGCGCCATCACGGAGGACGGCGGCGAAATCGCCATTCAGTCTACCCGCGCGGTGTTCACGCTGGTGTCGAGCATTCAGGACGAGGTGCACCGCTTTGCCATCGGCTACCACCGCCAGCAGCGCAAAAGGCGACCATCTCCACCACGCTCACGTCCATTCCGGGCATCGGCGAAACGCGCGCCAAAGCGCTGATGAAGCACTTTACAACCATACGCGCCGTCAGCGAGGCGACGGAGAAATGCTGGAGGAAACGCCCGGCATGAACGCCCCTGCCGCCCGCGCCGTCTACCGTTATTTCCACAGCGAAGAAAACGACGGGGAATAACGTTGTTCCCGCGTATTTTTCGACGTTTCTCTGCAAAAACTGCGCAAAAACGGTTGACATATTTCTATTCAAATGAGATAATAGCTTGAAGTGTATCCGTATATGTTTTTAGATTTCGGACACGGACTTCCAAAAGAGAAAGGAGTGTTCGGCTGTGCGTATCATAACCGGTTCCCGCCGAGGCAGAAAATTGAAAACGCTCCCGGGTGATGCTGTGCGTCCCACGCCGGACCGCGTAAAAAGGCGCTTTTTCAACATTTTGCAGTTTGATCTGGAGGGCCGCGTGTTTCTCGACCTGTTTGCGGGCTCCGGCCAGATCGGTCTCAGGCGCTCAGCCGCGGCGCAAAGCGCGCTGTGTTCGTAGACAGCGCCAAAAGGCATCCTGCGGCGTCGTGCTGGAGAACATTCACACCACAGGGTTTGAAAACAAGCGCAGGTGATGAACGCGGGTATGCTTCGTATCTGCTGCGCTGCACCGAGACCTTCGACATCGCGTTTCTCGACCCGCCGTACCGCACGGGCACGCTCACAAAGGCGCTCCTTGCGGTCACGCCGCATGAACCGCGGCGGTATCGTGATCTACGAGCACCCCACGGACGAAAGAGCTGCCGGAGACGGCGGGGAATTCGTGCGCGTGCGCGATACCGTTACGGAAAAATCTTGCTGACCGCGTATCGCCATCAAAGCATGGTGTAAAGCGCAAAAAGGCGGTATATCAATGAGAATAGGGATCTGTCCGGGCAGCTTTGACCCGGTCACGCTGGGACACATGGACATCATCTCCCGTGCGTGCAAAATTTTGGACAAAGTCATCGTCGCGGTACCGGTAAACCCGGATAAGCGCGCGAGCTTTACGGTGGAGGAGCGTATGGAAATGCTGCGCACCGTCACGGCCGATATGGAAAATGTAGAGGTAGACTGCGTGCGCGGTCTTTTGGCGGATACGCAAGCGAAAAGCATGCGGCTGCCATTGTGAAGGGTCTGCGCGCAATCTCCGACTTTGAATATGAATTTCAGATGGCGCTCACCAATAAAAGCTGAACCCGGGTTTGAAACGCTGTTCCTGCCGACCAGCATCGAGCACATGTTCCTCAGCTCCAGCATGGTCAAGCAGATTGCGGGCTTCGGCAGCGATATTTCCCATTTTGCCCGAGTGCTTTTTAGAGAAAATAAATCAGAGACTTTGCCGCACGGCAGACCGAATGCAGCTAAAAATACGAAAGGAATGGATTTTTTATGAGCAACACGCAGGCAACCGTAGAAGATTTGATCGATGAATTGACCGACGTACTGGAGAAAGGCTGGCACCTTCCCTTTGCAGGCGGCAAATCGTTTATAGATAGCGAAGACGCAAAGCAGATCCTTGATGAGATTCGCGAGGCGATCCCGTCCGAAGTGCGCAAGGCGAAGGCCATCGTCGCAGACCGCGCCCAGATCATCAGCGAGGCACAGCGCGAGGCTGAGACCATCGTGCGCGTCGCAGAGGGAAGGCAAAAAGCACTCGTCAACCAGGAAGAGATCGTGCGCCAGGCACAGGCAAAAGGCAAACGACATCATGGCGCAGACGCAGGAGAAGTTCCGCAGCATGCAGAAGGCCTCAACGACTATGTGGAAGATCTGCTCCGCCGCACAGACGACGCGATGAGCGCCAACCTTGCAGAGCTGAAAAGACCCGCCAGTCCATCCCGGCACGAGCGCACAGCAGTAATTTAGAGCTTTAAACGGCAGTTCGCGGCAGCTGGGCGACTGCCGTTTTTTAAAATGAGCGAACAGGAACGGCGGTTTAAGTCTTTAGTCAAGTTTTCTTCGAAAACTTGCGGATTCTGGGTAGCGCCCTAAGTCACCATTCGCAATGGCGAAATCCTTTTGCCCATCAAAAACTAAGAAGGTAACCTAAAACGTCCACTGGACGTTTTAAGTGTAAAGAACCAGTTGCATGGGTTTCCTGAAAGGGCGACAGTGCCGCTTTTTAAAACGACCTACGTTTTCCACAAAAGCGTGTAAACGGGCCGCTTCCGAAAACCGGGAATGTGAACAAACTGCCAAAAGTTTTTTTGCATGAGAATGCACAAATTTTAACATACCGCTATTTTGCCGAAAATCGGAAAATATACGAACAAAACCAAGAAAAATATCGGAAATCCGCGTTTTTTCATCGAACATGGTAAACATAAATTTTTTGCCCGGGTTGATTTTTCTATGTGGGATAAGGTATAATGGACGTGCAACGGCGAAAACCCTGCGGAAAACCGCATGGGCTTTGGTTTTTTCATTGCCTTTTCGCCCCGCTTGGCGCTCATCAGCCCGGCTTTTTCGGGTAAAGTTCAATACAAATATATCATGAGTGAAATTCATTTTGAGCATAAACCGGTGCTGTTCAAAGAGACCATCGAGTCCTTGAACATCGATCCGGGAAGGCACCTATATAGACGGCACCGCGGGCGGCGGCGGCCACTCCGGCGCGATTTTACAGCGCCTGACAACGGGCACGTTGCTTTCCATCGACCGCGACCCGGACGCCATTGCCGTTGTGAAAGAGCGGCTCGGTAAATATCCGGCTCCGTCGTTGCCATGGGTAACTTCTGCGATATGGACAAGATCGCGTTAGAGCACGGCATCGTTAATGTCGACGGCGTGCTGCTCGATATCGGCGTTTCGTCCTATCAGCTCGATACCGCAGAGCGCGGCTTTTCCTACCACGCCGACGCCCCGCTCGATATGCGCATGAGCCAAAGCGGCACCTCGGCCGCAGACCTTGTAAACACACTCTCTTGGCAGGAATTGGCCGAGATCATCAGCCGTTACGGCGAAGATAAAAGCGCGGTGCGCATTGCAAAGGGCATTGTGAAAGCGCGCGAAGAAAAACCGATTGAAACTACATTAGAGCTTGCGGAGATCATCCGCGAAAGCGTTCCGGCAGCGGTGCGCCGCGCGGAGGGACATCCGGCCAGAAGAACGTTTCAGGCCCTGCGCATTGCGGTAAACGGCGAGTTGGACGCGCTCAAGAAGGGACTTACGGCGGCGTTCGGGCTGTTAAGTCCGGCGGCAGGCTTTCCGTCATCACGTTTCATTCGCTTGAAGACCGCATCGTCAAGCAGCAGATGAACAAGTGGTGCGGGGCTGCACCTGCCCGAAGGATTTCCCCGTGTGCGTGCGGCAACAAGCCGAATGAGAATACAGCTGAATTTGTTGGGATAAGTTTCCGAAAGGAGGAAACAATATGGCATCTACATCAAACGCATACGATTTTTGATCTTTTCGACAGCAGAGATCACGGCAGCGCGGCACCGAAGCTTCCGGGAAAAGCGCCCCAAAAACAAAAACAGAAAAAACAATGGTGAAGCTGGATGAAAAACAGCTGCGCCGCAGTCACAGCACACAGTGCAAAATACGGTCAAAATGCTCATGAATCTTGCGGTGGTGCTGGTCATCGTCGGCGCCATCGGTGCGGTGGTGTTCAGTCAGGTGCAGCTCACGGAGCTCACCGATGAGATCAACACGGCGAACGAGAGCCTTTCGCAGGAGAAAAGCATTGCCATTCAGCTTGAAATGCAGGCGGCCTCCAAGCTCAATACGGAGGAGATCGAGCAAATCGCGCGCGAAAAGCTCGGCATGGAAAAGGTAGCGGACGGGCAGACCTCCTACATCAGCCTCACGCAGGATGATGAGGGCACCGTAGTGCAGGCCGAAAAGACGCCGAACCTGTTGGACCGTATCTGGCAGGTCTTGCAGTCGCTCTTTTCCTGATTTAGCCGAATTTTTATACATACGAATTTTTTGCGGATACGCTGCTATTTTGCGGCATGAAAGAATACAAATGGGTTATGCGGCCCCGGCAGAGGGGAATTTGAGAGGAGAGTTGAGAGTTTATTCTTAACTCTCATTTTTCGGTATACGGCAACTTTTGGCTGCGAATGAAGGGCGCAGCAGAAAGGACGGCATTTTTTACATGGCAAAATCAAATCGTTCCGGCGTCTGGCAGCGCACAATGGTCATCGTGGGCTTTGTGCTGGTGCTCGGGTTTGGCGCCGTTATCACAAACCTTGTCCGTCTGCAGCTTGTCAACGGCGAAACCTTAAAGACCGATGCAGTTGACCAGAGTTTGCAATCCACGCAGCTTACGCCTTCGCGCGGCACCATTTACGACGCCACGGGCACAAAGGTCTTGGCGCAGAGCGCCAGCGTGTGGACGGTCGCCTTGGAGCCGAACTACATCGACGAAGGCGACGACGTGAAGATTGCAAAGGGCCTTTCCGAAATTTTAGGGCTCGATTACGACGCTGTCTTAAAAAAAAGCGCAGCAGAACAGCTACTTTGTCTATGTCAAGCGCAAGGTGGAGACCGAGGTGCGCGATGAGATCGTGCAGTATATCAAGGACGAAAAAATCGGCCGCGGCATCACGCTGATGGAAGACTACAAGCGCTATTATCCCTACGGCACCACGGCTTCTACGGTGCTCGGCTTCACGGGCACGGATAACCAGGGTCTTGCGGGCGTTGAAACGGAATACGACAGCGAGCTTTCCGGCACGGCGGGTCGCCTTGTCAGCGCGAAGAACGCACAGGGCGATGACATGCCGTTCCAATATGACCAATACGATGCAGGCACCAGGACGGCTGACCTTGTGCTCACGATCGACAGACCACAGAGCATCGTGAAAAGCATCTCCAGGCGGGCCTTGAGGCCTGCAGCGCGCTGGAGGGCGGCAGCCGTTTTGATGAACGTCAAGACCGGCGCCATTTTGGCGCTTTCCACAAGGGCGACTACGACGAACGACCCATTCACCATTTCGCAGGAGGCCGAGGTTCATCGGAAAAGGTGGAAGACGCGCTGCAAAAGGCTGGGAAAAGAGCAGCAGGAATTAAACACCTTACAGCTTGCCATCGATAACGCCAGAGACCGACGGGGCGCGCGCGAAGCTTGAAAAAAGCCCTTGCAGTTACGAGGCGCATCGATGTCACCGCACTGCGCGACAGGCTCACCGATCAAATGTGGGCCGAAGCACAGAATAAGCAGTGGCGAAACAAAGCCGTCAGCGATACGTACTACCCCGGCTCCCGTTTTCAAAATGGTCACGGGCTCCATGGCAATGGAATCCGGCGTGGCCTCGAAGACTCCACGTACACCTGCACCGGTCAGTGGGTGTTTGATGATCCCACCATCGACCCCATCCTGTTGGTACCACGCCGGTCACGGCACGGAAACGCTGGTGGACGGCATTTGCAATTCCTGCAACCCGTACATGATCTGGCTGGGTCAGAAAATGGGCCGCCACACGTTCTTCAATTTCTTTGAAGCCTTCGGCTTTACGCAGCGCACGGGCATCGACCACCAGCGAAACGGACAACCTTTATTTTAGCGAAGACGAGCTCAATATCGTCGAGCTTTGCAACGTCTTCGTTTGGACAGAAGGTCATCTCAAGGAATGTCTCCCATGACAGCTATTCTCTGAAAAACGCCACAAGCGAAAGCGGCAAAAACAGTTATGTCACTTACGGTGCCGCGTGGCGAAAATTTCGGCCCGTCGAAAAGTCGCGCTGTATTATCAGGATCTGGCAGAGGGCGGCGACCGCGGCATACAGATCTGGAAGAGCAGGGGCTTCCAGCGGCACGGTTGTCGGCGACGCCGAAAGCGACGCGCTCGTCACGGTGCAGTGCCGTCTCCGGGTGCGTATCCCGAAGGAGAGCGCATGGTCGCGCTTTTACACCGAAGAGCCGGATCCCGAAACGTATGTGGGTACCGAAACTTCATCGGCTATGATATCGATACTTGCCCTACTTGGCGGGCCTTGCCGATGCAGGTGCTCGTTGTGGGCGACGGCGATTCCGGCTGCCGCCAAAGTCAGGATATCGCAGAGGGCACCAAGGTCAAGCGCAGCTCCGTCATCCGCATTTCGTTTGTCAGCTCCGGCGGCGTCGAAGCGGCGGGCAACACCTCAACGAACAGCGAAAGAGTAAAAGCATACATTGAAGGGTAGGAAAAGGAAGTTCATAACGTATGGATATTGTACTGTATTGCCTTGCAATCGTCATTGCGGCGGTCATCTGGGGCTGCTCGGCTACTTCATGGTGCCGTTTCTGCACAAGATCAAATTTGGCCAGACTATTCGAGAGGGTCGGCCCCAGCTAAAAATAAACAGGGGCACGCCCACCATGGGCGGCATCATGTTCATCATCGGCAGCTCCGTCGCGGCGGTCATCTGCATCGCATTTTTGTGGCTGAACGGCGGCGCGGAAACGCAGCTCATGCTCGTCAAGGTCGTGGCGGGCGCGCTCATGGCGGTGGGCTTTGGTATCGTCGGTTTTTAGACGATTACATCAGCATCAAAAAGCATCACAACCTCGGTCTCACCGAGATTCAAAAGCTCATTTGCAGTTCATCATCGTCGGCGCCTACCTGCTTTCCGTCGCACTTGCGGGCGGCACCACCGAAAAACGGTTATCCCATTCCTTGGCTCCGTTGACCTCGGCTTCTTCCACTACATTCTGGCGGCTGTCTTCATCGTCGGCATGGTCAACGCCGTGAACTTCGACGGCATCGACGGCCTCAATACGTCCGTCACGCTCGTCGTCGCACTCGTCTTCTCTGTTATCGCGATGCTTTTAAACCGCGTGGGACTTTCACTTTACGCGGCGGCCATCGTCGGTGCGATGATCGGCTTCCTGTTCTGGAACGCCACCCGGCTAAGGTCTTCATGGGCGATACAGGCTCGCTGTTCCTCGGCGGCGCAGTATTGCGCGCGCGTTCGGCGATGGATATGCGGTGCTCATCCTCATCGGTATTATCTATATTGTGGAGATTCTCTCTGTTTGTCTTACAGGTTACATACTTTAAAATTTCGCACGGCAAACGCATTTTCAAATGGCGCCGATCCACCACCACTTTGAAATGTGCGGCTGGAACGAGAATAAGATTTGCTTCGTGTTCAGCGGCGTTACACTTCTTGCCGGTATCATCGGCGTACTTTTGGCGGTGTTCGGCTGCTAAACGCCTGAAAATGGGATAAAATAGAAATCAACTGAAAAAAGGAGGTTTGCAGCAATGGCGCAGACAAGACGCTCCACGGCGCGCGGGCTTGAACAGGTCCCGTCGCCGGTTATCCGTGCCCGCAGAAGAGGCGGCATCCGAAGTCGCGCAAGGCGCGGCAAACAACGCG
>VOFB01000667.1_pt1 | contig 76000 bp, 147 predicted proteins | sample 5384141 | NCBI WGS metagenome assembly VOFB01 (sample SAMN12384721, study PRJNA508395) | human gut metagenome | isolation source: healthy gut A | host: Homo sapiens
AAACTAATACACGATGGTGAACAAAGAGAACAATGGTGTTATTCATAAAATAAATATAATTTATTTTGAAAATGAGTATAGTTACATCTATTCAAAGAATAAAATATATAAAATTTATGTTAAATGTTATTTTATTTTACTGAAATGCTCAAATGATTTATTAGTAAAACTTTCAGCAAAATCATTTTAAAATTTAAAATACGTCTATATTTCACGAGGATGAATGTAGAGCGCATGTATTTTAATACATATCTTATATTATGTTAGAAAATATTTTTGATTTGTAAAACAATTTACAGGCTCAATTTTTCAATTTATATCCTCCTATTGTTCTTATAAATTTATATTTGGAAAACTCCTGGTATTGTTGCTGACTATACACTGTCTTGGGCTAATTTGTCAAAATAAAGAAAAATAAAGTTGAATTATACTATCCTTTTGTTTTCGATTTTCGCTTTATCGGTAAAATGTAATAAATTAAATAAAATTTTTACTTTATAAATTTGCTCTCAATCAAATGTAACAACTTTAAAATTCATATCTATTTTAATAATTAATAATAATTTTGAATTTTTATCTTCTCAAAAAAATCTTGTTGCAATTATTTCTCTCTGATTAGTATCATCCTTTTCTCTAGAACTAAAATATCCTCTCTCTTATGGTTAGACAACATATCAAAGTCTAATCTCTCATCAGCACTTAAATTTTTATTTTAATAAAGATATTTTATCTAATCTCGTCAATAATATCTTCATAAGATATATTATCAAAATTATAAATTATTGAAAGAGCAACTATTTTTTCATATTTATTATGAATCTTTAAGCATTGAGTTTTTAGTAAATAAAATGTTATATAAAATTTATTTTTTCCTTTTAAACTTAATGTGGATATATAATATTTGTCACCTCAATGTTGCTTTTTAGTCTTTTATTAACATTTTCATCTAAGTACTTTAAATTATAATAGCAATTATTATTCTGTGGTTCTTTAATTATATGTTTTTTTATTTCTTAATACTAGTAATAAAATTTATAATTTTAAAATATATTATTTCTTTTTAATATTATTTTATATATTTTTTTTAATTTTCTCCCTTTTTCTTCTCTTTTTATATTCATCAACATAAATTATAATACTTACAACCTAAGTAATATTCTTTTCATAATCACGACGAAAATCATAAAATAATATGGTGGTTTTTGTATATGGTCTATAATAGTTTTTTGACCTTTTACTATTTTCTATATTTTCTTTTATCTATTTTATCTTTTATTTTTATTTTCATCTATTACAAAAATAAGAAAATTTTTCAAAAAGAATTTATATTAGTTTTTTTTTTATAAATTTTAAATACTTTTTGTGCCTCTTTCATTTCAAAACCCTAACTCAAAATCTTCTGAATTTTTTAAATTTCTTTTCCAAATTCTTATCAGTAAAAAACATATATAGTCGGACTTTGATACCATCTACTATCCATTTTTTATCATTAATAAATTTCCCATTTCCATCTTTTGGCATCATGCCAATAAACTAATTAACTTGTTTTTTTTCTTCCTCATCTAACAAATTATAGTCAAAATCTCTAATTATTTTTTGAAGTTTATTCATTTTTATAAATTCATTTTCATCTTGTGCCACCAAACAAATTATAAATTAATTTTACAACTAATCTTCTTAAATAATTCTTTAAATCCTTGTGTCCTTTAAACTAATGAATTTTCTCTATAAAATAAATAAATATTTAATATATCAGGATTTGCATAACTGTTAAATATTATAGTTTTAAAATGTTCTAACCCAATATTTTTTATCTTCTTCATTTTTTATTTTCCATTCCATTTATCCTTTTAAAATATAATTATATCTATCATCTTTTGTGCTTTGTATAATACTTTTTCTTGTTTACTTTTAATTTTCTTCTTATTATTAATTTATCAAATATCATTTCATTTATAATAATATTTATCATTATTCTTGGATAATATTTTTTACTATATGTTTTATTACTATTACATATAAATTCAATTAAATCATTTACTTTTGCAATATTATTTAATTAATATAAGAAATAATATTTTTTCTTATGTTATTCATTAATAACTCATATTCTTTTTGGGATTTTTCTTTTTTATCTAAAATATTTATCTGCAATCTCTGCCCAAAGACACTTATTACAAATGATTTATTAAAATTTTTTAATAGTCATTTTATTTTCAAGAATTTTTTTGCTATATTATCCGCTTCTTTTTAATACTTTATTTGTATAATTAGAATATTATAATAATTAAATACATCTTTCTGTTCTTTCCTAGATTTATCAATGGTTCTTTTTATAATTGAACTTGATACAATATTTTCATCATAAATATTTAATTTTTAATTAATCCAAGTAATGCTAATATATTAATCTTCTTTGATATATTATCTTTAGTTTTTGCAAGTTTTTTTTCCTTATTTCATCAAAATATATAAATTTATAACATTTTCCATTAAAATATTGATAATCATAATACTTTTTATATTTGGCATAACATCATATAATTTTTCATAAAATCAAATAAAAAAATCTTCTAAGTTCTTTTGTTTTAATAATTTAGAAAGATAATAATATTTTCCACAATTTAATTTTTCTTTTAAACTTTTGCAATATCTTTTATTACTTTCTTTTGATATTTTTATATTTCATTTAATAAACCCTTTCATATCAACGTTTTCTCCTCCTCTTATTAGTACAAACTATAATAAACCACTACATCTTTAACCTTTTTATAGAACCATATATTACTACAAATATAATATCTTTTTAAGACACAAAATAATATTAAAATGTTTAACAATTGTAATAAATATTATTGACTTTTGTATTAGTGTGATATTATTACAAAAAACAAGAAAGGAGGAAAAAATGAATATACTGAATTAAACAATGTATGTAATATAATAAGTAGAGGAAAAGCGTTCTAAAAAAAGTAATACTGGTACAATTATTTACGTTGGATTTAAAGATATTGAAAATAATACAATAAATTTTGAAACAACCACAAAATGCAAATTAGTAAATGAATATAATGATTTGAAAATGTATAATATTGAAAGCAATGATATTATATTACCACCTATTACAAGAAAAAATATAGTAATAAAACAATTACTTACACTAGGCAATGTAACAAATATGATATATTCATCAAAGAGCCATTTATATAAGAGTAGATGAACAAAAATATTCATCACTATTTTTATATAGCTTATTATCAACTTCTAAATATAAAGAAAAATTACTAAATGAAGTTTACAAAGATAGTTCCTATGTTGATACCTATCAAATTTCTATTGAACGATTAAAAATTTTAAAATCCCTAATATCTTTAGAAAAACAAAAAAATATATTAAAACAAGAAAAAAACATTAATGCCAAAATTCAAAATTTAGAAAATCAATTAGAGCTATTATACAAAGATTTTTTTAATACTAAGATTTTATTAATTATATATTACCTATTACATATACACATTTTAATTTTTACATAACTAATAAAAAAAGGAGTGTGATTTAATTGATTGTATTTTATAAAAATCATAAAAAAATATTTTAAAATGAAAGAGGTAATATATGACAAAATCATTAGAAAAAAATTGTAAAAAGAAGAAATAATCTTATTAGAAAAAAAAGATGTAAAAAAAATAACTGGATGGGGTCAAAATGTCGTTGATTATATATTCAAAAACGATGAAGATTTTCCAGCAATAAAAATCGGCAAAAAAAATATCAAGTAGAATTAAGTGCATTAAAAAAAATATCTTAGCTGTAGAAGACAAAAAATTAATAGTAATAATAAGAGGATAGTAGTGTAAATATTAACTGCCAATAATTTTACACTACTATAATATGTATCACAAATAATTAGGGTGTGTATTTGCTTATCTTTATTATACAACAAAAAGATAAATTTTGTAAATACACCTTCTAAGTATATAATAGGAGGAATTATATTGAATAATACAAATAGCCAAAAAGAAAATCTGTAGGAAATGGTGAGGGAAGTTTTTTTTATAGTGAAACATTAGAAAATATATTTTCCAATATTATACTCCATCAGGAGCTAGAAAAACTATCAAACAACACAAAAAAAGAAACATTAAAAACTTTCAAATCCAGAGTTGCCAATATTAAATTAAACTTAAACACAGGAAAATATATAGAACCAAAAAAGATACTACAAAATCAATTCTAATAAATCATATTAATCAAAAATACAACGATGGAATTACAAAGGGTAGTACATACAATAGAGATAAGGAAACATTAGAACAATTATCAAAATGCTGTATTAATTTTATAAATAAACCAATTCAAAAAGTCACTTTAAATGATATACAATTATCAAAAGAAAACATGAAAAAATATGCTACATCAGGTATTAATAGAATGTGGAGATTATTAAAAAAGCCTTTTCTATTGCCTCTTCTCCATCTATAAATCTAATTCCATATAATATTATGAATGATGAGAACTTAAAAAACATATTCAATTAAAAAACTAAAAAATTGTTCCTCTTCTTCCAAATGAAAGACAAGCTCTTACTCATGTATTAGATAATGAAGAAAGAAACCATAAATATCGTAATATTGTAAAATTAGAATGGCTAACAGGAATGAGAATTGGAGAAGTATTAGCCCGTTCTATTGATGATATATCAGACGACAAAAAATATTTACTAATTCACAATACACTTACAATGGACGTCAATAAAAATATTATCATAGGAGAACATACAAAAACATATAATAAAGAAACAGGAATTGATGAGGGCAAAAGATTTTTCCCCCATTTCATCAAAAGAATTAAAACAAATAATAAATGAACAGTTATCACAAAAAGTAACTAATATGTACAACTTATTATTTTGGGATTATGATAAAAATGATTTTTATATCAGAAAAAGAAGTAAACGCATGGCTTAGAAGAATTAATAAAAAATATAATATTTCAAAAGAAAACTTACACAATCATAGATTAAGGCACGATAGAATTACACAATGGAAAGAAGCTCATATAGATATGGACGCCATTCAATATTTAGCAGGGCATATTACTGGAAGTAATATTACAGAAGATGTATATATTGATACTTCCGCAGATTTTGCATTTAATGAATTAAAAAAAAAGCTAATTAGAAATTTATTGCTTACCTACTGCTTACTTTTCAAAAAAACAAACCATACAAAACATTGATTTTTCAATACTTGTATGGTTTTTCGAGTATGGTGCAGATGGCCGGAATCGAACCGGCACGGTTTATTCAACCGCAGGATTCTAAGTCCAGTGCGTCTACCAATTCCGCCACATCTGCATATATTTAGAATTGGTTATATCCTAACGACAATTAGTATTATAATATTAAATCAAAAATTTGTCAATACAAATTTTCGAAATTTTTAATTTTTGAATTAAGTATTTTTTAATACTATATAAAACAACTTAAGTAACAAACTAACAATGCATAAAAACCTAAATTTTATAAAAAACAAATTTAGATTTCTATGCCCTAACCTCTTTAATAATTATAACTCACTATACATTAATTAGCTGAATCTACATCATTATTAAAAGGTATAAATTTATTTACAATATTATTATCATGGTTCAATTCATCTGCTCTAAAAGTCATAAAAGATGTATTTATTTTACTATCAACTAATTTTTCTACTTCATCTTCAGTAGCATGTTCTGCTAAAACTAATTCACTAACTAAAATTTGCTTAGCATTATTTAACATTTTTTTTTTCTCGCCTGTAGAAAGACCTTTTTCTTTTTGTTTAAAACTTAAATTTCTTACAACATCAGCAACTTGATAAATGTCTCCGCTTTTCATTTTTTCCATATTATCTCTATAACGTTTATTCCAATTTTTATCCATTAAAGTTTCATCTTGTTCTAATATACCAATTACTTTTTTTCTGCTGATTGTTTATCTATAACATTTCTTACTCCTACTGCCTCTGCCTTTAGCTGTTGGTATCATTACTTTAACCTCTCCTGGCATTCTCAATATGTAATACGATTGTTTTTCTCCTAAAATATCTTTTTCTTCTATTGAATCTATTGTTCCTGCTCCATGCATTGGATACACTATTTTGTCTCTACATTAAACATGTAAGTCACTCCTTTCAGTATTTTCAGCAAAAAAATATTATAAAGTTATGTCTATATGATATAACTTTATTGGATTTTTAACCATATTTATTATACTACATTTTTTCCAAAAAGTCAAAGTATTTAAGCAGAAATTTTTATCATTTTTATGCGAATTTTACGTAAACTTTTACTTATGTAAATTCACTCTTTAACCATAAAAATTATTTGTTTAATTTAAATTATTATAATAATTTGTTACATTATTAAATCTATTATTTACTTGTTGAACCAAATCCACCTTCTCTAATCCCTTCTGCATTATCATCATCTGTCAAAAGATATTTCTGAAAAATTGCTTGTCCTATACATTCTCTTTTTTTATAGTAACATCCTCTTCTTTTATATTATAAAAAGCAAACATTATATGGCCATCATTGTCTTCATTTCCATAATAATCTTTATCAATTATTCCAACACTATTAGCTAATATTAGTCCTTTCTTTTTTGGATTTGAACTCCTATTATATAATACTAACATTTCATCATCTTGCATATATGCTTTTATTCCTGTTTTTATCAAAGTTGGTGCCATTCCTTTTTTTAAAGCTTGGTATAACAGTATCTTCAGCTGCTTCCACATCATAGCCAGCTGAATATTTTGTTTTCCTTATTGGTAAATTAATTTTTTATCCTCAAATCCTTTTGCTATTTCAAATCCTCTTTTTTCTCTCCATCTTAAATACCATTCCTTTCCTATTTTTATATCAATTCAAACTATAATAGTATTCTTTCATATTTTATAAATATTGTCAATATATCTAAATTTTTTATTTTTTAAAAAGTAAAATGATTTTTCATCATAGCTATATACTTTAAATCCATTGTATATTATAAAATTTACATTACATCAAACAAGTGGATTGCATTATATATCTGCAATCCACTTGTTTCTTATTATTTGAATAATTCTATATGTTCAATCAAACGATAATCTCTTCCATCAGGTAATTTAAAGTTAAATCTCTTATCAAGTGTTCGATCATATTTTTCAACTTGATATTTTTTCTCTACCTATTCCTGAAGAACTATAATTGTAAACATACAATATAAAATCTTTTATTTTACATGCTTCATCATCAGTAAGAAAAACTAATTGTTTGAACTTCAGGTTCTTCTGCTCCATATTCCCAAACATCTCTAAAGCCACATACATTCTGTTTTTCCCAAGACATAATATTAATGATTCCTACATGTTGACCATCTCCAATAGTTGCAAAAAGCAATCGTAGGATCTATTATTAGCCAATCTTCTTCATTCTCTGTCTGAAAAAAAAAAGTTTTTTAGCCTCATCATAAGTATAAACCCCTTTTAACTTACAATCCATATCAAATACTCTGGGTAAATGGGTCTCTTTAGCTTCAAACCTCGAATCCAAACAGTATGACATTTTGCTTATAGTAGCCACTGCTGCAACTTCTTTAAATCCATCCATGCTGCCGCCATATACAATATAGTTTTCTATTTTTTTGCTTCTTCATCAGTATAAGCATAAAAAAAAGTACTCACTAGTATTATCATAATATGTTCCATATTCTTGTACTTTATATCTAAAATATCCATTTCTCTTAGTATAAGCTGTATGAATATTCCCTATTAAAGCAATTGGTCCAAGCTCAGAACAATATCCAAAATCTACACTGTGGTTTGTTAAAGCATTAAGTTTTAGAACTTCATCATATGAATACCTTCCTTCTAACAGGTACATATTACATTCAATAGTATCAGGCTGATAAAAAGTAAATCCACACCCTCTTCTTTCAATAATTACATTCCGTCCAGGATACTTCTCTTTAGCCTCTCGCACTAGAACTTTTTCAAACATTTTGTCCTCCATAATTTTTCCTCCTTATCGCTTTTTTGGTTAATAGGTTACTATATGTAAAACTAAAAGCTAGAGAAATTTTTTCTCTCACTATTTAGTGAAAAAAAAGATAACAACACAGTAATTTCCTGTATTTTATAAAAAGATTATCATATTTCACATATTTTTTCAATAGTAATACTAAAAGATTTATGAATAATTTATAATATAATCACTCTAGAATAAAAGCGAACATTAATAACATTTGCACTATTTAAAACATTTTAAAGTTCACTTCTTTGTTCGTGCACGAAATTTGCTTTGCAAATATCACAGCCTTGTTATTTTTATATTATAGGAAGTTCGAAGAATTTTCTTATAAAAAAAATCCCAGCAATAACTTTTGCTAGGATTATTCATTTATTAAAGACTTTTATAATCTCTTATTTTTTTTATATGCATATACTGCTGATATTCCAAAAATAGCTATTAAAATAATTACTGGTGTTGAATTTGCTATACCTGTTTTTGGTAAAGTTGTAGTATTAGTTGTAGTTACTGCATTGACTGTATTAATAGTATTTCTTAATGCACTTGTATTCAATGTATTAGATGTACTATTAGAAGAATTTGTTCCATTTTTTTGAATTATTTGAAGTTGTATTATTTGTTGCATTATTAGTTGTTGTATTATTTGTTCCATTTAAAACTGCTCCTAAATCTGCATAATTTGTTCCATTACCATCTGCTGCTGATACATAATTTGTTCCACTTACTCCAATTGCTACTAACATAACTCCTGTTAATATTATTAAAATTATTTTTACAAATTTTGAATTTTGCATAATATTTCTCTCCTTTAATATGTTTTTTATTAGTATTCTACAAACATTCTTAATTATACCATACTTTTAAAAATATTTGCAAGTCAAATACACATTAATCCTTTGCATTTGTTAATCTATTATTATTTTAAACTTTATCTTTTAATATGTCAAGTACATTTTTTTACTTTTTTTATATTACATTTATATTTCAGAAAATTTACATTATTACATTTTTTACGCATTTCATTTAAATACTATCATATCAATACTTTATTTACTAACATTAAACTTAAACAATACAATATCTCCATCTTGCATTACATATTCTTTTACCTTCTGATCTAACTAATCCCTTTTCTTTTGCTGCAACCATTGAGCCTTCTTTTATTAAATCATCATATGATACAACTTCTGCTTTTATAAAGCCTCTTTGTATATCAGAATGTATTTTACCTGCCGCTTCCGGTGCCTTTGTTCCTCTTTTTTATAGTCCAAGCTCTAACCTCTGGTTCCCCTGCCGTTAAAAAAGACATCAATCCTAATAAATCATAGCTTTTCTTTACAACTTTATCTAAACCTGATTCATCTAAATTATACATAGCTAACATTTCTTTTTTATCCTCATCATCAAGACCAGAAAGTTCTTCTTCCATTTTACACATAATGGAACAACCTCTGCTCCTTCTTCTGCTGCATACTGTTTTACTTTTTTGTAAATTTTCATCTTGTTCTGCATTTTCCAATTGTTCTTCAGAAACATTTGCAACATATAATATTGGTTTAGTTGTCAATAAAAACATTTCTTTTACCATTGACTTGTTCTTCATCATTAAAATCTAATGTCCTAGCAGATTTTCCACTTTCTAATGTTTCCAATATTTTTCCAATAAATCAATTTCTACTTGATATTTTTATCAGCCTTTAATTTTTCTTTGCTTTATCAATTCTTTTTATTTACAGTTTCAATATCTGCAAATATTAACTCTAAATTTATTGTCTCAATATCTCTTATTGGATTTATACTTCCATCAACATGTACTACATTTGAATTTTCAAAACATCTTACAACTGCTACTATTGCATCAGTTTCTCTTATATGTGACAAAAATTTATTTCCTAAACCTTCTCCTTTACTTGCACCCTTTACCAATCCTGCAATATCGACAAATTCTATTATAGCATGTGTAGTTTTTTCTGGTTTATACATATCAGTTAATTTATCTAATCTTTCATCTGGTACAGCTACTACTCCTACATTTGGCTCTATTGTACAAAATGGATAATTAGCACATTCTGCTCCTGCTTTTGTTATACTATTAAATAAAGTACTTTTTCCTACATTTCGGCAATCCCACAATTCCTAACTTCATTTTTATCTTTCCTTTCTTTCAAAATTGAAACTTTATACATTATATTTGAAAAGTCATTTTTTCAATTTTTCTAACTATTTATCTCTTCTTTCTTTTTTCTTCTTGAACCTTTTATAAATTCTTCAATAGTTTTTGTTCCAATATCTCCATCTTCTCTAGAACGAACAGCAACAGTATTAGTCTCCTGTTCCTTATCACCAACAACAAGCATAAAAGGAACTTTTTCCAATTGAGCCTTTCTAATTCTATAACCTATTTTTTCATTATCAGCATCTACTTCAACTCTAATTCCCAATTTAAACATTTCTTCATAAATCTTATTTGCATATTCAACATGTTTTTCACTTATAGGTAATACTTTTACTTGAACAGGTGCTAACCATAATGGAAATGCACCTTTTGTCTCCTCTATCAAAAATGCTAAAAATCTATCAAAAGTTCCCAAAATTGCTCTATGAATTACAACAGGTCTATGTGCTTCTCCATCTTTTTCCTATATATTCTAGTTTAATTTTTGTGGTAACAAGAAATCTAATTGACATGTTGATATTGTTACATCATGTCCTACAGCTGTTTTTATTTGAACATCCAATTTAGGACCATAAAAGCTGCTTCCCCTTCTGCTTCATAGAAATTCAAATTTAATTCTGTCAAAATTTCTCTTAATTGACTTTCTGCTGTTTCCCACATATCATCATCATCAAAATATTTTTCTTTATTATTTTTATCTCTTAAAGATAATCTAAAACTATAATCTTTAAATCCAAAATCTTTATATACTGACAATATTAATTGCACAACTTTTCCAAATTCTTCTTTTATTTGGTCTGGTCTTACAAATAAATGCGCATCATTTTGGCACATCTCACGAACTCTTTCTAGTCCACAAACCGCCCCAGAATTTTCATATCTAAAATCATGTGCAAGTTCACCTATTCTTATAGGTAAATCTCTATAAGAATGCATTTTATTTTTATAAATCAACATATGATGTGGACAATTCATAGGTCTTAATACCATCTCCTCATTATCCATTTTCATCACTGGGAACATATCTTCTTTGTAGTGATCCCAATGTCCACTTGTTTTATATAATGCAACATTTGCCATAGATGGTGTGTACACATGTTTATACCCCATTGCTATTTCTTTATCTTGAATATATCTTTCTAATATTCTTCTTACTGTCGCACCATTTGGCAAATACATTGGCAATGCTGAGCCTACAAGTTCATGTGTCATAAACAATTCCAATTCTTTTCCAATTTTTCTGTGATCTCTATTTTTTGCATCTTCTAATTTGGCCATATGTTCTTCCATCATTGATGCTTTTAGGAAATGATATTGCATAAATTCTTTGCAACATTTTATTATGTTCATCACCTCTCCAATAAGCTCCTGATGATGATAATATTTTTAATTGATTTTACTTTTCCTGTACTCATTAAATGTGGTCCCGCACATAAATCAGTAAAATCCCCTTGTTTATAAAAACTAATTTCTTCACCCTCTGGTAATTCATTTATTAATTCTTGTTTATATGGTTGTTCCTTCATTAATTCTAATGCTTCTTTTTTAGATAAAGAAAATCTTTCTATTTTTATATCTTCTTTTATTATTTTTTTTCATTTCTTCTTCTATCTTCGCCTTTACCCTCATCTGTAAATGGCTTTTCTACATCAAAATCATAATAGAAGCCATCATTTATACTTGGCCCTATTGCAAACTTAACATTGGAAATAGTCTTTGCACAGCTTGTGCCATAATATGGGAAGTTGTATGCCAATATGCTTTCTTTCCATCTAAATCTTCTTCATTAAAAGTGTGTATAACTAAATTACTATCTTCTTGAATTTCATAACGCAAATCTTTTATTTCTCCATTTACTTCTCCACATGTTGCTATTTTTTTGCCAAACCTTCACTTATTTTTTTTGCTTCAATTTTACATCTAATATTGTAGCTCCTTGCTCTACTTCAATTTTAGAGCCATCTTTCAATGCAATTTTCACCATTTTACCATTCCTTTCTGAAAGGGTTTACGTAAAAAAACACCCTATTAGTTTAGTTCAAAACAACTAATAGGAGTGCATATACACGGTTCCATCCTTTATTTTTTCTTAATTTACAAGATTATAACGTATCTTACCCGTCTAGCTTATTCACTAGAAGCATAAAGAGTTAGTTTTCAAATATTCCTCCTTAGATTAGCTTCCAGCCTTTGACTAATCTTCTCTTTAAGTGGTTTATATTTTACTCTTCTCTTATTACTTTTAATTATTTTTAATTACTTTTAAATTATGTAACTTCACAAAATTATTTTAATACTTTTTTTATAAAAGTCAATAAATTTTATTTACATTTTTTATTTTTAAGTTATAATGAAGATGTTTTTCGGAGACGGACTCAAAAAACACCTTTTTAGTGTATTTTTGGAAACAGAACAAAAAATCACAAAAAACTTAAAATTATACTATGCCTTTATAGCTCAGTTGGTAGAGTACAGCCTTGGTAAGGCTGAGGTCACGGGTTCAATTCCCGTTAAAGGCCCCAAAACGAATTTCAAAAATGGACTATATAATAGCACTTATTTAGTACTTTATATAGTCCTCATTTTTCACAAAACCATAAAATAAATTTATAAATTTTATTTTAGTAAATAATATTTTATTATAAAATTTTATTATTTGCTTTTTTTCGTATTTCTGTATTGCATTGTCAATAGATTTAACAGGTGTATCAAACCTTTTGGCAATAACCTCATAGCTTTCACCTAATACTAATCTATCTAATACTTGTTTTCAAATTTGCTAAGAGATTCAGTTATTGATTGCCTTTTATTTCTTTTTATAATATTCCTTTTTCATCATTGTTTCCAAAGGATCTTCAAATTGTTTTATTATTATATGTTTCTAACAATTCAACCCCATCATCTTCATTTGAATATGCAGATGTATTTAATGAAATACATGAATTTAAAGGCATATGTTTTTGTCTATTTGATGTTTTTATTGCTGTTATCAATTGTCTTTCTATACATATATTAGCAAAAGTCTTAAACTTATTTTGTTTTTCAACATCAAAACTTTTAATTGCTTTATATAAACCTATCATTCCCTCTTGAACAATATCTTCTTTTTCAGCTCCTATAATAAAATACTTTCCAACTTTATTATTTACCAATGGCTTATACTTATTTAATAAATATGTTAATGCTTGTTCATTCCCATTTTGTATTTCTACTATAATTTCCTCATCTTCTAAATTATTATATTTGTCTGTTGCATAGTATATATTCTTATTTTGCATATGTCTAAAACCTCCAACTGTAACTTAGTGATTATTATATATCTATTTTAAAGCCTCTTTAAACAATTCCCAAACTTCATCTGTTTCCATACCTTTTTTCCCATGATGCCTACTCCACCTAATTTATAATTAGTAATCAAACTTACCTTTTCCTTTTTAAAGATTTTACATCTTCAATCCACATTTTTTTCAAATTATTACCATCATTATATTCTACATAATATTGTTTTAATTTATCATCCCATTTTCTTTCAACATTTGATGGAATTGTATATCTATATCTTTCATAGAAACAACTGATTTTTTTTATTACTTTTCCAGAACTATCCTCTGTCCATAATCTTGTATATAAAGGAACAGCTAATATTAATTTTTCTGGTTCAACTTCTTCAGTTTCTAAAAATTTCTTTATTCCTAATTCAACCCAATCATATCCTGCTGTTGTTCCAGACTTTTGTGCTTGATTCTCCATATTCATCATATGCCATAAATATAATATAATCTGCAACATCTCCTATTACATGTCTGTCAAAACATAATGACCATGTATCACTTCCATCTGGTGCAGTAACATCAACTGATAATACAAAACCTAATTCTTTCATTCTTGGTTCTAACTCTATAATAAATCTTGAATATAAGTCCTTTATCATCTTTTCTCATATTTTCAAAATCTATATTTATTCCATCTAATTTATATTTTATACAAACATTTACTATTGATTCTATTAAGGCTTTTCTTTTTTCATAGCTATTCATTATTTTTGAAGTTGTATCCATCATTGTACTATCACCAGCATTTTGTACCATTGGCCATATCTTACAATTATTATTACGCGCCCACTCTAAATACGCTTGTCCTCTTTCTCCGACATTTTCTACTAATTTTCCATTTTTATCAATACTAAAGAATGATGGAGAAACAACATTTACACCATCCATTTTTTGTATCTGTTCTATCTGGTGCTGTTGCCACTTGTGAATAGTAATCCCATACTAAATTTACCTTTATCTTGAATTTGTTTTTCTGCTTCCATGTTTTGTCTTGATACAACTTCATTTACCAATTTTTTTGATTTTACATATCCAATTTTTCCATCTTCTGTTCTTATTTTAGCATATCCATTTTCATTTGATATTACTATTACACATTCACTTTTTTTTTCACTCTATCCACAGTTTTTGCTATAAATTTTTTGCTTGATTTTACTGACTGATTTGAATTTAATACAGCCTTTTTTTTTTGTTCTTTACTAAGTGAATCTATTACCAAAACTTTTGTACTTTCTATATTATTTATTTCAATATCATACACATCTTTAAGTTCAGAAATTGGTAAATAAATTGTATCATCTTTTTTATTGCATGTGCATAAGTTGTTTTTTCAACTCCATTTATTGTTACCACATTTTTATCAAAACCTATTTCAGCTATTTTTTTATTATACGTTGTTATAATTTGTTCTGTCTCCTGATCTTCATATATATATTTATCAAAGAAATTTCCTAAGTCCTTGTTTTGAAATATATATTTCCCCATTTTCTATCAATATATCCTTTTTTAAATTTTCTGTTACATTTCTATTATTTATTACTAAATTTTTCATTTTATTTTTTTCCAACTATTATATAATTATTTGCTACATATGCAATTATCCCTAACAATATTACACCTATTATTATAAAAATAAAATTTTTTCTTTTTGTTTTCGTGTATTCTTTTATTTTTTGCTTCTTTTGCATGCTTCATTTTATATCATTTCCTCCATACTAAGTCTTTTATATAACCGTACTTAGTATATCATATATTTTTTTTTTTTAATTTTTCAAATTTTTTTTTATAATTTTTTTTCATTTAAAAAAATTAAAGTCTCAACATTTTTCACATTTTTTTTTGCATATAATGTCATTAAAAGGAGGAATTTAAAATGTTTAGAAGAACTAGAAATTGTTGCTGTATGAATAACAATATGGATACTGATTGTAATAATACAGAAAACATATTAGAAGATACATGTAATAATGTCATCTCTTATTCAAATGATGACATGTATGATAGTTGTAATTGTGGATTTGATGAAGAAACCAATCTTTTTCCAGAAAATCCCATGTTAGCTCAAAGTTATGTTCCTATTCAATATATGGATAAAACTTTCAAACCCAGTGTTGGTTTAAAAATGGGAACAATTTTTCCAGAACTAGTTAGTCCTTATTTTCCTGGGCAATCTATGGAAGAAATTAATTTTATTAAAAAACAAATGAAATTGGAAAGGGGTGCAATAAATGTTGTTAGATGAAAATAGAAATTGTAATTGCAACATGAATAATACAAATTCTTATGTACCTTCTGCCGTTGCAGATAATTCAACATGTGGTGTCGAAGAAAACTGTTCTTGCTGTTGATTCTCAAAAGGTTTCTTCTAATCCTACTAGAAGAGTTAATTGTGATACTAGACGTGATATGTTGGAAAAAATTCGTTGCTTAGAATTCGCTATAACTGAACTTGCACTTTATTTAGATACTCATCCTACTGATGAAAAAGCTCTTTGCTTACACAGAAAGTATTGCTAAAGAGTGCAAAGAGTGTAAAGATAAATATCAAAAGGTGTTTGGTCCTTTTGACTATTCAATATCCTTGTAATAAATGGAGATGGCTTGAAGAACCTTGGCCTTGGGAAAGGGGGAATTTCTAATGTGGACTTATAATAAAACTTTACAATATCCTATTAATATTAAATGTCCTGATCCTCACCTTGCTAAAGTTATTATTTCTCAATATGGTGGCCCTGACGGCGAACTTGGTGCCGCATTACGTTATCTTTCTCAACGTTTTGGTATGCCTGATCAAAAAAAGCTAAAGCTATTTTAAATGACATTGGCACCGAAGAATTAGCACACTTAGAAATGGTAGGAACAATAGTTCATCAACTAACAAAAGATGCATCCATAGAAGAAATAGAAAAAGCAGGTTTAGGTGCTTACTATACAGACCATGGTGTTGATGTATACCCACAATCTGCTGCCGGAGTTCCTTTTAATGCAACATGTTTAGCTTGCAAAGGTGACCCTATTGCCAATCTTCAAGAAAACCTAGCTGCCGAGCAAAAAAAGCAAGAGCTACCTATGAAAAATTAATAGATTTATGTAGGGATAATCCAGATGTAGTAGATCCTTTAAGATATTTAAGAGAAAGAGAAGTTGTACACTTCCAAAGATTCGGAGAAGCACTACGTGGAGTTCAAGACAAACTGGCAGAAAAAAATTTTATATGAACAATTGTAACTAGAAAACACCAATTTTTCTTGACTTTTACAGCAAAATCTAGTATACTTAATATGTTACAATAATAGTTTGTCTATTTAGACAAATCCACCCAGCTAAAGTAAGATGGCAAAATGAAAGGAGAAACTTTATGATTTTCAAAATTCTTTCTACAGTTGTTAATAGCATCCAGGAATCTGCTGCAGAAGTAGTAGATTGTGTCAAGGAAGAAGCAGCTTCTATGAAAGAAGAAAAAGCTGCACTGGCCTATACAGGATACGGACACCCTGTAAAAGGCTATAAGACCCTTGAAGAAGCTCGGTGTCATCGCATGAAGTTATATGTTGGCACTCAGTTATGCTTTCCTAACGGCAGCACTACAATAGTAGAAATTGGTGCAAAGGAAACATGCATTGATAACTGGTATTATGCCTGGATAGGTATTAACAAACCAGAATCAGCTTTTGATATCTAATCCTTTCTAAAACACCCATTCATTAGATTTTATATCAAATGAATGGGTGTTTTTAACTTTCAAAATATAAACACAAAAATTACAATAAAACTCGTTTTTCTTACTAATAAAATTAGTCAAAACAACAAAAATCAAACTATAAACTATAATAATAAAAATATTAATACCTAACTGCTTAACATTAATAAAATCAAAAATTTCCATGTTTTTAATTAGTTCATTATTAGAAACAAAATAATATGTAGGCAATATATGTGCCAATTTAATAACATAATCTGGCATATAATTAAAAGGAACAAAACATCCACATAAAAATGAAGAACCCAATGCCACAAGATTTACAATTCCACCTATTGCATTTCTATTTTGAGTAATATTTCCAATAAAAAACCTATTATCAAACTACATATTGCATATACAAAAGAATTTATTATAAAAGCAACACCATTTAAAGTTAACATCAAATCTCCAAATATAATAAAACTCAATATCATATATAACAACCACATTGCAAATACAACAACAAAAAGTGCAAGTAATACAACTCTATTATATTTTTCCAAATCAAAACTACTAATTATTGTCCTTTTACTAACATTCTTTTCTTTTAAACTTGCCAAAATCATACTAATGCAATAAACACAACCAGCTAAAAAAGCATAATTTAAAAAATTAAAATATTTAGTAGCTGAACTCAATTTAGATGTATCCAAATTTGTTTTCAATTCTATTTGTGAATCAATATTAATTGTTTCATTAATTTTACTAATTAATTCATCATTTTTATAATAATCTTTATATATAAGAGCCAATTTTATATATTTTTCAACAAGCATTTCACTATAAGATGAATACTGATCCCCACTTGATTTATATTCTACTCTTGGACTCTTCCTTCCAATATATCTTCCCAAAATTTTTTGGAATATATATCACATAATTTACATCTCTATAAAAAATAGCATCATTTACTGCATCTTGATCACTTATATCCACATTAACACTTTTTGAATGACTTTTAATATATTTTTCTAATCCTTCTGAAATAGTATTTTCTTTATCCTTATTTATAACAAGTATACTTGGTTTTGTTTCTTCAAAACTTGTTACATTATCTTTACTTGTTTGATTAAGTACTGTTATTGAAAGAAGTACAACAGTATATAATATCAGCATTCCTTTTAGTTTATTTAATATTTTTAATACAGTTTTAAATACTGTCATACTTTTCCCTCCTTAAACTAACAAAAGAAATAATCAAACAAATTATAGAAAATATTAATAAATTTAATATATCACTCCAATATCTGTCTAAAGTATTATAATAATATAATGAATAAAATCCATCTGTTATTAAATTATTTGGATTCATTCTGTTTATTATTGGAATATTTTTATCTATAAAATATTTTAACGTAACACCCATCATCCCAGATAAAACCAACAAAATCATTGATATTGAAATAGTTATACCTACCTTTGTCCCTTCACTAACTTTAAAACATGAAGCTATTAATACTCCTAACGAATTTCCCGCAAGATTTCCCACTAATGATAGCAATATTACTAATCCCAAATTTGTCCCAAAATTAACCTTTAAAACAAATACCAAAAATATTATTAACAGCATTATTCCTATTAAACTCACTAAATATGCTCCTAATGCTGAACTTAACACTATAACACTCTTTCTAGTTGGTGATACAGCTATTCTCTTTCCCTTATTACTCATATTTGCCAAACATCTATTTATTGCTGTTATTCCTATCATTCCACCATACATACATGCCATCGCAATTACTGTGTAATATTCTACCATCATATAACTCAAATTAGAATTTGATATATGTTTTTAGTTCTATTTTTTCATTATTTATTTTATCTAAAATATTATCTACTATTTTTTCCGTATTAAAATTGCCATTTCCTTTTAACAATTCTTTTTGAATTTCTTTTTCTGACAAATCTTCTACTACTTTTTTTGTTTGTTCTATTTCATCTACTACAAACTTCATTATTGTTTGATAAGTTCCTGTAGTCTTTACTACTATTTTGGAGTTTCACCTTCAAACAATAGATATCCTTCAATTTCTGAATTCTCCAATGCTTTTTTCTGCATCATCAATATTTATATATTCTATATTAAATAATTTCTCTTCACTTTCTTCTGATAATGTTTTTAATGTTTCTTTATAAATCTCTTGATTTCTAAATTCAGCATTGTCAACAACAGCTATATCGAACACTTGTAACTTTTCATCATTTTCAATATTTGAAAATGCCATATAAAAAAATGTACTTAGTATAATCGAAAATGCATAAGTCCAAAATATCAATGTTTTGTTTTTTAATAATGATTGTATCGTATATTTTAAATTATGGATAAACATTAATCTCTTAGCTCCTTTCCAGTTAGCTTTAAAAAGACATCATTTAATGTTGGTCCTACTCTTTCAATCTTTTTCTTCTATATTTGCTTGTTTCTTCAATTCTTCACTTGTTCCTTCTGCTATTATTTTACCTTTATCCAAAATTATAATTCTATCACAAAGAATTTCAACTTCTTCCATGTAATGAGTTGTATATACTATAGTCGCACCATTATCTCTTAATTTTTTTATTCCTTCTAATATATTGTTTCTACTTTGTGGATCTACTGCAACTGTCGGTTCATCTAAAAATATTATTTCCGGTTTATGTGCTATTCCACAAGCTATATTTAAACGTCGCAATAAGCCTCCTGATAATTGCTTTTGGTAAATACTTTTTAAACTCTTCTAACCCAACTAATTCAATTGCCTCTTCTACATATCTTTCTCTAGTTTTTTTATCTTGTATATACAATCCACAAAAATAATTTATATTATCATACACATTTAATTCATCTAGCACTGCAACTTCTTGAAAAAATCACTCCTATTTTTTGCTTTATATCATAAGAATCTGGTCTCATTTCTTTTCCAAAAATCTTTATACTTCCTTTTTGATATTTTAATAATGCTAATATTGAATTTATAGTTGTACTCTTACCAGAACCATTGGGTCCTAACAATCCTAATATTTCTCCTTTATATACATCAAATGTTAAATTATCTATAGCCTTTTTACCTTTATATTCTTTAGTTAAACTACTAACTTCTATTACTTTTTTCCATAAGCCTCCCCATTTTATATAAATTTATTGTCTCTCTTGTTCTTCTGTAAATTCTTCCAGTATTGATGCCTTTCCGTTTTTTTTGATTTCCTAATAAAATCCCATTTTCATCTCTATGCAAATTTAAAAATTCTGTTATATTATAATCTTCTAATTCCAATTGTTTTTGTAATTTTTTAATGATTCTCTTTGTTTATCAGAAATTTCATTTGGCATATAAAATATTCCTGTTTTATAAGTTGGTGTTGATGTATTTTCTGCAAAAGCAATATGTCCTAATTTTTGTATTTCATAAAAAATACTATTCACATCATGTTTTTCTCTTGCAGTTACTTGCAATTCATCTTCATCTTTAAAATGATCTTTTAAATAATCTTTCATATAAAAAATAATGAGCTGTATCATCCTCTTCTACTAATATTTTTTCTACTTGCCCATCCCTTTCTTCTCCATCAACATTTTTTTTCCAAATAAAAGTAACACTTTTATTTTCTCAATCAAATCTTGTTTCATATTAATTCTTCCTTTCCTCATTTGTTTTATTCTCTTTACTCAATATTAAATGTCACAAATAAAACAATACTTATATATTTTTGGATTATATCATATGACATTTTAATTTAAAAGTTTTTATTGATATATTTTTTCATTATGATATTATTTATAAAATTACATAAAAATTAAATATATTCTTTATCATGTAATTAATACTAGACGAAAGGAAGTAATTTATTATGAATAATAACTATTTTTTCACATCTGAAAGTGTAACAGAAGGACACCCAGACAAACTATGTGATTACATCTCTGACTCAATATTAGATGAATATTTAAAACAAGACAAAAACTCAAGAGTAGCAGTAGAAACATTTGCAACCAAAAATAAAATAATAATATCTGGAGAAGTAACAAGCACAGCAAACATTAATATCGAAGAAGTTACAAGAAACGCAATAAAAGAAATTGGATATGGAAATGAACATTTAGATATAAATCCAAACACATGTAATATTGAAATTTATATAACAAAACAAAGTCCTGATATAGCACTCGGAGTTGACACTGGACGGAGCAGGTGACCAAGGAATAATGTTTGGTTACGCTACTAATGAAACCGAAAATTATATGCCATTTGCTATAAACATGGCACACAAACTTTCAAAAAACTAACCGAATTACGCAAAAACAATGTTTTACCATACTTAAGACCTGACGGAAAAACACAAGTAACTGTTCAATATGTTGATGGAATCCCTGCTAGAATTGAAAACATATTAATTTCTAATCAATATGAAGAAGGAACTAATATACAACAAATGAGAACAGACATTATTGAAAATGTCATCCACAATATTATTCCAGAAAAATACATTGACCAAAACACTAAAATTCATATCAATCCCACTGGAAAATTTACAATAGGAGGTCCATTAGGTGACACTGGTTTAACAGGTAGAAAAATCATTGTTGATACTTACGGTGGATATGCCAGACATGGAGGCGGCGCTTTTTCTGGAAAAGACTGTACCAAAGTTGACAGATCTGCAGCATATATGATGCGCCATATTGCAAAAAACATTGTTGCAAATGGATATGCCGACAAATGTGAACTACAAGTTTCTTATGCTATAGGTATAAAAGAACCATTATCCATTTTTATTGATACATTTGGTACTAGCAAAATCTCAGAAGATACAATCTTAACTAAAATAAAAAATAAATTTGACTTAACACCTCTAGGAATTATAAATTATTTAGATTTAAGAAAACCTATTTATAAATCTACTACTAATTATGGTCACTTTGGTAAAGATTTTTTAAGTTGGGAAAAACTGATAAAACTCTAAATATTTATAAAGTTTATTACAATCATCAAATTATCACACTTTTATCATAATTATTACACTTTTGTCATAAATGTTACATTTTTATTACAAAATCATTACTTTTTTGTTACAAAAAAGTGTTGACAACTCCATTTTTTGTCGTAAAATTAAACTATAGATAGTTTTACTTTTAAGATTTTTAAATTACACAAGACTAAGGAGTTGATTATTATGAACGAAAACCCAAAAAATGATTGTTTAGCTTTAACTATTAGAAAAGAACATAGATTAATAGTTATAAATAAAGTAAAAGAAACTACTATCAGAATGTCTATCAAAACTTTATTATATGCTTTATTTTTAACTATTGTAAATATAGTTATTTAATACATATTATTGAATTATAGCCTGACTCAACAGGAACAGAGAAGATTTATTACAAATCTTCTTTTTATATATTAATTTACATATATCTTTTTTTCACAAAATTATTTCTTCAGATGCTATTATTTTCTCTTTATTTTTCAATATATTCAATCTGAATCTTAGCATCAGCCTCAAAAGAAGCTAAATCAACAAAAGTCTTACCTCCAGAAACAATAATATGTGAATTAACATCTGTAATAGCTGTACCATTTACTTTTATAATAATATCAGAACCTGATTTAATGTTATCTAATTCAACTTTTCCATTTGTAGAAAGCACCAGAACAGTTGTATTTCCAGATATCTCTGTTTCAACCTTTTTAAATGCTGCTATTATGCTATCATATCCATCTGTAGCCTTAATATAATTTTTTAGTTGATGATGGTATTATTTCTGTCATAATTTTTGTATTGCCTGAACTTTCATTTTGCCCAACTATTGCAATAGAATATACAATTGGTTTTGATGTACTACTCTTTAATTCATTAGCCTTTGACGTAACATTACTTACCTTTTCTCCACCAGTTTTTAATAATTCATTACCATAAACTTTATTTCCATGTTTATCATAAGTAACATTTACATTATAGGCCCCATCACTTAGAACTATAACTATATTTTTATTAGCAGGCTTATCTTTAGCCATTGCTTCAATCATTTCTTTAGCCTTAACTAATCCATCTCCAATACGTGTTCCACCATTTGCTGTTAAATTATCAACTTTATTTTTTTAATGTTGTAGCCTTTTCCTTATTTTTAGCAGTTCCGATTTTTCGAGCATTATCTTGATTTTGATTTTTCCTCCACTACTAAATGTTATTATGCCTACCTGACCACCAGAATTAAAGTCCACACCATCTATTAATTTTTGCTGCTGTTTTAGCATTTGTCAAACGACCATTTTTTTTCATACTTCCTGATATATCTATTACCAAAACTATATTACTATTAGTTGTTTTTATTTTTTCTGAATTTATAGTTAATTTTACTTGTTTTTCAATTTGATACTCTTTTGGATCCTTAACTGTTTTATCTTCATTTTCTGGTGTTTTATATGTTGCAGAATTTGCTATTTTAGCCCCAGGTTTTCCTGTTACTTTTACAGTAAACTCAACTGTTTTACTATTTCCTGCTGAAATCTCTAATACTTTAGCCAATCCATTATTTGATCTTCAAATCATTTAATTCTGCGGTTGTCAAATTTGTTCCTGTTGTTAATAATGTTGTATTTTCTGGTACTTTATCTTTTACAATAGTAGTACCTGTGGCATTACCAATATTAGTTACTGTTATAACATATTTAATTGTATCTCCATATTCTGCTACATCATTATGTTTGTTTCCTGATGCCTTTGTTATTTTACTTGATTTTGTAGCTGTAAATTCAACTTTTGATTTTGCAATAACTTTTGCATCATCTTTAGCTTCCGATGTTTTTTTCATTATTATTACTATCTATATAATGACCTACTGCTGTAGCAGTATTTATAATTTCTTTACCACCAACATTAGTATCTTCTGCTAATACTTTATAATACACTATAAATTCTTTAGTTGATGTTTCTGTGCCCTTTTCTCCTAAAACACTTATAGTTCCAACAGCATTTGTGACATTAGTTACTCCATCATTAGCAAAACTAATTTTCCTATTGTCAGTAACTTGCACATTTGTCAATGGTATCTAGACGTATTAGTTACTATTATTTTATATCCTACTACATCTCCTTTTTTTTCACTTCTGAACTGATCCATTTGTAACTGCATTTCCATTTACACTTATTACTGTTTTTGTTATATTAATTGATGGTAATGTATTTACTATTTCTAATCCATTATATGTTACTATATATCCATCAGGAATATTTGCTTCTTCTATTGAGTATGTTATTTCGTATCTGCATTTTCATCATATACAGGTACTTCTACTTTTTCTTAAATTTATTTTCTTCGTTTAATGTTTGATTTGGAACATTAGTTTCTACTATTTCTTCTCCTACTTTTCCTATTATTTTTGCTTCTATATCTTGATGATTTTCCTTATTGTCATTCCATTTTTTGCTGATTTCTATTTTTTAGTATCTGTTGGTTTTACAAATTTGTTTGTTATTTCTGCTGTATATCCATTTTCTTTTGTCGGTTGTATTGTTTTAGTTTTGTCTTGTTCATAGAATTTCCAATTTTCTTCTGTAGAAGCCATTTCATTTATTGTATAAGTTATTTCATCTCCATTTTCATCATATTTCAATAAGTTTGTTATTTCTGTTTCCCATTTGTCTGGTGTTAATACTACATCACTTAATTTTTCATTATTTCTATTTAATTGCAATGTTATTCTTGTAGGTCTTTTTGCTGCCTTATTTTTATTATCATCCCAATTCTTTTTAATCTTTAATGTTATTGTTTCTTGTGAACCTATAAATTTGTTTGTTATTGTTAATGGTGTATTTTCATCATATATTACTTGATAAAATTTCGGTACTGTTAATTCTTTTGCAGAATACTTGATTTCCTGACCATTATCATCATATTTTTGTACTTCTAATTCTTTTGTCCATTCATTTTTATATTTCCAACTATTGCTGGTTTTTTATTGTAATATTTTAGTTATTGCACTTTTTCCATCAGTTCTTGCACCCTTTATTTTAAATTCTACATCTTGACGATTTTTTCTTGTGCTTCTGTATCATCCCAAATTTTCGTTGCAATTATTTTAGTTTTATTATTATTTGGTAATTCAAATTTATTTGTTATATCAACTTTTATGTTCCCATCATCTTTTCTAATAGGTTCATTTTTATATGATTTATAAAATTCTGTATTTTCTAATTCTTTAATGTCATAATTTATTAAATCTCCATTTTCATCATATTTTTTCAAGCCCTTAAATTCTATTTTCTGTACACTTTCTTCTCTTTCAACTTTGACTATTTGAACTGCATCTTTCACTTCTTTTTTTTATTTGCAATCAATTGAAATGTAAGTTTCTCAGGTCTTCTCTGTGATTGAATTTTATTATCTTCCCATGTTTTATTTACAATTAAATCTATTGTCGTTTCTGGCACTTCAAATTTATTTGTTATTATCAAATCTTGTGGATTTGTATCTACATTTTTATAAAACTCTGAATTTATTTCTGGTTCTGTAGCAGAATAATTTATTAATACACCATCATCATTATATTTTTCTACTTTGATTGTTTTTTTCCATTCTTCTGCTTTTGAATCTCCAGTTATTGTTTGATCAGGAATTGAATTTTTTAGATTTGGTGTTCCATTTATTTCAAATACTACATTTTTCTGGCCTTTTTCCTGCTTTATTTTTATTATCTTCCCATTTTTTTATCAATGTTATTTCTGTTTCTTTTTCATCTTCTGGAATTTCAAATGTATTTTCAAAATTAAATTCTATAATGTTTCCATCTACATTTTTGATGATTCTGTTGTATAGCATTTTAGTCCTGTTCTTTTTTCTGTTACTATATATTTTATTTCATCTGCATTTTCATCATATTTTGGTAAATCATTAATTGTTGTAGTTGCATTATCTTCATTTTCCAATGTCACATCTTGACTAAAATCTTTGCCATCACTAATTTAAAAATAATCTGCATCTGGTCTATGTGCTTTTTGAATTTCATTATCATTCCATTTCTTATTGATTTTTATTGAGACTGTTTCTGATGAACCAACAAATTTATTTATTACAGTCAAATCATTTTCTGTCTTTTTTTCATAAAATCTTGGTACATCTTCTTCTGTTGCTACATATTTTATTTCTTGGCCATCTTGATTGTATTTTGGCAATTTTAAAACTTTTGTCCATGTGTTTTCATCATCTGTTTTGAATTTTCTGTTGATAGTTCCGCTTCTGCAACAGTGTTTTCTCCTGTTACTTTTAATTTTACTTTTTCTGAACGTTTTTGTGCTTTATTATCATTATCATCCCATATTTTTGTAACTGTTATTTGTGTTTCATTATCTTCTGGGATTGTAAATTTGTTTTCTATTTCTACTTTTTCTCGTTTCCTTGTTCATCTGCTTCTTGACTAGTTATATTTGATTTATAAAACTCATTAAGTCCTACTTCCTCTATTCCATATTTCAAAGGATTACCTTTTGCATCATATTTATTCAAATTATCAAAAACTATTATCTGAGATTTATTAGCTATATCTGCTGTTTTACTTCTTTCTCAGTTTCTGTTACCTCTCCATTTTTAGTTAGTATAAATTTAATCTTTTTGGTCTTTTTGAGCCTGTATCAAATTATCTGACCATATCTTATTTACTGTTAGTGATATTTTTTCTTTTTCTGCCTCATTTGTAACTTCATTTGTTTCATTACCATCTATTATTGCTATATTTTTAACCTCAACATTTTCCCTTTCTAAGGGTTTTACTTTTACCTACAAAACTTAATGTAGCTGTATTTTCACCTGCTGGTACACTCACACTTATTCCATCTTCTAAATTATTTTGTGTATATTGTGTTTCTTTATCATTAATTTTATTGATTTTTCTACAAATGTTGTATATTCAGATATCTTGTCTTTTACTATTGTATTTCCTTCTTTATTTCCTGAATTTGATAATTTTATTGTATATGTTATAAATTCTTTTTTCTTTAACTTTATCTTTTGGAGGTGTGTTTGTTTTCACAGCTGTAATATTTACTGTATCTGTAATATCTGGATCTGTCGGTTTTTCTTCATCATCACCTATAAAAGCGACATTTGTTATTTCTCCTTTAATTTTATTTATTTTTACTGTAAACACTACTTTTGCAACACCATGAGCAGGTACCTCTATTTCTTTAATACCATTTATTAGATCTTCCGCAGTTTTATTTTTAGAAACTATTTCTTCATCTTTTAATATAGATACTTCTCCAACCATTTCTGCCTTACCATCTGCTAATATTTCTTATAAATCTTATCTTTTACTGTAGTTTTACCATCTATATCTCCTGTATTTCTTACTGTTATTGTGTATGTAATCCTATCATTTATCTTTGCAGGTTCTTGTATTGTCTTCCATATTTCATTAAACTCTCTTGATACTGCACTTGTTTTTTCTTGTTCTATAATTGCTGTTTTTATTTCTTCTGAAGGAGTTCCATTTGCTATTGCCATATTTGAAAAATAGTACCTGTTATATTTTCATTTACCTCTTACAGTAAATTGTATACCTACTGTTTCTTCTGATTTTATATCTATATACCATTTTAATCCTATAACTTTATCATTTTCTTTTATTTTTAATGAATTGTCTTCTGTTTCAACATAAGTTGTATTTTCTGGTATATTATCAGCAACCTCAATATTTTTATAATCTTCTTTTCCGTTATTTTTTACTTGTAATTGTATGTTATTTCTTCTCCTGTCCTTACTAGATTTGTTCCTGTTTTACTAATTGCCTGTTTTGTTTATTTCTATATCTCTGTTATTTTCTCCTGTTATTCTTGCTGAGGCATTTTCTGCTTCTATATTTATTGGTGTCCATCTTACCACTCTGTCATCTGTTACTTGTACAAGTTCTCCTTCTGTTACTCTCCTTATTGTTGAACCTTCTATATTGTCAGTTCCTTGTAAATTGTTGTTTCCTTGATTATTGCTGTTTTGATTTCCTGTTTGTTGTCCTTGCATATTGTTTTGTTGTGAACCTTTGTTGTATTTCTTTGTGTATTATTATTTCTTTTGCATTATTTGTTTGTGTATTTTTTGCATAATTGTTCCTGATGTACTATTACTATTAGTTGATAAATTTGCGTTATTGTTTGTTTGTAAATTTGCAGTTTGTTGATTGGCATTTTGTTTGTTCTGAATTGTTTTCATTATTATTTGCTATTCCCTCTGTTGTCAAAACTCCATTATTTTCTCCATTTTGTTCCTGTGTTTCTTTTTACTCCATTTTCTTGTACATTTATTGTTTCAGTTCCTGAACCATTTACTCCATTTTCTGATGCTATTTCTGTTGCTTCTGATGTTCCCTTTATCTTTTAAGAACACAACCGTACCAATTATAGCAATTGCAGTCAATACTGTTACAGCCGCTATTGCTATTATGCTCTTCATGTTCAGTTTTCCTGACATCTATTGTTCCCCTATCTTTTTTTATTCAGTTTCTTTTTTTATTTCTCGTGCTTTTAATATAAGTCTTTCCTTGTTTCCATTTGTACATGTTATTAATGTAACTTCCTTATTGATTCATCTTCTGTTTTCAATATGTTCACATCATTTGATTTGTTACAAATTTGTTATAAATTTGATAATTTATTGTCAGCTTTTTCAAATCTGTTAAATATATATTATCCCCTATCTCTAACTTTTTGTCTTGCCAAACATTGTTCCATCATAATTATTATGTCCAGCTATTGACAAATTTCCAAAATCATTCACATTTTGTCCCCCAATATTTCACAATCGATATTTTCATTGGTACTTTCATCTTTTCTGGTGATATGTTTTCTGTTACATCTCCATTTGTATCTGTTTATTTATAGTTATTATTGGATATTCTAATTGTATTTTTGGAATTTTTATTATTCCTATAACTTCATACCCATCAATTTTGATTTTTGTATTTTCTTGTTCTTTTGTTTCAAAACTAGTCTTTGATAAATTCCTTCTGCCTTTCATCACTATCTTTTGAGTTATTTTTGAAAATGTTTCTACTATTTCTTTATTTTTTATTTCATTTATTTGTCTTCCTCCATATTTATACACTATGCAACATAATAAAATAATTGCCTATAATATTAATAATATAAACATTATTTATACTTTTTTTGTTTCTTTTTCCTAGAAATTTCTTGTTTCATTATTTTATATATGTTATGCTTTATTATTTCATAAACATTTTGTTTCATTTATCAGCTTCTTTTTTAGCCTTTTTCATCTTAATAAATACAAAAATCATCATTACTATAGTAATTCTAATGCTATTATTAATAAAAAACTATCACCTGTAATAGGTAATTTTGTTGTTTCTTCTACAACTTTTTGTTCTCTTTCATAAGTTGGTGTTTCTGTTTCTTTGGATATTAAAAATTTTGAATCTAATGTTATTTGATTTTCTTCTACTTTTTTGATAAAAACTACATATTTTGAATCATTTTTTGCTTCTTTTGGTTGCTTTATTTGCATATCTTCGACTAAATTCAATTTGATTTTGATATTAAACTACTATATTTATTATAAAATTCTTTTGCTACATTTATTTTTTCATACATATCCATTTGACTATATTCATTTTTAATTTTTTCTGCAAGTTCCATTAAAGTTCCATATTCATTTGTTGCTGGCATAATTTCATAAAAGTATCTTGCATTTTGATTATCTTTTATCTTTATTCCACCAACTTTAACAGTGATTTTACTCCATTTTCATCTGTTCTATCTTCCTGTACAAGATTGAAATAATCTCTGTTTTTATTCTTTTACCAGTATTTTCAACTTCTTCTATCTTACTTTTTTCAAAACTTTGACTAAAATCAATTTCCTTTCCAGAAATAATAGAATTTTTTCCTTGTTTTATCCATAAATATGCAACCGGATTTTGCTTTAACATTATATACATTTTTATCTATAAAATTACTTGATTTTGTTCATCATCTTTTGCCGAATGTATATACTTTAAATCCATTTCCTTTACTGTTGGTGTATTTGATATTGCATAATTAAATTCCTCCTTTTGTAAATCTTTTACATATACTATGTATTTTTCCTCCTCTGTTTTTATTATCGTTTGTATTGCATCTTCTTTTGTATCTGTTGCAAGAACAGCTATTGGCGTAAATATTAGAAACATTACTATTGCTGCCACGCCAATGATTTTTTGCTCATAATAATTCCCCTTCTATTTACAATTTATGGAAATATTATAATATAATTTCCATTATTTGTAAATAGTTTTTTAATATTTTATTTTTTAAGAACAAAAGCAAACATTTATAACATTTGCACTTATTTCCTATTTTTTTAAAAAGACCTAAAAGTGGTAAACATTAACAATAAATGATTTTACCATTCCTAAGGCAGATGTTATTATAATAGAACAAAAGCGGACACTAATAACATTTACACTATTTAGAATATCTTAAAGTCCGCGTCTTTGTTCTGTGCGCTTTTGAAAATTTATTTCATAAAGTTTAATTTTTATTATAGAAAGTTCCTTTCATAATATAAAATTAAATTTTGCAACTCCACCAACGATTTTGCTGTATTCTGCATTTTCTAATAATTTAGCTCCTCCAGAGATTACAATTAAATCTCCTTTTTCTAATATTTCTTTTTTCTTTTAATTTTTCAATTCCTACTTCTACTGTTTTATCAATATTTTCTTGAGCTTCAACAAAAATAGGTGTTACATTCCAAGCAATAGCTAATTGATTGAATGTTTTTCTATTATCTGTTATTGCTAAGATTGGGCATCCAGCTCCAAGTCCAGCTAATTTTCTTGCAGAATTTCCTGAATTTGTGTAGCATACAATTGCATCTGCTTCCATATTCATTGCTGTTACACATGTTGAATATGCAATTTTGTTTCGAAATCTGATAAATCCATATTATCATTATCTTTAAATCTTTTCCAGTAATTGATTTCTGGTTCTACTCTGTTTGCTATTTTAACCATTGTTTGTACACATTCTACTGGATATTTACCCATAGCGCATTCTCCTGAAAGCATTACAGCACTTGTTCTATCAAATATAGCGTTTGCTACGTCACTTGCTTCTGCTCTTGTTGGTAATGGGTTAAATGTCATTGACTCTAACATTTGTGTTGCTGTTATAGCTGGTTTATTTGCTCTGTTTGATAATTTGATAAATTTCTTTTGAGCTACTGGTGGTTCTGTAAAGTCTGTTTCTGTTGCCATGTCTCCACGTGCAATCATTTGAACATCTGCATTTTCTACGATTTCTTTCCATATGTTCCAAACCTTCAACATTTTCAACTTTTGTTATTATTTTAATATCTTTTCCACCATTTTCATCTAATACTTTTCTTACTTGATCAATATCATCTTTATTTCTTGTAAATGACATTGCAACATAATCATAATCATGTTCACAAGCTGTTTTTAAATCTTGGATATCTTTTTCTTTTAAAGCTGGTAAACGTACTGCTGTTCCTGGTAAATTTATTGTTTTTCTGCTTCCTAATCCGTTTCCATGTACAACTGTACAAACTATATCTTTTTCCTACTATTTCATCTACAACTAATTCAATAGCACCATCATCAATTAATACTTTTGAACCTGGTTTTACATCATTGTATAAACCTTTGTAGCTTACTGATACTTTATCTTTATCTCCTATTATATCTTCATTTACTAATGTGAATTTTTGTCCATCTTTTAATTCAATTTTTTTTCATTTTTTCCTGTGTACAACATTCCTGTTCTTATTTCAGGACCTTTCATATCTAATAATAATGCTACTGGAACATCCATTTCTTTTCTTAATCTGATTATTTCTTCAGTTTTTTCTGATTGTTCATCCCAGCTTCCATGTGAATAGTTGATTCTTGTTACATTTAGACCTGCATTAAATAATTCTTCTAATCTTGTTTTCACTTGCTGGCCCTATTGTTCCAACTATTTTTGTTTTTCTTAATTGTTTCATTTTTTAATCAATTCCTTTCTTTTTAGACAATCATTTTATTCTATGATACCAAATATCATTAGATTTTATACTTGCCCCTTTTTTATCGACCTTTATTATATCACACATAAATACATTTTTTTCAACACTTTATTACATTTTTATCTCAAAACTACAAAATTCCCGTTCTTTCTTATCAAGTTATCATAATAAATTATTTTAATTTTACTATAGCATGTAAATTTTTTCATCTTCAGTATATATTGCAACAACATGATAATCATTATAATATGCATATTTACATATAACATTTTCACCATATTTTATTTTTTTTATATTGAATTTGCACACTATCATAAGGTCTTTGATTATATACCTCTTCAGGTAAAGCCTCATACGCCAAATCTAAATAGTATAAATTATGCATATGCCCATTTATGTCTATATCTCTTCTATTTACAGCATATTTAATTTTTTTTTTTGTATACTCACTCTCTTCTGGCAAATCTATTTTTTCTATCTCTTTTTTATCATATACACTTTTATCTTCCGGCATATATTTATGTGCTATTTCTTCTGTTATTTTTGTAATTTACCTGTTTTTGTACTAACTAATACCCATTTAGAAGTTGCTATTGCACATAACTCATTATTATTACTATATAACTCGAAATCACGATATGTTACAGCCTTTGACATATCTCTTCCCCATGTTTTAATATGTATTTTTTGCCCATATTTAGGTCTTTTTATAACATCTAATTTCCAACCAGCTAAAATCCACACAACATTAGTTTTTTCTATATCACTAGCACCATATCCAGCTAAATCTGAATGATATGCACCTATATCTTCTAACATCTCCAAAATAGCTCTATTTTTTATAAAATTATCTTTTCCTATATCTTTTTATTCCCATACAGAAATCATGTTCAAATATCACTTTAAATTACATCCCTTTCCTACTTCTATAAAAAAACAATTAATATCCTGGTTTTTTTAATAAATGAAACATATTTTTCTTATATTTTTCTACACCTGGTTGATTAAAAGGATTTACACCTAATATCATTCCAGACATTGCACACGCTTTTTCAAAGAAATAAATTAATTCCCTAAATTTTTTCATCTAATTTATTCATCTCAAATCATAACATTAGGTACATCTCCATCAACATGAGCCTTAATTGTTCCTTCCATAGCCTTTTTATTTACATAGTCCATTGTTTTTTCCAGCCAAATAATTTAATCCATCTAAATTATCATCATCAGGGTTTATAACAATCATTTTTAGGTGTTTTAACATTTATAACAGTTTCAAATAAATCTCTTCTGCCCTCTTGTATATATTGCCCCATAGAATGTAAATCTGTTGTAAAATCTACACCAGCAGGAAAAATACCTTTATTTTCTTTACCCTCACTTTCACCATATAACTGTTTCCACCACTCTGTAAAATAATGCATTTTAGGTTCATAATTTACTAATATTTCTGTTGTTTTATTCATTTTATTATACAGTATATTTCTTATAACAGCATATTGATAACACTCATTATATTTCAAATCTGGATCATCAAATCTCTCTTGTGCATTTCTAGCCCCTTCCATTAATTTATCAATATCGATTCCAGCCACTGCAATAGGCAACAATCCTACTGCTGTCAAAACAGAATATCTTCCACCAACATTATCTGGAACAACAAATTGTTCATAGCCTTCATTTTCAGCTAATGTTTTTAATGCTCCTTTTGCTTTTATCTGTAGTTGCATAAATTCTACTTCTTGCTTCATCAATTCCATATTTATTCTCTAATATTTCTCTTAAAAATTCTAAAAGCTATAGCAGGCTCTGTAGTTGTTCCTGATTTTGATATTACATTTACAGAAAAATCTTTATCTCCAATATATTCTATCAATTCATTTAAATAATTTGAACTTAAATTATTCCCTGCATATACAATTTGAGGAAATTTTCTTTGTTTTGCAGGTAACATATTGTTAAATGTACTTGTTAAACTCTCTATTACAGCTCTTGCCCCTAAATAAGAACCACCTATTCCAATAACAACTAATATATCTGATTCTTTTGCAATTTTCTTAGCAGCCTTTTTTAATTCTTTTAAATTCTTCTTTATCATAGTTAGTTGGTAATTCTAACCATCCAACAAAATCATTATCATCTCCAGCTCTTTTATGTAATTCTTTATGATTTTCTCTACCTTTTTGGCATAATCTTGTATCATCTTTTTTTTGTAATATTTGTTTGTTTGTAATTTAATTTTATGTTTGACATTTTGTTCCTCCTTCTGGTAATTTTCTCTTACCTCTTTATTTTTTTCCTGTGCTTTTTGCTCTTTTTATAATACATTATTTTACTTTTTTTTCAATAATTTTGGCTTATTTTTATAAAATAGAGTTACTGTTGTAAATATCAACATTTATATTGTGCATACTTTTTGGTTGTGTATGTGTAAATTGTGAATTGAAAAAGAGCACTGGGGTTAACAATGCTCTAAAAATAGTATTAGACATAAGCTCCTTTTCAATTTCTTTACTAACAAACTTTGTCATTTACTTTTTATTAAGTTCACATATATTGAAGGTGCCTTCAGACACAGTGGCCTGATTGCACCATCTTTTGTTTCTGTCTATCTACTAATTTCGTAGTTTCTATTATTTCTATTCTTCTATTTCAACTTGATTCCAGATTTTAGAGAAACTAGGGGCGCTACGCCACACGTACCGCTACAGCCGTTGTCGATCAAGGTCGCGTTGCTCCCTGTACACATTGCACACAGCGCCGGAGTAACCAGACGAAGGAGAAGCCAGCCACCAATAATAACTACCTGTAGAACCGTTTTTTCCACAATACATACTATTATATCCTGTATAATCTAATGTATTATCTCCTGTATAATAATCACTATTTGTTATATTGGATTGCTTTCCATTTAATGTATATATATATCCTGGATAATCTGTTGCTCTATATGTTGCTCCTAATTTATAATTTCCTGTTGTATGTGATACTTGATTATATGATGCCACATACATCTCTGCTGTTGGTGATCCTATTGCATAATTTGCTTTTGATGTATCACAATATGTTGTCCATTTACTTGGTGAACATAACCATGCTGCTGCATGTTCATTTTCATTCCAGCTAGATGTGCTACTTCCTCTTTTGGCTGCCCAACTTGGATTTAATTTCTTATATGTTGTTAAATCTGTTCCACTTGGTGTATAGCTTGTATAACTTGATAATGTAGTATCATTTGATGTCCAGTCTGCTTTTAGATATACTGTATTTTTATCTTCAAATTTTCCTTCTGTATCTATATAGAATATTCTATATGTTTTTCCTCCTGCTGTATAATTTTGTGCTACTTGTCCATAATATTTTTCTGGATTTGATGCTATTTGTTCTGCTGTTACACTTGTTCTTGTTTTTGTTACTGTTACTGTACATGTTGTGCTTACATTTGTTGATATTTTTCCTTTTATTGTTATTGTTGCACTTCCCGTTGCTACTCCTGTTACTGCTCCATCTTCTGCTACTGTTGCTATATTTGGTGTGTCTGATGCATAAGTTAAGTCTTCTACTAGTCCTGTTGGTATTGTTGTTACTTCTATTTTCGCTGTTTGATTTTTTCCTACTGTTACATTTTTTGCTGTTATACTTGTTACTTTTTGTATTATACTTACTTTACATATTGCTTCATATTCTGTTCCTTCTACTTTTGCTTTTATTGTTGTACTTCCTGTTGTTCCTACTACTGTTATTTTTCCATTTTCTACTGTTGCTACATTCTTATCTGCACTTTCCCATGTTATTGTTCCTGTTACTCCTTCTGTTAGTGTTGCTGTTATTGTTTCGCTCTGTCCATTAAATAGTTTTAATTTTTTTTCGACAAGCCTATTCCTGAGATTTCTTCTACTGTATAATCTTCATTTATTCTAAATATATATTTGTCTGATACTACCTCCCAAGGTAAATCATCTCCGTCTGTTTTTACTGTCATCCCTGCTTTTGTTATTTCATCTCTTAATACTTTTTTGTCTACTTGTCCTAATCCTTCTGTTCTTGCTGTTATTATTGCTAAATTAATTTGTTCTAATGCATTTGATCTTCCTGTTTTACTTTTTTGCTTGTGTTGCTTTTTTAGTATTCCGTTTTCTCCACTTAATGCATTAATTGTTACTCCTGCTAATATTAATAGTACAATTATTGTTATTACTAATGCTATTAGCGTGATTCCTCTTGCGTTTTCTTTTTGTGTTCATTTTAAAATTCCTCCTTCTTTTTTGAGACTGCTGAAATATTGAAATATCTTGAATTAAAAAGTAGCCTCTCTTTTTCTTATGATTTTTTATTAAGTAATAAACTTAATAAAAAAAAAAAAAAATCGTATTTACTTACAGTATCAACGATTTTTTGATTTTATATATTTTTCTACTTTTTTTTAACTTAATATTGCTTTTTTGTTGGTATATGCTATAAAATTAAGTATATATTTTTATTTAAGTTTATTACTTAATTATGACTTTTCAGTAAAGTTTTCCTAAAGCATAATTTTTTCTTTTAATACTTTATACTTTTAGAAAAAACTCTAAAAAATTTTTTATTTTCTTTGTTTTAATATCTTATCTTACAATTAAGTTTTATAGAACAAACTAAAAATGTACCTTTTATTTTTTATACATTTTCTAACTTATTATTAACTATCTTCATATATAAAACTTACTTACAAAAAAAGTCTAGTAGTAGACACTTTATAATATCTCCCATTAGACTTTTCCACTATTTATATATTGTCTTCACAAATATATCTTTTTGATTATAACTAATATTTTTAATAAAACTCTTGTTTCTCTATAATTTATCATACTTTCAAATTATAGTATTTCCCCTTAAATATTCTTCTGCCTTCATTCTTTTTCCATTTTCACCTTGAACTTCAATAGCTCTAATTATACCATCTTTCGCTTTAAACTCTAAACCTTTTCTTGCTATCTGCTAAAAACCACATCCCCATTTTTTAAATCTTTAACTTCTTCTGTATATGGTTTTAACTCAGCTTTCCATATTTTTAACTTTTTATTATTTACATAAGTATATGCTCCCATTATAGGATTTAGCCCTCTTATAAGATTCTTAATCTGTTCCGCTGTTTGATTCTCCCAATCAATTTGTGCCATTGATTTATTTAGCATTGGTGCCATTGTAAAATCATCATCTTGTTTTTCTCTTTTGGCAATTCCAGCCTCTATTTCCTTCAAAGTTTTTTCACTAATAAATGTGCTCCCACTTTTGATAATCTATCCCACAATTCTCCTGTTGTCTCATATTCTCCTATTTGGACTTCTTCCTTTAAAAATCATGTCACCTGAATCCATACCTTCATCCATATATATTGTTGTAACCCCTGTTGTTTTATCTCCATTCAACACTGACCATTGTATAGGTGCTGCTCCTCTATATTTTGGTAATAATGATCCATGAACATTTATACAACCATATTTAGGTATTTCTAAAATTTCTTTAGGTAACAATTTTCCATAAGCTACAACACATATAACATCTGGATTTTGACTTTTCAATTCTTCTATAAATTCTATATTTCCTTTCACTTTTTGTGGTTGATATATCTTCATTCCATTTTCTTCTGCATATTGTTTTACAGGTGAAGCTATTAATTTCATTCCTCTTCCTTTTGGTCTATCTGGATTTGTTACTACACTTAATATCTCGTATCCATCTTCATTTAATGCTTTTAAACTTTCCATTGCAAAATCTGGTGTTCCCATAAATATAACTTTCATATTCTATTTCCTTTCATTTTTTTACATTTTTCAAATCTTCTTTACTTTACATATTCATATTTTACTATAAAATATAGTTACACCTTACTATTTATTTATTTTCCTCTGGTTCCACATACTCCAAAGTACCTGGAATAATTTTATCAACAAAAAGTTGTCCATCCAAATGGTCAAGTTCGTGACAAATAGCCTGAGCTAAAAAGTTCTTTAGCCTTAACTCTTATCAAATTACCATCTAAATCTGTATAATCTGCAACAACTTCTTCAGGTCTAACAATTTTAGCAAATTTATTAGGAAAACTCAAACATCCTTCTTCAACTTCTTGTTCTCCCTTTGTTTTAATTATTTTAGGGTTTATTAAAACAATTGGTCCATTATCATCATATAAATCTATAACAACGATTCTTTTCAAAACACCTACTTGAACAGCAGCAAGACCCACACCATTATATTTATGCATTGTTTCAATCATATCATTTACTAATTCTACTACTCTTTCATCTATTTTATCAACTTCTTTTTGATTTCTTATGTAATATCTCATCACCTTCAAGTCTTATAGTTCTTATAGCCATTTTTCTCACTCACCCTTTCTAAATTTAAAATGATTGTTTGACATAGTCAAACTTCTAGTTATTTTCTAACTAAACCATATTATTAGGATTAACATCAAAACTAACCCTAACATCTTTAACATCTCTCATATAAATCTGACTCAACAAATCATTGCAAACTCCATTAAAGTTGGAATCTACAATTCCTTTCATAATAACTCTCCATCTAAATCTATTTTGAATCTTATCAATAGGAGCAGGAGTAGGTCTAAAAACTTGAACACACTCAAATTTTTTAGCACACAAAAAATTATAGCTCTCTAAACTTAATTGTTTTATCATATTTTCATTTTTTTCCTTCAAACTTCATTACTATTATATCGCAAAACGGCGGATATTTCAACTGTTTTCTCAAAGCTAATTCTGTTTCATAAAATTCCAAATAATCTTGCTTTTGAGCAGCTTGTATACTAAAATTTTCCGGATTATATGTTTGTATTATAACCTTTCCAGGTAACTCACCTCTTCCTGCCCTACCTGCTACTTGAGTCAAAATTTGAAAAGTCCTTTCTGTTGCCCTATAATCATCTATATTCAAAGAACTATCAGCAGCAACAACTCCAACTAATGTAACATTTGGAAAATGATGCCCTTTCACAACCATCTGTGTTCCTATCAAAATATCTATATTTTCATTTTTAAATTTATTTAAAATTTGTTCATGCGAATTCTTTTTACTTACTGTATCTACATCCATTCTTATTGTAGTACTTCCTGGGAAACTGTTTTATAATCTCCTGTTCAAGTTTTTGAGTTCCTGTTCCAAAATATCTTATCTTTTCACTTCCACATTCCGGACATTTAGTCACCACTGGCTTTTCTGCTCCACAATAATGGCATTTTAATTTGTTTTCATAACCATGATATGTCATACTTACATTACAATTATCACATTTCACAGTATACCCACATTCCCTGCACATTATAAAAGTTGAAAAACCTCTTCGATTTAAAAAATAATATAGTCTGCTGTTTATTTTTCAAATTTTCTTCTATATCCTTATACAATTCTCTACTTAACATTGAACGATTTCCAGTTGCCAATTCTTGCTTTAAATCTACTATTTCCACTTTAGGTAACTGTGCATTATTTGCTCTTTTGTCAATTCTAAAAGAGTTATATTGTTTCCATCTGTCGCATTATAATATGTTGATATATCTGGTGTTGCACTTCCTAACAATAACGGAATTTTATTATCTTGTGCAATTTGCAAAGCCACTTCTTTTGCATCATATTTTGGATTTGCCTCGGATTTATAAGAACTATCATGTTCTTCATCTATTATTATTAGTCCTAAGTTCGGTATCGGAGCAAATATTGCTGACCTCGCGCCTATAATTATTTTAGCTTTATTTTCTCGTATTCTTTCCCACTCATCATGTCTTTCTCCTATCGAAAGTTTACTATGCAACACAGCTATATTTTCTTCTCCAAATCTTGAAATAAATCTATCTAACATTTGTGGAGTAAGTGAAATTTCCGGCACTAACATTATTGCAGCTTTATCTTCTTTTACTATATCATCTATCAATTGCAAATAGATTTCTGTTTTTCCAGAACCTGTTACTCCAAACAATAAAATTCCTCAAATCTATTTTCTTTAATAGCTTGTCTTACACTATTATATGCTTGTAGTTGCTCATCATTTAATATAAGTTTTTCAATATGTTCAATTTGCTTATTTGCCAATGGATCTCTTTTAACTGTCTGTTCTACTATTTCCAAATATCCATTTTTTATTAATGTATTTACTATTGCCCTTGAACAATCTGTAAAACTTTCTATTTCTGGTATTGTGGCACCTTCATTGTTTTTTACAAAATTCAATACTCTTTGATGTTTCTCCGATTTTATCATTCCACTCTGTATTTCATATTCTATCTCTTCTACTTCTTTTTTAAATATACACTATTTATTGTCTTATCTTTTATTTTATTTTCTTTTGTTCTAGTTCCTGGTGTTTGCATTAATTTTATACAATCAGTTACATTACAGTAATATTTCTTTGACATCCATTTTGCTAATTCTATTTGCTTTTCAGTTAAATTTTCTTCTATCTTTGCTATTTCTTTCACTTCATATTCTGTATTTTCTTTAAATCCTACTACAAATCCTTCTTCTAATTTTTTGCTCTTCCAAATGGTACTAATACTTTTGTTCCAACATATATGTATTCTTCCATTTCTTTTGGTATTTGATAGTCAAATGTTCTATTTAATTTTTTGCTGTTCTATTTATTATGACTTCTGCTATCATTTTTTCTCCTTTTTTTCCTTATGTTTTTTCAAAAAAAGCTGTAACTTTTACAGCTTTTTTTCATTAATCATTAAACTCAAACTATTATATTTTAAATTTCTTCCTCAAAAATTTTGTTAAATTCTGTTTCATTAATTTTTTCTCTTTCCAACAAAGTTTGAGCAATTATTTCTAACTTATCTCTATGTTCAATCAACAATTGTTGAGAGCTCTCTCATAAGCTGTATCGATAAGAAGTTTAACCTCTTGTCCTATTTTATCACCTATATTTTCACCAAAAGTTGCATCTCATAAGGCTCTTTACCTTTAAAATCAATAGGACCTAAAACATCACTCATTCCATATTTTGTAACCATATCTCTAGCAATATTAGTAGCAACTTCTATATCATTTGAAGCACCTGTAGAAATATCATTTAAAACCAATTTTTCCGCTGCTCTACCACCTAACAAAGCCGTCAATCTTTCTTGCATTTCTGTTTTAGATATATAATATTTATCTTCATCACTCTTATACATTGTATATCCACCAGCAACACCTCTTGGTATTATTGAAACTTCTTTTACATTAGACTGTGTTGGCAAAATATCTACCTACAACAGCATGTCCTGCTTCATGATAAGCTGTTAATTTCTTATCTTTATCAGATATTACTTTTTCTTTCTTTTTCCAATCCAACTGTAACTTTCTTTGACAGCCTCTTCTATATCATCATTTTCTATTTCTTCATGTTTATTTATAGTTGCTATAATTGCAGCTTCATTCAAAATATTTGCAAGTTCTGCACCTGTAAAACCTGCTGTATCTTCTGCTATACTTTCTAAATTAACATCATCAGAAACCTTTTTATCTTTAGCATGAATCTTTAAGATTTCCAATCTTCCTCTAATATCAGGAGCAGGTATTGTTATTTGTCTATCAAATCTTCCTGGTCTCAATAATGCTTTGTCCAACATTTCTGGTCTATTTGTAGCAGCTAATACTATAATTGTTTCTTCTGAACTAAAACCATCCATTTCTACCAAAAGTTGATTTAATGTTTGATTATTTTCTGATTCTCCACCACTATTTCCTGTTCTTCTCGCTCCTATTGCATCTATTTCATCAATAAAAACTATACATGGTGCTAACTTTCTAGCCTTTTCAAATAATTTTCTTACTCTTGAAGCTCCTAAACCTACAAACATTTCAACAAACTCTGATCCACTCATTGATATAAAAGGTACATTTGCCTCTCCTGCTATTGCTTTTGCTATCAAAGTTTTTCCTGTTCCTGGTTTACCATATAATAAAAACACCTCTAGGAATTTTAGCTCCCATTTTTGTAAACTTTTCTGGAGTTTTTAAAAATCCACAATCTCTATTAATTCTTCTTTTTTCTTCATCAAGACCTGCAACATCATTAAATCTTACTTTTGTTTTTCTCTCTGTATCTTCATACACCTTTCCTTTTTCTCCGCCTAAACCTTGCATTTTATATATCATTACAAATAATGCAATCATAATAAATGTTGGAAAAAGTTTATCAATATTGTTAAAAATTGTGTAAACCCATTTTTTGTTTTTGTACTAATTCTATTTGATTACCTTCTGCCACCTTTTGTTGTACTAAAGTTATAAATGCCTCTGTATTTGGAACTATTGAATTTTTTTTTCTTTTTCATCATCTTTTACTTTAACTTTAATTGATGTACTTCCAACTGTCATTTCTACTTTTTCAATCTTACCTTCACTTATCTCTTTTATTAAATCTGTATATGCTAACTCTGTATCTTTTTTATCTTTATTATTTTTTTAAAATAAAAGTTGTTGCAACTATTGCTATAACAAGTATAACTAGTAAAGAAGTTAAACCAATTAAAATCTTTTTATCTTTTTATTATCATCTTTATTATTCTTCAAATTTCATCATCCTTTCTTATAATTTTAAATGCTATTTAACGCAGCCAAAATTGTAATTATTTTCATATTTCTACTAGTTGGAAAAGAATTAAATTTTGGCAAGGAAAACAAGTTTAAAATTTATGAGGCGTACAAAAGTACGTTGATTAAATTTTAAATGATGTTTGACACAGCCAAAATTGTAATTATTTTTCAACTAGGCATTTGTCCCCTCAGGAGCCTCCCTATCTTCCACTCCATTATCCTTTTCATTATTTTTTCCATCTACTTTTCCTTTATCCTTAACATCAGAACTTTCAGGCACACCACTATTTTTTTTCTTTATCCTGTTTTCCTGAATCTCGATCATCCTGATTTTCATCCATCTCTTTTCTCACCTGTTTTTGAACTTCAATAATTTTAGTCAACTCAGCCTGGTTCTTAATCAAATCATCTTTTATAATAAATATCGCAGCAAACAAATAAATAGTAGCCACAGAAACATACATAATTTCAAAATACTTAATATCAAAATCAACAAACAATCTAACCGCAATATACACTGCATTCAATAAAGTTGACAGTTATAGCATATACTGACATATTAAATATTCCAGCATAGCGCATTTTAATTTTAGTAAACAAACTTGCAAAATATCCAAAAAACACTACACATAAGCACATACACAAAAAAGTATTCAAGAAATACATAATAAAAGCATAAATAAACACAGTAACAAATACACTTATATATAAACTAGTCATTTGAGTTCCTTTAGCATACTGCACTAAACTCTGTTTATCAAATTTTGTAAAACCAATCTGATTTAAAACTTCACTATACTTTTATATGTTGCTGTTCCAACCACAGCAGTATTTTTTCACAATTATTTTATCCTTCAAAATAACAAAAACCATTAAAATTTTCATCAATCTCTTTTTTCCTCTGATTTCGTATCAACCACAATTTTTCCAAAATAATCATTTTCATAAGTTAAAACATCATCAGACTTCACATCCAAAAACTCCATCTTGATATGAAAAATCAGGAAAATTATTCTCTATATAATCTACAGTTTGATTTTTACAACTTGGTTTGTTTTTACTACTAAACATACACACACTATAACAGCTAAAATTGCCACTAATTTAGCTAAATACGCTATAGCTCTGGGTACTCCTTCAACTGCCATTTCAGGATATTTTTCCACATTAAAAATAGATAATTTCACTTTTTAAAAAAATCCTTTTTTTAAAATCTACTCTCTTTAAATTTTCTTCATCTGAATTTTGATTCATTTTTGTATCAATCCTTTCTAAAACTCAACGTACATTACTCATATACTCTCTCTACATTACTATTAACCAAAGTTGTATTCACTTCAAAAGTTGCCTTATCACCTACTTTTATATCTTTACCTGTAATATCAATCGTAACATGGAATGTCCCTATTCTACCCAATATTTCACATATTTGACCATTTATATTAACACTATGCCCTTGATTTTTAAATACATCTTTTATATCTCTTACAATATATCTAAATTTATCAACAATTCTAAACATATCTCTTCCTACCTGAACATCCACACCATTTATATAACCACATGGTATAATTGCCACTTTAGTTTTTTATTAGTTTTATAAGCATTAGAATATCCTATATTAAATCCTTTTGGAACTTCTTTTTATTTCTGTAACTTGTGATTCCAATCTTGCCACTTTTTTAAGCCCATATTATTTTGAAAAAGCTAATTTTCCAACAAAAGCAGAACCAACTCTAACAGCATTCAAATGCATTTCTGGAAATTTTATAAATGCAGATGAATTACAAACATGCAACATTCCTGTTTCTATATTATTCATTTTTAAAACTTCTATACAATCAATAAACCTTTAAACTGTAAACGTGTATATTTTTCATCATAATAAGCATTTGAAAAATGTGTAAATGTTCCTTGAATTTCTATATTTTTGTTGTCTTGTAATTTTTTAATGCCTCTATCATTTCTTCTCTATTCTCATATACAAAACCATATCTTCCAAAACCTGTATCAATTTTTACATGTGCTTTTATTTTCTTTTCTGGCATTTTTTGATATTTCACAAACTTGATTTACTGTTTCTTTTGAACCAATTGTTATTATTACATTATTTTCTATCAAATTTTTATTTCTTCCTTTATTCCTGTTGATGAAAGCATTAATAATTGTTGTGTAAAACCTTGTTTTCTAAATTCAATAGCCTCTTGAACAGTAGAAACTGCAAAAAATCAAAACCTTGATTTACCATAAATTGTACATATTGCTTTTTAAGTCTAAACCATAAGCATTAGATTTTACAACAACTATTATTTTCACTTGATTTCCATTATCATCTGGTAAATTAATTTGAGCATGTTCTTTTATTTTTTGTACATTTTGTAATAAATTTTCTTTATTAATAACTAATTTGTTCATCTGAACTCCTTTTCTTGTTTTTTACTAAAATTTATTTTAAAAATTTTTATCTTCATACATAATATTTATATATCTATTTTAGTCTGCTTACTATTTTTATTTTCCTTTTTACCATTTTTTAAATTCATTTTTATTTGTCTTAAATTTCTAAATAGCTTTTCTGAAAATTTATATAATTTATATGTCAATGGTTTGTATGGAATGTAAATTTCTCCTAAAAATTCTGTGAATTTTCCTCCAAATCCTTTTTAAATCTATATAGTCCATATTGTGGATGCGTTTCATCTACTACTCCAGATACCCCTCTAAAATCATATATATCATCATGTCTTGCTATTGCCATTTTTATCATTTCCCATTGCAATAAATAGTTTGGCATTAAATTTCTATGTTCATTACTACTTGCTCCATATAGATACCATGTTTTATTTCCATAAAAAATAGGTATTACTCCTGATATTGGTTTTCCTTCATAATAAGCCATTAACAATTTCATATGGTTTGGTGCTAAATTATCATACATTTTTTCAAAATATTCTAATGGTCTTATTATAAAACCATCTCTCGTACCTGTTTCCATCATTATTTTATGAAAATCTTTCAAATCGTCTCTTGTACCCTCTTTTACTGTTACTCCTTTTCTTCCTGCTAAACGTATATTATACCTCCATTTTTGATGAAATCCAGCCATTACCTCTTCTTCTGTTTTTCCTTTTTATATCTAATCTAAAAACATATCTTGGTTGAATTTCGTCCATAAAATCTTTTGCATCATCTTTTATATGATACCCTAAATTTGTCACTATATCTCTAAAAACTTGATCATCACTTTCTACATCTGGTTCTATTCTTAGTACTATTGCATTATATTTTTTAGCCAACTCTTTTTGCACCATCTGTTAACTGCTTTAATATAGATAAATCATGTACATCACATACAGGCCCTCTTGAGCATACATTATATTACCAAAAATCGGTATTTTTCTTATCCATACACATAAAGAACCTATTATATTTTTTTTCTTCATCTTCTGCCAATATTACTTCTGGTATCCAATTTGGCTTTTTTACTTCTGCCCATTCTAATGATTGTTGAAAATTACATTTTTCACTTTTTTCTAAAAATTTTTATATTGCTTTTTCGATTCATCGTCTGTTACAAATCTCATTTTTTATTTCATTCCTTCCTCACACAAAAAACATTATTTATATTTTTTTCTTGGCTTTTTATTATTTCCAATATATTTGTATTTTACACCATATACTCTTTTTTACAAGTATTTATCAATTTTTATATACGTTTTAGCTCTCTAAATTTAGTCCATTTTTCTGGATTTTTAATTACATCCTTAGCTATTTTATCTATATCCATATTTGATATTTCATCAATCATTTTATAAAGTAAGTCATATGATAATATTTGCAAATCTCCTTCCTTAAAGAACACTGAACCTTTTATTTCATTTGGCAACTCTACATTATATTTATCAATCAATTTCTTATTTGTAATATCATAATCATTATACATATCTTTTGTCATTCTATCTACATATTTGTTATAAAACAAGTAATCTGTTAGTAAATGTAAAAAATATCCCTATTAAAACTATTATTGACATTTTTATCTTTTTAAAAACTCATATAGATTTGACTTTGAACTTTTTCTCCATAATGTGTTATAGCTTTATCCTTAACACTGTCTGGAAATATTACTCCATTTATAAACTCTTCTTCATTTTCATTTCTATTTTTTGATTTTTTTAAATATTCTTTAGCAACAGCTAAATGTATAATATATCCTGGCATACTCTCAACCCTCTTTTTATTTTAATTTTTTATTAAATATGCCAGGGAATATATAATACTCCCTGGCAAGAATTACTGTTTTGAAGTTAATAATTTTCTATAATATGATGAACTTCTTGTTTTCATTACTTCTGCAGGCCTATCCGTAAAAATAAATTTTAACCCATCAGGATTTTGATCATTTTCTTGTCCTCTACAATCAGATCCTAAAAAAAAACTACATCAATCTGTTCTCCTGTAAGTTCTTTTTACCTTTTTGTTTGCAACTATTTTATTTCTAGTATCCACTAAAATCACATAATCAACTAAAGATAAATTTTCAATTACTCTTTTCCTCACATTTTGATTTTGATAAGTTTCTTTTCCTTTTGTTTCCTTTACATTTTTATCTGTTTTTACACCTACCACAAGTATATCACAAAGGTCTCTGCAAATTCCAAGATGTTCCATATGTCCTTCATGAAGAAGATCGTAAGTTCCTGGTGCATATCCTACATGATATTTTTTTTGCTTTGATTTTTCTCATTGCTGTTATTTCCATTTTCATTTTCACAATTAATTGATTTTACCTTAAATGTAAAATCAACACCTTTTGAATGCCTTTGCCATCTGCTCTCTTTCAGCATAAGGCTTTAATGGTTTACGTCCATATAATTTTTCAAACATTTCATCAGTATATACTCCTATTCCAAATGAAATGTATTTGGACCGTAACTCTTCCAGCTTGTTTAAAAACTCTACAGTTGGAAACTCCATTGCATCAAACATATATCCAACAATTTCTTTCATCCAGTAATCCTCCTTAATAAAATTTTTATAGTACACATAATATATCATTAAATTATACTAGTGTCAATAGCTTTTATGAAAAACATCTTGACTTTTTATTTTATACCCTTTGTATAATAATTTTACACGGGGATGTAATGGTTTCGACATATTACTAGAAATATAAATAGCAAGTAGTGGATTCTCGTTGGCCACTTAAAAAACGAGAAATTAAATATAAATGCAGATAATAATAGAGAATTTGCTTTTTAGCTGCTTAGTTCAGCTACGCTTTACCTTTAGACCTACACTATTGGATAAAGTGTCATTTTTGTAGGAAACAAAACTACTTTTGCTCCTAAAGTAGTAGGTATTCTAAAGAGCTATAATTTTATTTATCTTGTTTGTTAGAGAAATAAAATTGAATATAAATAACAAACTAAACTTGTAGAGTTTTATATGGAAGGTCTTATGGACAGGAGTTCGACTCTCCTCATCTCCACCAATTAGTAAATGAATAACCACAATGAATGCGGTTACCACTACATAAAAAGTATAACAAGACATTCGCAATATTGACATAGTGGAATGTCTTGTTATTTTCATTGTACGCAAGTCAAGAAAAAGAGTGAAAATCTTCACTCTTTTTTCTTGTATATTATGATATTTTAATAGTTTCTCCTTTCTTATTTATAATAAATTTCTCATTATCCTTTTTGAAGCACAATAACTCCCAATTTTTCATCAATTTTAATGATTCATTCTCATTAGGGACAAATGGAGCCACTAATTCTTTAAACTCCTCATTTACAACCCCTACAGCCATTCCACATTCAGTGAAATTCACTACTTTCATCATCCCTGAAATGAATCTCTCCATCTCATTATATTTTCTTTCACCTGATAATTTTCCATTATCTGACATAAACTGCGATGTTCCATCCTTAATATGTACTAATGCATACGCCTTCTTGGTATATTTTCTTATTTCTACATACTCCACTTCCTCAAGTAAAACATCTTCATTTCTGTCTATTATAACAGATTTACCGTCAAAAGTCACATGAAATAAATTTTCAGATAATTGCTCAGCACTTCCATATTTGAGTGGTAAAACCTCTTTACCATTCTCATCTATAATACCTGAATAGACGTCCTTTGAAACATGTGCCATACCAAATTTAAAATCATCTGCTTCAGAATACTTTGCCTCTGTCAGTTTTGTATATTCTCCATTTCTTATTTTGATATATCCCCAGCCTTCCCAGGTAAGCATTTTATAAATACCTTCTACACCTGAGCACGGCCAGATAGTAGTTGCACCTTTGAAAAGATGTTCTGTACCATCTTTTAGAAGAATACCAATAGCTCCATCTCTTTTCAACAGCAGCAAAGCCATTTTCATAAAATTCAGATGCCTTAGTGTAAATAGCAGGAATTTCCTTTCCATCTTCTGTTAAGTATCCATATAAAGTTTTTTTTATTCCATTTCTGTATTTTTTCTACTGTTACAATTGCAAATCCATTACAGAAATCACCAATTTCAGAATATTTAGGAAAAATTACAACCTTTTTGGTTTTCTTATCCCGCATTCCTACTTTATTAAATTTTTCTAATGCCATATCATAATACCTCTTTCTTTCTAATATTTACCTATTTAGGTTACATAACTATTATAACATTTTATTCCATTTAGGTCAACCTTAAGAAAAAAGCAACATATGAATAATTTATATTTAGTCTCTTTGGTATCTACCATCTCTAAACTCAAAAAATATCTCCTTCATTAATACCATTTAAAAATTCTAGTGGAAAATCAAATTCCTCAAAAACCTCTCCATCATCTTTTGTCACATCTATTAAAGAAACTATATCTCTATCATTTTCAACAAACTCATATAAATGACCTTCTATTCTATTTTCTTCCATTTTTTTTTTCTGCTCTTCTAACAATGTATTAATACAATTTTCCAATTCGTCTTTACAAAATCTGTTGTTTCCCTATCAAGCACATAATTTTGATTTTTCAAACGTAAAACACTGCCCTATTGTAGCATTTTCTGGCAATTCCTCTTTGCTAATCTTTATGACCTCATGGCTATTTTCACCTTTGCATAAAGTAGCAAGATACAGAATCTTTTTTTATCATAGATATAATACATATAACCTTTATCTAAAGTATTTTCGGCATATTTTTGTAATATTTCATTTCTTTCTAATAACATTTTATCTCTATATTCAGTCGTCATTTTTTCACTATTCATTATATATTTATTACTATTCCTTTCTAAAGTAGCACTTAACTCTTTTATAAATTTTTCTACTATTCCACTATTTTTTATGTTTTCTGCTATATTATTAAATATCTCTAATCTCAATAAGTAGCTCTCCTTTCTCTTCATACTTAATAACATCCAATAAAAACTATTTTTTTAATTTCTTGAACTATCCCCTGTTTTATAATTTATTGTTATACCTGGTTGCACATTATACACAAAAAACATTAAATGAAACTCCTTTTCCATTATCTTCAACAGAATATGCTTCCATCTCCACACCAGTAGCCACTAAGTTATTACCTTCAAAATATGGAGTCACCCTATACAATACATGTCTATCTTCATCTTCTGCCTGATTTTTTATATAGTCTGCAACTTTATTTTCAAAATCTAACATTCCCGTTACATTAAAATACCTTGTACCTGTAATTAAATTTTTTTTTCATTCGCATTTTCAGCAGATAACTGATAACCAATTAAATGACATCTATTATATAAAAATTCACCATTATATTTTTTTTCTGTCTCCAACCACTTGGTTTTATTGAGCTTATATCTCCTCTTTTTTCTCCTTCAGCTGGCATTATTTCCTTACAAATATTTACATAAGCAACTCCACATCTTCCCAGACTATCTAGTTCTGAATATTTTTCAAATGGTTTTGTTATATATTCTGATTCCAAAAAATTTGGAACATTATTATTTATATACACATAAGGAAAATCAGTATATTGAGGTATATCTTTCAGTTCGCTCGTGTTAACATTTTTCACATCATTATTTACTATTTCATCTGTTTTTTGTGTATTAATTAACTCTGGACAATAATATCCAACAATCCCTATAACTATTGTTATTACTAATGTTATTAAATATTTATATATTTTTTTTTCCTTATTTCTTTTCTATTATTGTTCATCTTTTATTTCATCCTATTCTATGAATTATACAATTGTGTTTTATCAAAAAAAAATATGTTATGTCAATACTTTTTATTTAATATTGTAAAACTATTTAAACATACAACATATACTATATTAATTATTTTGAAAGGTTTGTGATATTATGAATATTGTCCCTACCAACACACCATACAACTCACTTATACTAAAAGAAAAACATTACCTCATTACAAAATTTTTATAAATTTCTATCAATTGATTCAATAGGTAAAAGTGTCTTAAATAACGAGATTTATGCAATAAGATTAGGAAATGGTCCAAATAACATTTTTTATTCTGGTAGTTTTCATGCTAACGAATGGATCACATCTGTTTTATTAATGCATTTTGTTGAAGAATACTGTAACGCTTACGCTTCTAATTCTTCTATTTTAGGGTATTCTATCTCCAAATTATTTAACTCTACTTCAATCTATATTGTTCCAATGGTTAATCCTGATGGAATTGATTTAATAAATGGTAATTTAAACAAAAATACTGTTTTCTATAAAAACGTATTAAAAATATCAAGAAAATTTAATAACATACCATTTCCAAATCGGTTGGAAATCAAATATAGTTCGGTACGGACTTAAATTTACAATTTCCTACCGGTTGGAAAAACGCTAAAAAATAAAATATGAGCAAGGGTACACTCGGTCCTGCTCCTTGTAATTTTGTAGGTCCTAAACCTCTTTCAGAACCAGAAAGTTTAGCCATTTACAACTTTACATCAAAAAATAATTTTAAATTAGTTATTGCTTTACACTCTCAAGGCAAAGAAATATACTGGAATTATCAAAAATATTAACCCACCTAAAGGATATGAAATTGGTAAAAAATTTTCTGAAATAAGTAACTATTTACTAACAGATGTACCTTTCAATTCTAGTTTTGCAGGTTTTAAAGATTGGTTTATTGATACTTATAATAAGCCTGGCTATACAATTGAAGTTGGACTTGGTTCTAATCCTCTTCCAATCTCTCAATTTAATCAAATTTACAATGACATTTTAGGAATTTTAATTTTAGGTGCTATCCTAGCATAAAAACACACAACAAAGTAAAAGGCATAGTATAATTTAAAATCACACTATGTCTTTTTTATTACAACATTTTTAACTTATTTTACAGAAGCATTATAAATTTTTACAATAACATCATTTAATTTTTGATCAAATTCTTCTTGTGATTGATTTGCATTCAAATCTTGTAATAATGCTCTTGAAAAACTTGCTATCATTCTATTATTTTTAGAAAGTAATTCTACTGCTGTATCTATATCATATCCACCAGATAAAGCCACAATTCTAACAACACAATCATAATCATACAAATCCAAATAATGATTTGCAACTGTTGGAATTGTAAATTTAAACATTATTTTATCTGCACTATTCCATGTATCCAATCTTTTCTTAATTTCTTCTTTTAAAATCTCTTCACATTTTTCCTTTTCTGGTGCATTTATATCAACTTCTGGTTCAATGATAGGAACTAAACCAGCATCACAAATTATTTTAGCAAAATCAAATTGTTGATTCACTATTGCCTTTATTCCATCCACATTTGGTTCATATATTACTGATCTCATTTTGTACCAAAAACATTTTTTTCTCTTGCTTCTTCTAATTCTGTAACTAGCTCTGGTATTTCTTTCATCAATTTAACTCCATCTTTTGCTCTGCCAAACCTTTATCTACTTTTAAAAATGATACTATATTCTTTTCATTCCATAAATAGTCTGCTGTATATTCACCATTTACCTTTGAAAGCATCGTTTTTTCAAACAATATTGCTCCTATTATATGTTCATTTGTAAAAGACTTACTTGTAAAAACTCTTTTTCTCATTTCATGAATTAAATCAAACATTTCTTCTTCAGTACTATATGCTGATTCTGGAATACCATAAGCTTTTTAAAGTTTTACTACTACTTCCTCCACTTTGATCTAAAGCTGCTATAAACCCTTCCTTATTTTTTATAATTTCATACATTTTTCATTCATATTTACTCCCTCTTTCTTTTGATTTTTAATTTTTATATAAATATTTATCATAAAAATCCTATACTTATTATCTTTTAACTTAGGACTTTATACCTAAATATTTTACAACCTAGTTAAATATTTTACACTTGACAATATGAAATCTGTCAATATTGCTATAGGTAATATTAGAACTATTATTTTTTGAACTTCATAGCTCATTTTATTTTTAGCTTTATCTAACTTAGATTCTATAAACGGATGTATTTTTCATTAAATACTAAGCCAATAACTCCCCAAGCCACTGAATATGCTATACTTATTCTTCCATTTATATTTCCTATGTCATTTGAATAATCCCACCATCTTAAGTGAAATATCATCTCAAATAACCATGATACAACATATTCAAATACTGAAAATACAATCATACTTATAAAAATTCTTTTGTTTTTTTACCTTTAAATTTTTTAATGTCAATATGATTAATACTGCACCAAATCCATATATTGGACATACAGGTCCATATAAAAATCCTCTTTTTACAAATTTTCCTAATACAAATAACGCAAATATTGTTTCTAAAATCCATCCCAAAAAATGAGTATATAACAAAATATAATACCAACTTTTGCATATCATTTAATTGCTTCTTATAAACCACTATACCGTTTCTCCATTTCATCCCCAAAAAAACAGCTTTTATTCTATGCTCTTACTTTTGTATTTTTTGGATATTCTCTTTCTCTTTTTTATCTTTATGTTTTCTGATTCTTTATTTTCATTCATTGTTAATTCTGGACCTTTTTATCTGTTACTGTCTCTTTTGTTATTGTGCATTTTTCTATCTTTGGATTTGATGGTATATCATACATAATATCTCTCATTATTTCCTCTATTATAGAACGCAAACCTCTTGCTCCAGTTTTTTCTTTCTATAGCTTTATCTACAATTGCTTCTAATGCTTCCCTTGTAAACTCTAATTCAACACCATCTAACTCTAGTAACTTTTATATTGTTTTACTAACGCATTTTTTGGTTCTGTTGCTATTTTTTTATTAATGCCTCTCTATCCAATTCTTCAAGTGTTGCTATTATTGGCAATCTTCCTATAAACTCTGGTATTAATCCAAATTTTAGTAAATCTTGTGGTAATAATTCTTTAAATACTTCATCTTTTTTGAATTTCTTTTTTTGCTTTCTATTTTTGTTCCAAATCCTATTGATTTTTCACCTGTTCTGTCTTTTATTATATTTTCTAACCCTTCAAAAGCTCCTCCACATATAAATAATATATTTTCCGTATTTATCTGTATAAGTTCTTGATTAGGATGTTTTTTCTTCCTCCTTGTGGTGGTACTGAAGCTATTGTTCCTTCAACTATTTTTAACAAAGCTTGTTGCACACCCTCTCCACTAACATCTCTTGTTATTGATGGATTCTCTGATTTTCTTGTTATTTTATCTATTTCATCAATATACACAATTCCTTTTTCTGCTCTTTGTACATCTCCATCTGCTGCTTGTATCAATTTAAGCAAAATATTTTCTACATCTTCTCCCACATATCCTGCTTCTGTCAATGTAGTTGCATCTGCTATTGCAAATGGTACATTTAAAATTTTTGCCAATGTACGTGCTAGCAATGTTTTTCCACATCCTGTAGGTCCTAATAATAATATATTACTTTTTGAATTTCCACATCATCATCTTTTTTATCCGTCTCTTCCTCATGTATAATTCTTTTATAATGATTATACACAGCTACTGATAATGTTCTTTTTGCCTCTTCTTGTCCTATTACATAATCATCCAATGTTTTTTATTTCCTTGGGACTTGGTATTTCTTCCGCTAGAGTATAACCTAATTCTTCTTCATTAAGCCCCTCTGCTTCTATAATACTTGTGCATAAATCAACACATTCATTACATATATATACTCCTGGACCTGCAACTAATTTTTAACATTTTCTTGTGTTTTGCCACAAAATGAGCATCTTAAATTTCTTGGTGTATCATTTTTTCCCATTACACATAATTCTCCTTGAATAATATATTATCAAATTTAACTATATTAAATTTGACTTAATTTTATTTATGCTCGATGATCCATAATACCATCTATTAAGCCATATTTTAAAGCCTCTTCAGCTGTCATATAATGATCTCTTTCTGTATCTCTTTCGATTACATCAATTGGTTGACCTGTTCTATCACTTAAAAATTTATTTAATTTTTCTCTTGTTTTTACTAAATGATCTGCATGAATTTTAATTTCTGTTGCTTGGCCAGATAATCCACCACCACCAATTAATGGTTGATGTATTAATATTTCTGCATTTGGTGTAGCAAATCTTTTTCCTTTTTCTCCTGCACATAATAATGCTGCTCCCATACTTGCTGCCATACCTATACATATTGTTGATACAGGGCATTTTATATAATTCATTGTATCTATAATTCCCATACCATCTGTAATTGATCCACCTGGTGAATTAATATATAAGTTTATATCTTTATCTGGATCTTCTGATTCCAAAAATAGCAATTGTGCTATTACTAAACTTGATGTTGTTGGATTTTACATCTTCTCCTAAAAATATTATTCTATCTTTTAATAATCTTGAGAAAATATCATATGATCTTTCTCCTTTACTTGTTTGTTCTACAACATAAGGTACTAAACTATTTTTTTCTCTAACATATTTTTTCTCCCTTTCTTCATAATATAAAAGGTGCTATATTAAATTTATAGTCATAAAAAAACTATAAATCTTAAATATTGCACCTCCTTTTCTTTATCCTATTTCATTTTTGCATTTTTAACTAAGAAATCTACAGCTTTTTCTGATTTAATTCCTTCTTCAATATAATTTCTTACATTTTCATTTTGTAAAAATGCTTCGTCATTTTCTTTTCCGTAATTTTTGCCATTTCTTTAATTTTTTCATCTATTTCTTCGATATTTGCCTCGATTTTTTCTGCTTTTATTACTGCTTCTAACATTAATCTTGTTTTTACTGCTTCTTCTGCTTGAGGTTCATATTCTTTTTTTCATTTCTTCCATTGTTTTTCCTAACATTTGAAGATATTGATCAAATTTTATTCCTTGATATGATAAACGTGTTTCTATATCTTTAATCATATTTTCTACTTCTGTTTCAATCATACCAGATGGAACTTCCACTTTAATATTTTCTGTTACAGCTTTTACAACAGCTTCTTCTGTTTCATATTTTTGTTTTTCTTCATTTTCTTTTTCTAATCTTTCTTTAATACTTGCTTTTAATTCTTTTAATGTATCAAATTCACTTGCTTCTTTTTGCAAATTCATCATCTAATTTTGGTAACTCTTTTTTCTTAATTGCATGTACTTTTACTTTAAATGTTGCATCTTTTCCCGCTAATTCTTTTGAAAAATATTCTTCTGGGAATTTCACATTGATATCTTTCTCTTCATCCATTTTTGTTCCTATTACTTGATCTTCAAAACCTGGTATAAATGAATTACTTCCTATTTCTAAATCATAATTTTCTGCTTTTCCACCTTCAAAAGCTACTCCATCTACAAATCCTTCAAAATCAATTGTTGCTATATCTCCTTTTTTCTACTGGTCTATCTTCAATTGAAATTAATCTTGAATTATGTTCTTGCATATGCTCTAATTCATGATTTACATCTTTATCTTTTACAGTATACTCAATCTTTTTGATTTCTATACCTTTATATTTTCCTAATTCTGCTTCTGGTTTTGTTTGGAATACTGCTGTAAATATTAAGTCTTGTCCTTTTCCTATTTGTTTTACATCTATATCTGGTCTGCTTACAGCTTCAATTTTATTTTCTTTTTAAAGCATCTTCTAATACTTCTGGTACTAATTCATTAAATGTATCTTCATAAAATATTTCTTTTCCATAATATTTTTCCACTATATTCATAGGTGCTTTTTCCTTTTCTGAATCCTGGAATATTAAAATATTTTGCAGTTTTAAAATATACTTTTTTCATTGCCTCGTCAAATCTATTGGCTTCTACTGTTAATTCTAATTTTACTTCATTTGCGTTTTTTGTTTTTTCAACTTTACAATTCATTTTATTCATCCTTTCACTTTTTAATAATGCTTTTTACATTCATCACATAGTGCATACATTATATCATAAAATTGATTTTTTGCAAGGAATTTTTGAATATTTTGAAAAAATACTTGTTTTTTTTTATTTTTGTGTTAAACTTGATTACAGTCAATTTATTTTTTTGATTAGGAGGTGCTAGACATGGCAAAATGCGCAATTTGTGATAAAACACAAAGTAATGGAAATAAATTAAGTATTACACGTTCACATATCAGTAAAAAGAAGCCCACGTACATGGAAACCAAATCTAAGAACTGTAAAAGCTGAAATAAATGGTGAAATTAAAAGAATTCATGTATGTGCTAAATGTTTAAAAAACGGTAAAGTAAAAAGAGCTTAAGAGCTCTTTTTTTGGTTTTATATCTATTTTGATTGGTATTTTTAAGCATATATTTTTATTTAAGTTAAATAATTAATTATGACTTTTTTAGTAAAATTTTCCTAAAATATACTATTTCTTTTAATACTTTATACTTTTAAAAAAATCTTTTTAAAAAGTCTTTTCTTTGTTTTAATCTTTTATAATACACTTAGATTTTATATAACAAACTAAAAATAAGAAAACAACAATACATTTTGCTATTCTCTTATTTTTTCTGTAACACTCTGTATTTTACTATATTTATTTTTGATTTGTTCATTTAATCTTTAATTTTAAAAATAAACTTCACAAATCCTCTTAAGAATTTTGGAACTTTTTTAACTACAATAGTCATATGTACCCCTCCTATCTATCTAACACGCTAACCACATAATGCCTATACATGCCAATGCTACTCCTATTATAAATAACCACCCTGTTATTGGAAGCAATAACACTAGTAAAATTCTAATCCTATTCCAACCAGACACACACCAATAGTCTTTTTTTAATAAACAAAACATGCTATTCCTCCCTTCACAAATAATAATTATTTATACTTATCAAAATGATATTCAATCATACTGTAGCAAATCTTTTTTATTATATTTTATTCCCAATTTTATTATTTGTTCCTATTTATGTAAAACTATTGACTATTATAAAAAAAATATTATACTATTTTTATAGAACACACATCAATCAAAGAAAATAAAAAAATAAACATGCTAAAAAATATCAAATACAATAATATTTTCAATTTATTGATATATACATATTTTTGCCAAACGAGAAAGGAATGAAATTTTTATGACAAAACAAAATGCAAAAAAATTATTGATATTTTACGCCAAACATATCCTGATGCAACATGTAGCCTAGATTTTACCACCCCCTTTGAAATGGTTGTTGCAGTTATGCTATCAGCACAATGTACAGACGAAAGAGTAAATAAAAACAACTCCTGAATTATTTAAGCAATGCAAAACAATCGAAGATTATGCAAATATAGATATAAAAAACTAGAAAAAATTATTCATCCCTGTGGGTTTTATAAAAACAAAGCAAAAAACATAAAACTTTGTGCCCAACAAATCCTAGACAAATACAATGGAATTGTACCTAATAACATGAATGATTTACTTACTCTTGCTGGAGTTGGCAGAAAATCTGCTAATGTTATTCTATTAGAAGTTTATGGAATTGCTAATGGAATTGCTGTTGACACACATGCAAAAAGAATTTCAAATCTAACTGGACTTTCTAAAGAAAAAGACCCTGAAAAAATAGAAAAAGATTTATTAAAATTATTACCAAAAGATTATCTTGGTTCTGTTAATCACTTATTTGTTTGGCACGGAAGAAATACTTGTATTGCCAGAAAGCCTAAATGTGAATCATGTACAATAAAAAATTATTGCAAATCTTATAACAAAACCAAACATTCTTAATTATTGGCATAAAAATCAAAAAACAAATAATACTATTTTTAGAAAAAGTTGAACTAAATTTAAACTTCAACTTTTTCTATGTGCTCATTAATTTATTTTATGCATAAAACTTAATATTTTACACATAATATTTGTATATTTTAAATTAGGAAGTGATTTTTTGACAAATATTAATTGTTCTGCCAATTGCATTTATCAAAGAGATGGTAAATGTTCTTACCATATTATTGCTATGACCAATTTATCTCCTAACTCAGAATGTGCCTATTATATTCCATTCGTATCAAAAACAAACAAAGAACAGTATAAAAAATTTCATACTGCTCTTTGCTTTTTCAGCACTTACATTATCTATCAAGTAACTTTGAAATTTTATATCCCTTATAATAATAAGGAATCAAAGTTGCAACAGAAATAATTGCTATTAATGAGCTTTTTTTTTCCTAAAGCAACACCCAATAAAAAGCTGCTACTTTATCTACTCCTCCATGAAAGTACCAATTTTTTAACTTAATTTTAAATTTAATCATAAGCTCCTCCTACTTAGGAATACTCTATCCAATTTACATTCGCACATTGGATAACATAATTTACATTTACAATAACTATTATACCAAACGCCATCATTAAAGTCAACATAATTTTTACCATTTAAAATACATTTTCTTACACTAAATTCACGCTCTTGTAAAATATACAAGAGCGCTTGGTTAATTATATTATTTTGTTATCATTTTGTACAATTAGCTTTTAATAATTCAAATTTTATGAATCTTTTCAAAAACTTTTTGCATTTCTTCTGCTTCAAACGTAATTTCATAACTTAATTGATTGGTAGAAAACCATTGCAAAATCTGCTCCAATCTAACAATTTGCTTAATTACTTTTATTGACAACTCTTCTGCTGTCTCGTCTTCACATAGCAAATTAAAGATATCTTGATCCAACTGCATTTCCGGAATATCATTTGTATTAAAATTCTCAAGTTCAAACATTCCATTTTTATAAAAAAGAATATCCACTTTTTAAGTTTATCAATGTCCTTTCTAACTCTTTCCAGTTCTTCTGAATTCGAAACAATCTCTGCTTTCACCTGAGCATGTTTTTTAGAAACTTCTGAAATTTCTTTTTATTATCTCTTCTATAGTAGTTTGATGCTCTGCTATAATTTTTTTCAGTTCAAGCATATACTGCTTTTCATCATTCAACCGAGCTTTAATATCCCTTTTATGAGCTCGAACTGAAACTAATTCCTTTTCTTTATTGCAGATTTTATCTACTAAATTTCTTTCTATTTCTTGTAACTCCAATAACTTTTTCATATTCTCAATATTGCTTTCTTCTTTTATTAAATTTTCTTTTTTGGAGAACCTGCTGTTCTGCAGTAAAATTTTTTCTTCGTTTCTTTTTGTTAGATTTTCTGGCATTTTTCTGTCTTGTTCTACAATTGGCAAATCAATTACCTTATCTTCTTCCAACAAATCAGTCAAAGTTTTTTCTTTTACTTGATCATCAAACAAAACCTTTTTAGGAATTAGAATCTGCTGCTTTGCATTATTTACACCAGCACGTAGACCTTTTTTTTCTTCTCTCTTTTCTTTTTATTTTTTCTAAATTAGCATAAATGTCTCTCTTTCCTTTTCACCAAAGTTTCTTTTTTACATATCCCTCAAACTGTTCTTCTGAGCAATTAAAATATTCCAGCAATTCTTCCATTGTAGCTCCATATTTTATTTTAATATTTATAGTCTTCACATCCATGTTCCGATACATTGTAGCTGTGTCACTCATTAACATTCCTCCTGTAATTTTAACATTTCATTATCTATGTTCTGAACAATTATATCAATATTTTCTACAATTGCTTCAAAATTTTCAGACAGTAGCTTTACATCCACTTCATCTAATTTTTTTCTTTTTCTTCCTATCATCTGTCCAAGAATGAGGACCTGACATTTTTTTCTAATAATGATTCTCTTTGAAACATTATTTTCATCTGCTATAATTTGCAGACTAGAATATACTGTACTAACATTCATTTCATACTCTTTTGCAATTTGTGCAATGTTTTTTCCTTCCCTCCGTTCTTTCATAAAATTTTTTCGCATTCTTTTCGTTCTTTCAGAAAGCTTTACACTCATAATTAACCTCCTTTGGCTACAGCCAAAAATATAATAAAACTAACTATTACAACATAATTATAACACATATTTACAATTTTGTAAATTCACATAATTTTAAGATTTCAAATCTTTAATAATTTCACCATAATCTCTTGCCTTCAAAATAGCAGACCCTGAAACCAAAATATTAGCTCCAGCGGATTTTACACTTTCCATAGTTCTTAAATTTATCCCACCATCTACTTCAATATCATCCTCCAAATTATTTTCATCTATATATTGTTTTAATTTTTTGAACTTTTGCACCATTTCTGAAAGCATTGTTTGTGCGCCTTTTCCAGGCTCAACTGTCATAACAAGGCAAACATGTATATAAGGCAAAAACTCATATACTTTTTTCTATTGGAGTATCAGGTTTAACACTAATACTGACTTTAGAATGAATTTCTTTTTATCTTATTAATATATTTCATAATTTCTTCTTTATTATTACAAACCTCATAATGAAAAGTTATTATATTAGGTTCAACAACTTCAAAATCATTAATCGCATGTTCTACATTATTTACCATTAAATGAACATCTAAAGGCAAATTTGATATTCTTTTTATATATTCTGCATAACTTAACATTTTGTTATATGTATCTTTTTCAACAAATTTTCCATCCATAACATCTATATGGAAATAATCCGTTTTAGCCTTCTCCAATGCTAAAAAAGTCTCCGCTTCTTTGAATTTTGCATAGACAATATTGATGTTGATACTTCTACCATTTTCTTTTTCTCCTTCCTTAAGCTGTTCATAAATTTTACAAAAACGTTCATATCTATCTAATGATATTTTTCCCTCTTTTACAGCTTGTTTTATTCCACAATTTTCTTCTTTTATGTGTGTACACCCTATAAATTCACAATCCTTAATAAAAAGGTCTAAATTCTATAAAATATTTTTCCAAATCTTTTGACTCTATCTCAGAAATTTCAAAAGTTGCAAAACCTGAGTATCTGCTATATATGTATTTTTTCTATTTCATATAGTTTTATTGTTGTCGTTGTATTTTTTACCTCTTTTATTCTTTTGACTTATTTCTCCTTCTTTAGTCAACTCTTTTTGAAATATCCCATTTATTAAAGTTGATTTTCCCACACCAGAATTTCCAGAAAAAGCATTTATATTATTACTTATTACATAACATAATTCATCAATTCCAAACTTTTCTTTTGTTTGTGTTTCTATTACTTTATATCCTATATTCTCATATATTTCTTTAATTTTTTTGCATCTGTTGTTTTTTATCTAAATCAATCTTATTTAATACTATTACAACTTTAACATTTAAGAATTCTGCAAAGGCTATTTGCTTATCCAATAGTAATAAATCAGGTTTGGGATCTTTGCTTGATACTACTAATATCATTTGTGTTATATTTGCTAATTTAGGTCTTTTTATATACACCTTTCTTGGCAAAACACTTTCTATACTCCCTTGATTATTAAATTCTACCATATCACCTACTACTGAGTTATCTCTTCCTTTTTTAGTTTTTCCCCTTGGTATTAATTCATAAATTTTCCCATTTCTCTGTTTATTGCTTTGTACAAATTAGAACCTATTTCTATTATTACTCCCTGCATTTTTGATTTTATTCCTCATATCATATATTTAGGTTTTTAATTAAAGGATACCTATAAACCTGTTAAAATAAAAATGCATATTTTAGCAGAAAGGAATGGATAATTCCATTCCTTCTATTACATTTCTACTTTCTTATTTTGTAAAAGTCAATGTACTTGTTGTTCCAAATGTTGCTGGCTGACTAGAACTATATATAGGACTTGTAGAATTTGGTTCAGTAATAGTTACAGTAACAGTCTCAGATTGACCTTCTTTTCCATTTAATGTAACTGTACATTTAGAATCATTTTATCTACGTTTGTTCTTGTCTCACCATTTACTTTAATATTAACAGTTTTACTTTTTGTTTCACTAGATGTCGTTGTATTGTTTTGTTTATTTTCAGTTGTATTTCCAGTTGTATTTTCAGTTTTTCCTGATTTTTCAACATAGCCTCCTGTTATAGCTTTTACATCGATATTAACTGTAACAGTTTTATTTTCTGCTACTTTATTCACTGTCAAAGTTATTGTAGTTCCTTCATCAACAACTTTACCATCTTCAATACTTTGTTTTGATACTTTTCCATTATCCGTTGTACTAGAAACGTAAGTTACATTTACCTTAAGACCTAAATCTTCTAAAGTTTTTTTAGCATTTTCCATATCTTGACCAACTACACCAATTACAGTAATTTGCTTTATTCCTGTACCACTACTTACATGAATTTTTATAGTATCACCTGCTGCCACTTCTGTACTTTCATCAACTTCTTGACTTATAACATAACCCTCTTGAACTTTCTTACTAGTTTCACTAACAACTTCCGCCTTCAAATTAGCATCTTCCAAGGCTTTAATTGCATCATCTTGAGACATACCTGTAACTTTTTGGAACTATAGCTTTTTCTGTTCCTTTACTTATAACAACTTTTACAGTACTTCCCTGTCTTACAGAATGATATTTTTCAGAATATGCAGGATCCTGACTTATTATATGTCCTTCTTCAACATCTTTATTATACTCTTCCTTATCAACTTCATATTTCAATTTTGCCTCTTCAATTTGTTTTTGAGCCTCTTCACTAGTCAAACCTACTACACTAGGCAAATTAACTTCTTTAGGTTTAGTCAAATTATAAAAGCTAATGTTCCACTAAAAGCTATAAAGAATAATAACACCAATCCTAAAAAAAAAGTACTCAATTTTTTTATGTTGTTTTATCCATCCTTTAAAACCTTTTTCCTCTTTATCCCCTCGATTTTGATTATTCTTTGCAACACCCAAAGAATTTTGCATTTTTCATAATCTTCTAAAGATATTTTTGAGTTCTTGCAGTAACATCATAATTTTCCTCTACAAAATCACCATCTGGATTTTTCAAAGCTTCTTTCAAATCTTGTAATAATTCCATACTAGTTTGATATCTTTGCATTGGCTCTTTTTTCAATGCTTTTAAAATTATTTTATTAACTGGTTCTGGAATATTCGGATTTAATTCTATTGGCGGTATAGGTTCTTCTTGCATGTGCTTTAACGCAACAGACACAGGTGTATCCGCATCAAAAGGAACTTTACCCGTCAACATTTCATACATTACAACACCCAAAGAATATATATCTGATTTTGCATCAGTATATCCCCCTCTAGCATGTTCTGGTGAAAAATAATGTACAGATCCTATTGTCGTTCCAAATGCTGTTATTGTTGAGTTTGACACAGCCTTTGCTATGCCAAAATCTGTTACCTTTGCAACCCCATCTTCAGTAATTATTATATTATGTGGTTTTATAGCTCTATGAATTATATTATTTCTATGTGCCATATCTAATGCTGCAGCTATTTGCATAGCCACATTTATTGACCATTTCCAAGGTAAAGGTCCATTTTCTTCAACAATTATTTCTTTCAAAGTTTTTCCTTGGATAAGCTCCATAACTATATAGTATATACCATTCTCAACGCCGACATCATAAATAGAAACTATATTTGGATGTGTAAGCCTTGCAGCTGATTGAGCCTCTGTTTCAAATCTTCGTATAAACTCATTATCTGTTGTAAACTCATCTCTTAATACCTTTACTGCTACATTTCGGTTTAAAACTACATCTTTTGCCTTATATACTATGGCTATTCCGACCATTTCCTACTTTTTGCAATATTTCATAACGGTTTCCTAATAGTTTTCCTCTAACATCATATTAAATTCCATTCCTTTCGTTTTTACCAAACTGGTTAATCTATATACTATTCTTACTAAATATTTTTATAATAACAACTGTTATATTATCATATCCACCATTCTCATTAGCTTTATCCACAAGATCAACAGTTGCCTGTTCAATATTTCCACTAGCCATTTTATATATATCATCTTGTGTTACCATATTACTTAAACCATCTGAGCACATAACTAAAACATCTTCTTTTAAAAATCCTTTTACCATTACATCTGGTTCTATAAATGCATTACATCCCAAAACCTTTAATAAAATATTTTTTGTGGATGTTTTTCTGCCTGCTCTGGTGTAATTGTCCCATCTTTCACTAATTTTTGCACATAACTATGATCTTGTGTCAATTTTCTAATAATTGCTTTTCTTATTCTATAGATTCTACTATCGCCTATATGTCCTATAAAAGCTCTATTATTATATATTAAAACTATTTCTAAAGTAGTAACCATTCCTTCTAGCTCTTTATTTTCTTGTGCTTGCTCATACACACACATATTAGCATATTCCATACTACTTGCAACAAGTTGAATTATACTTTCTTTGTCTTTTTTCTATTTCTTTAAAATTATTTAAAAATATATTTTTAGCCTTCTCTACTGCAAGTTTGCTAGCAATTTCTCCTCCACTAGCACCTCCCATTCCATCTGCTAAAATATATAATTGTACTTCATCTAATGACTCAGATATTGAATAATAATCTTCATTTTTTCTCTTATTTTTCCAACATCTGACTTTGCATAAGCTTTTATCATTTTTTCACCTCGTTTTTTCTTTATTCTTTATATCACAAATATTGGTTTTTTGCAATTATTTTATTGAAAAAAATAGACTACTTAAATTTTTACATAAATCGTACAACTTATATTTATTTTTTCAATTCACATACATTTAATTTATAAAATTGTATTTAATTTTTACTTAACATTACTTGCATTTTATAAAAAACTAATATAAAATAGAACCCAAAAGAAGACATTAAAATATTTGCAATTATTAGAACATTTTAAAGGAGGAATTAATCATGCCTACACACATAATGAAGCTAACTTAAATGATATAGCTTCAACAGTAATAATGCCTGGAGACCCATTAAGAGCTCAATACATTGCAAAAAACTTTTTAGAAAATGCACAACTAGTAAACAAAGTAAGAGGTATGTATGCATACACTGGATTTTATAAAGGAAAAAAATAACAATCATGGCATCTGGAATGGGAATGCCAAGTATGGGAATCTATTCCTATGAACTTTTAAATTTTATAATGTTCAAAATATTATTAGAATTGGTTCATGTGGAGGATACTTACCAAAATTAAAATTATTTGACATCATACTAGCTAAAAAATGTATTTTCTGAAAGCAATTTTGCACTAACACTAAACAATGAAATATGCCATGAAATTTCTGGTAGTGAAAATTAAACTCTATTATAAAAAATACTGCCAATGAAAAAAATATCAAAATATATGAAGGCAACACTGTTTGCACAGATTGTTTTGATGTTTACATGACAGATGTATCAAAATTTTTTAGAAAGATTACCTAATAATTTTAACCCTTATGGAGCTGAAATGGAAGCATTTTCTCTATTTTATGTAGCTAAAATTTTAAATAAAAATGCATCCTGTCTTATGAGTGTCGTTGATTCTAAATTCAGAATAGATATCGCTACACCAGAAGAAAGACAAAATGGTTTAACCAACATGATAAAACTAGCTTTAGACAGCAGTTTAAATATAGAAGACTAAAACATACAAAAAAGGCTAAATTCAATTTATACTCATTTGAATTTAGCCTTTTTACATTTAGTAATTTTACCATATTCATTATTTACTACTTGTAGTAGTTTGATTATTAGAATCTGTATGTTCTTCTACCTCTTTACCAGTCATTGATTGACTTTCAGTAGTATTTGCATTTTCTTTTTCTCAACCTTATCAGTCATCATAATAAATTTAACAGTACCTTGAGCTTTATCTTCTTTACCAGAAAAATTGATTATATTCATTAGCTAAATCTTGCATTTTTTCCAATCTTGCTTCAAAATCTTTTACTTTATTATTAACTAAATCAGTCAATTTGTTAACACCATCTTTATTAAATTGTTCAACACCTGACTTTAATTCAGAACTTCCACTAATTAATTGTGAAGTACCTTCTGATAATTGACTACTTGCTTGTGATAATTGTTCACCTGATGTTGATAAAGTATTAACACCATCTTTTATTTGTGCTGAACCAGATTTTAAAGTAGAACTACCTTGTTTTAAGTTTTCTGTACCATTGTACAATTGTTTAGCACCTGTTGCCAATTCTTTATCTACTGAAGTTTGTAATGTAGTTGTACCTTCTGCTATTTGATCAAATCCATTTGATATAGCTGATATTCCTTGGTCAAACTGATTTCCACTTTGTGTTTTCATATTTTGCATATTTGCTTTTACACCATCTTTACTATTATTAATACTATCTATAGTTTCAGTTTCTTTAGCTGTAGCTTGTTTTACAGCTGAATCTATACCAGCATCAATTTTAGTTGTATCCATATTTGCTAACACTTTATTTATAGCAGCTTTTTGAGCATCTGTAAATTGTAAATTTTCATTATCTAAAACTTGTTTCATACCTTTTTTACATTATCAACACTACCATTTACACTTTTTTTTAATTCCAGTACCTAAACTTTCATTACCTTTTTCTACCACTTGCTTAATTCCTGCAGTTTCCTTTATCTTTACCTTGAACTAATTGATCAATTCCTTTTATCAAAGATTCTTTACTTGTCTTTAAGGTTTGAACAGCCTGTGTCTTTCCTTGTGTAACACCTTTATTCAAACTAGATATTCCAGCACTTAATGCACTAACACCTTTATTAATTGAACTTGCACCATTCTTTAATGTAGAAACACCCTCATCTAGTGTTTGAATACCACTATCTATCTTTTTATAATTCTCATTTACAGTATTAACACCTTGTGTATAAGTTTTAACTGCATTTGAAAATTCACTTGTTTTATTATTTAGAGTAGAAGCACCATCATTTAAAGAAGTAGCACCACTAACTATTTGGTTACTTGCATTTTGCAAAGAATTCATTTGACTATATAATTCATCTAATTTATCCAAATTTGAAACATCAGCATCTTCCAAAATTTTTGGAGTTACATAAGAATAAATATTACCCATTTCAAAATCTGTAGTTTCTAAAGTTATTGTAACACTTTCTGGAATGTCTATATCTGTATCTGAATCATTTAATCCTAAATTTTGTTTCATACCTGGTAAAGCCATACCAACAACCATCGTATTTTTTACCATTATCAACAACTTTTCCAGAAGATATTGTTATATTACTAGCCTTAGTATTATCAATAATAGTTCCTAACATTACAACAAAAGGTGTATACATTTTTTCTGTTTTACCATTAATGTTAACTTGATGCTCATCTTTGTTTGTATATTGAATTACAATTTCAACTTTTCCAGATTTTCCTGCAACATCATCTGCTGAAATTTCATTTCCATCTAATTTATAAGTTATCTTACAATCAACTGGCAATTCTTTATTAGTATTACCTTTATAATATACGTCATCCTTATTAGCTTTCCAAACCATTTTATTACCATCTTTTGAAAAAGTTTTATCATCATTCACATTTTCAATATCTGTTAAAATACTTGAATCTATTATTTCATCACTATTATCAGTATTTTTAAATGACTATTAACTATTGTTTGGTAACTTTCACCATTACTTCTCATTTTTGTATAAACTGTTTCATCTTTTGTATAACCCAATACTGGTAAAGTTTGCATACCTAATATTGTTAAAATTACACCACTAGCAATTATTTTATTTTTCATTTACATTCACAACCTTTCAATTATTTTTTAGAATTTATGCGTCGTATAAAGGCACGTTGATTAAATTCTAAACGAAGTTTAACGACGTCAAAATTGTAATTATTTTCATTTTTTTCTCTTGTAAGGAAAGAATTAAATTTTGACTAGGCAAACAAGTTTAGAATTTATGAGGCGTACAAAGGTACGTTGATTAAATTCTAAATGAAGTTTAACGACGTCAAAATTGTAATTATTTTCTTACAAGACCCTTAGTAGTTTTGCAAATAACCCTATCACAAAGAATCAAACAAGCAGGCAATATAGTAAGCACAACCACCATACTAATAATAGCACCCCTAGAAATAAGAGTACAAATAGAGCCAATCATCTCAATATTAGAGAACAAGCTAACTCCACAAGTCGCAGCAAAGAAACAAAAAGCACTAACAATAACAGACTTAATAGAATCCTGTAAAAGACAACCTCATAGCCTCTTTAGGCACCAAGCCATCCTTCCTATTTTTCACATACTTATTAGTCATTAAAATAGCATAATCAACAGTAGCACCAAGTTGAATAGTACCAATAACAATAGAAGCAATAAACGGAATAACAGTACCAAAATAACTTGTAAAAGACATATTCAAAAATAGCAAACTCAATAACAGCAATCAAAATCACTGGCAACGAAATTGACTTAAACACGAATATCATAATAACAAAAATAACTACAGCAGAAGTCACATTAACACTATTAAAATCATGATCAGCAATTTTTACCAAGTCATTCATTAGAGGTCCCTCACCTGCCATAATAGCATTTTCATCATATTTGCTAACAATTTCATTAACCTTTTGAATCAAAGCATTTGATTCATCTGTTGCATTTTCATAAGTTGAATTAATAATTAATAATTGATATTTATCATTTTCAAAAATAGACAATATATCATCTGGAATCATTTCTTTAGAAACATTATCACCTAACAATTCTTGTAAGCCTATAACTCCATCAACACCATCCAAATCTTTAATCTCATTTATCATTTGTTTAGCTGTATCTGCCTTCATATCTTTATTTACCAATACCATTTGAGTTGAAACCATATTAAATTTTTCCTGTAATTCTTTATTTGCTGATACACTCTGCAAAGTATCTGGTAAAGACTTATTCAAATTATAATAAACTTTTTACATTATTATTTCCATATATAGCAGGAGCTAATAACAATAAAAATACTACTATCATTGCTTTATAATGATTTACTATAAAATTAGTAAACTTCTTAAATTCCGGTAAAAGTTCCTTATGTTTAGTTTTTTCTATAACCTTATCAAAAGCCAATAACAAAGATGGTAATAATGTAACTGTTGTAATAACACCTATTAAAACACCTTTAGCCATAACCAATCCAATATCTGTACCTAAAGTTAAGCTCATTGTACATAAAGCTAAAAAATCCAGCAATTGTAGTTGTAGAACTACCAACAATAGAAACTAAAGTCTCCTTAATAGCTGTTACCATTGCTTTATTTTTATCACCTAAAATTTCTTTTTGTCTTTGATAACTATGATACAAGAATATTGAGAAATCCATTGTTACACCCAATTGTAAAACAGTTGCAATAGCCTTAGTTATATATGATATTTGACCTAAAACAATATTTGTACCCATATTATACAAAATTGCAATTCCTATACCTCCCAAAATAATTAAAGGAACACCATAAGAATCCAAGGCAATCATCAAAACTATAATACAAAATATTGAAGCTACTACAACATAAACTGACATTTCTTGATCTAGTAAAATTCTTATATCATCTGAAGTAGCAGAAATACCACTAACTTTGCAACTATCACCAACAATATCTCTCAAATCATCAATTGCATCTAAAGTTTCACCTGCTGCCATACCTGTTTTAAAAGTTACTAAAATTGGTGTTGTACCATCTTTATTTATAGCCTCTTTAACATCATCTGGTAACATTTCTTCTGGAATAGATGTACCTAAAATATCTGATTTACTAATTACTTTATCAACTGCATCTATTTCCTTTATTTTATCCTCCATTTTTAGAATATCTTTATCCTTCATTTTGTTATCAATTATAACAATAGAATAAGAGCCCACTCCAAATTCATCTGTTAGTATATTTTGACCTTTTTACCGTATCTACCGTATCTGGCAAATATGATAAAATATCATAATTTATTTTTGTAGCTTTGATTCCTATTATTGAAGGAATTAATAATAATAAACAAATTATGATAATTAATCTTCTGTGATTTACTATAAATTCTCCAAATTTTTGCACTTTTATCACAATCCTTTCTATTTATTAACAATGTTTAATATAGCTACAATAATTGCAAAAAGTGATAAGTAATTATCAAATAACTATACAACATTTTTTCTATCTTTTACTATTATATTATTTTTCTGACCAATAGTCAATATTTTTATTAAAATTATTTGCTTTTTTTTATATTTTTTGACTTGATATTGACTTCAAGTCATTTTTATGCAATAATATATTATGAATATGAGGTGATATTTATGTATAAAGCACAAGAAAATAAACGTGAAAAAATAAACAAACTATTTGATTCAGCATATAACTTATTCACAAAAATGGATTAAAAGACACATCTATCCAAAATATCGTTGATGACGCTGGAGTTGGAAAAGGCACTTTTTATTTATATTTTAAAGACAAATATGACATTAGAAACAAATTAATTGAAAAACTTCTAAAAGACTTTTTCTGATGCAATTTCTGCATTAAACAAAGTATATATTGATAATTTTGACGACCAAGTTATTTTTATTATTAATCATGTTATAGATTCTTTAACAAATGATAAAATTTTATTAAAATTTATGTCCAAAGATTTATCTGGTGGGATTTTCAATTGCCTTAAATAATATACCTTCACCAGACAGTAAAATGAAAGTTTAATAGATTTCTTTACCAAAAAAGCTCATGAAAATAATCGCAATTACTCTAACCCAGAAATGACTTTATTTACTATTATAGAACTCGCAGGCACAACTTGTTTTAATTCAATAATATACAACATTCCTGTTTCTATTGAAGAATACAAACCCTACCTATACAAAATTATTAGAAATATTTTAAAAGAAGATACATAAAGACACATATAAATAAACTTGCTATTCTAAGTTTATTTATATGTGTCTTTTATTAACCATACATAAATCTTTAATTCAATAAATTATACCATTATAATATACTATTCCTTAATCTTCCCATTCTAATTCCCAATCAGAAATAAAAAACAGTATCACCATCGCAAATTCCTAGGCTCCTCAACTTAGCATCAATTCCCATATTCCTCAAGCATTTATGGAAATAATACATAGATTCATTATCTTCAATATTTATTCTACCCATCAATCTATCAACAGCTCTACCAGTAACATAAAAAACATTGCCCTCTCTTTCTAGCTTCCCATTGTTGTTCTTTATCAGGAAGAGTATAAACCATTTTTTCTTCAACTTGTACTAATTCTTCTTTAGGTAATGTTTTCAAAACATTTGCAACATGATCTATTAATTCTTGAACTCCATCACCTGTTGCTGAAGAAATTTGATAAAATTCTAAATTTTCTTTTTCTGCTAAATCTTTTAATTCTTGATAACATTCTTCATTTTTAACATCAATTTTAGTAGCAACAATAATTTGTTTTCTCGTAGCTAATTTTTCACTATATTTTTTAATTCAGAATTTATTGTTCTAAAATCTTGTACAGGTTTTCTTCCTTCTTGACCAGACACATCTATAAAATGTAATAATAATCTTGTTCTTTCAACATGTCTTAAAAATTGAATACCAAGACCAACACCTTCACTAGCACCTTCAATAATTCCAGGTATATCTGCTATTACAAAACCATCTCCACCTTTAGTCTTTACAACACCTAAATTAGGTTCTAATGTTGTAAAATGATAATTTGCAATTTTAGGTCTTGCATCTGTAACTTTTGACAAAATGTAGATTTACCTACATTTGGAAATCCTAATAAACCTACGTCTGCCAATAATTTTAATTCCAATATTAATTCTTTTTCTTCTCCTTTTTCTCCATCTTCTGAAAATCTAGGAGCTTGTCTAGTTGATGTAGCAAATGTGAATTTCCTCTGCCTCCCTCTACCTCCTTTTAGTACTAATTCTTTTTTGCTCTGGATGAGATAAATCAGCTATTATTTTTCCTGTTTCTGCATCTTTTACAACAGTTCCTATTGGTACATTTATATACAAATCTTCTCCATATTTGCCATTGCATCTACTTCCACTTCCATTTTCACCATTACCAGCTTTAAATTTTTATTATATCTAAAATCAATAAGTGTATTTTTATCTTTATCAACTTGGAAATAAATATCTCCACCTCTTCCGCCATCTCCACCGTCTGGGCCTCCTGCTGCCACATATTTTTCACGGCGAAAAGTTGCTGCTCCATTTCCACCATCACCTGATTTTATTATTATTTTGTATAATCAGTAAACATTTTACCACCTTCCTTTCAAACTAATATTTTTACTATTCAAAATAATCTAATTTCATAGCCTTTTAACATCTCTCATAGTTTCTTTTGCAACTTTTCTAGCTTTTTCTGTACCTTCTTTTAAAATTTTATCAACTAATTCAGGGTGTTCTTCATAATATTTTCTCTTTTCTCTAATTGGAGCTAAGTAATCAATAATATTTTTAGCAAGTTGTTTTTACAAGTAACACAACCTCTTTTTCCAGCTCTACATTCCTCACAAACCACTTTTACATCTTCTGAACTTGTAAATAATTTATGATAATATGAAACCATACATATATCAGGATTACCTAAATCATCTTTTTTTATACGATTTGGATCTGTTACTGCACTCATAACTTTTCTTGTAATTTCTTCTTCTTTATCTGATAAATAAATAGCATTACCCAAAGATTTCCCCATTTTCTCATTTCCATCTAAGCCTTTAATTCTTTTTTTCCTTCAGATAAAACAATCTTTGGTTCCACCAATACATCACCATAAATACTATTAAACTTTCTAACTATTTCTCTACATTGTTCAATTAATGGTTCCTGGTCCTCACCTGCTGGAACTAATTCACCTTTAAAAGTTGTAATATCAGCAGCCTGACTTACAGGATACCCTAAAAATCCATAAGTAACACTTTCACCAAATAAATCTTTTTTTTTTGTGCAATCTCAGTTTTACTGTAGGATTTCTTTGTAATCTTGCAATCGTTACTAAATTTGAATAATATACCGTCAATTCTGCTGTTTCAGGTATCATTGATTGCACATAAATAGTTGTTTTTTTCTGGATCTATACCACATGATAAATAATCCATTGCCAATTCTCTTACATTTTTTTCTTACTTTTTCTGGATTATTAAAATTATCTGTTAAAGCCTGTACATCTGCAATTAATATAAACATATCATATTCTCCACTATTTTGCATTTCTACCCTTTTTTTCAATGATCCAAAATAATGTCCTATATGTAATCTACCTGTAGGTCTATCTCCTGTTAGTATTCTTTTCATAAAAAAACTTCCTTTCTAATATCCATTTATCTTATTCGTTCATTACCTCTATATTGTTCATTTTCCTGTTCTTCAATATAATCTATAAGTTCCTGGTTACTTGCATCAAAATTTTTTTTCTTTTTCCTCATTAAATTTTTGAACAGCCATTTCTAATCTATCTTCACCTCTATAGCCACACATAGAAGCAAACTGTTCCCACGTAATATCAGTATTTGGTATATAATCTTCTAATTCAACTTTTATTTCTCCATTTTCATCTATTAAATCATCATGTTCATGAGTATCATTATTTTTATTATTATCAACATCTTTTATATTTAATTTATGTTCAGAATCTTCTTCCATCTCTCCATAAATCTGATGCTCTTCACCTCTATCTAAAACATGTTCTGCCTCTCTTATACCAGCACCTCTATCTTTCATAAACTGCCTAACTGCACTATCTTGTGGTCTGGTTCTTTGAGTTTCTAACTCCACATCTAAATATTCCATTTTTCTGGAGAAAACATACTATATTTAATCTCTTTACCTAATGATTCATCATAACTTGCACGCAAATACTCATTTCCATTACCATTAACAATTCTATAGCTTGATGTTACAGCCTCTTGATTAACAGTTCCATCATTATTTATTGCCATACCTGTACCTGTTTGTGATGTTCCCATTCTACTATCAGGTTCCAAAATATCTTCACCTAAAACTGTAGCTGTTCCATCAGAATGAATAGCTACATACGCATCTCCTCTTGGCCCAGATATTGATATTCTTGCTAATTTTTTGCATCATAAATACCATTTTTTGCAATCCAAGCTTTTCACTTAATGTAACACCTTTTATTTCTTGACTTAAAGATGTTTCTTCTTTTATTTGCAATCCATCTAATTGTTTTTCTGAAAGTTTTACTCTATCATCTTTTTTCCCCATCTGCAACACCTATACCTTTTTAGCACTCGAACCTTTTTTCTAGCAACTCTTCTTGATTCTCTCTTTCACTATTCAATTCACTATACTTTTCATCAATTAATTGTTCTAAATCAATTTCATCTATACTATATATATCTTCAGGTTCAATATTCAATTCTTTAGCAATATTTTCAATTCTTTGATTTTCTAAATCACTTAAATCTAATATTCCATTTTCATCCATATTTTGAAGTTGTTCTAATAATTCTTTTTTTGATTTGAATATTTTTTTCTGACAAAAATATTTGAGAATATCCATCTTGTTTATTATCTCCTGCAATATATTCTAAATTTTCTGTTACATATTTTTCAACATCAACAATATTAACTTTTCCATTAATTTCTTTTTGAAATTGCTCAACCACCATATATATGTCTTGCCATTTACCGTCTATTTCAGTTTTTCCCATATATTTCACATTAGAAACCTTATTTTCTGACAAAGCCTGTTCCCATTCTCTTTTTATCAGCCTGCAATCCTACTTTACTCTCAACAATTCTTATGGTTTCTTGTAACTTCAATAATCTCATTTTCTCTAAAACTTATTCTCATCCATTTTATCCTCCAAAATTGTAATTATTTTTCAAGCGAAGCAATAAAATCATAGCTAT
>VOFB01001223.1_pt1 | contig 76000 bp, 97 predicted proteins | sample 5384141 | NCBI WGS metagenome assembly VOFB01 (sample SAMN12384721, study PRJNA508395) | human gut metagenome | isolation source: healthy gut A | host: Homo sapiens
CTATGAACCGTTTGCCCAAGAAGGTGACGATGCGCGCAGCAAGTTCCAAGGAACCGGCATGGGCATGCCAATCGTCAAGTCGCTTATTGAACTGATGGGCGGTACGATTGAGATTTCGGAGTGAGGTTGGCGTGGGGAGTACGTTCAACGTCCAGATTCCGCTCGATATCGACAAGAACCCTCAGGCGCGGGCAGATACGGTCGAGGGGGTGCTCGACTGCTCGCTCGCCGACATGAACGTGTTGCTCGCCGAAGACAACGAATTGAATGCCGAGATTGCCCAGACGCTGCTCGAAAGCGAAGGCATTGTCGTAACTCGCGCCGCCGATGGCAACGAAGCGGTCGACCTATACGTTGGCCGTCCCGCCGGCAGTTTCGATGCGATCCTGATGGACATTATGATGCCGGACATGGACGGTTACGAGGCAACCGCGCGATTCGCCTGAGCGAGAAGGTCGATGCAGCCGATATCCCCATCATCGCGCTCACCGCCAATGCCTTTGCCGAGGACGCCAAGGCGGCACACGACGCCGGCATGAACGCCCATCTATCCAAACCGCTCGACTTTAACAAGCTCAAAAACATACTCGCCCGCATCAAGAAAAACGGATCCGTTTCGCTATAGTTTGTGCTCAACCACCACGCACGACCAGAAAGGAAGCCAACGATGTTTAGACCCTTACGTCGAAAGAAACGCGCCATCACTGACGAGGAAGCGCGCGAACTGCTCGCTACCTGCAAGCGCGGCGTCTTTGCCGTCAACGGCGACGATGGCTACCCGTACGCCATTCCCGTCAACTACTTCTTTGACGCCGAGCACGACAAGATCTATTTCCATGGCGCCAAAGCCGGCCACAAGGTCGACGCACTCAAGCGCGATGACAAGGTCTGCTTTACCGTATATGGCAACGAGTGGTACCAGGACGGTGACTGGGCTCCCTACGTTATGAGCACCGTCGTCTTTGGCCGTTGTCGCCTGGCGAATGACACCCCCGCGTTTATCGAGGACAAAGTCCGCCAGCTCGCCCTTAAGTACTACCCTTCTGCCGAAGAAGTCGAAGAGGAAATCGCCAAGGACATCAAGGGCGTCCAGCTCTACGAGATTTCGATTGAGCATCTCTGCGGCAAGCAGATTCAGGAAAAGTAAGCCCCTCAGCAGGCCTCATCAATAACAATATGGCCTGGTTCCAACCCACCTTGGAACCAGGCCATATGCTTATAGAGCGTCGGCGGCTATGTGCGCAAGCGCCTCAATGAGCTCCTGCGAGCTCACGGGTTTACTCAGGTGCGCGTTCATGCCCGCCTCACGCGAAAGCCTGCGGTCGTCGGCAAAGGCGTTGGCGCTCACGGCGATAATCGGCGTGGTCGCGGCATCCTCGCGATCGAGTGCTCGAATCTGACGTGTGGCCTCAAGGCCATCGATGCCCGGCATCATGATGTCCATCAACACCACGTCGTACTCGTGCGGCACGCTCGCGGCAAACATCTCGACGGCAGACTCACCATCCCTAGCGTGTGTCACGACGGCACCGGCACGGCTGAGCGTAAACTGCGCGATCTCGGCATTCAGATCGTTATCCTCTACGAGCAAAACGCGCAAGCCCTGGAGTGCATCGCCGTCTCCCGCGTCCACGCGAACTGCCTGAGGAATCTCGGAGCGTTTGCATTTCTCGAACGGCAGGCGGATGGTAAACGTCGTCCCCTGCCCCAAGACGCTCGTAAAACTCATGGTTCCGCCCATAAGCTCGACCAGCTGTTTTGCGATAGGCGCGCCCAGGCCAGTTCCCGACGAAGCGCCTTCCACCTGCTGCTCCTCGCGGCAAAACGGCTCGTAGAGGTGCTTTTGGAACTCCTCGCTCATGCCAATACCGTTGTCGGCGATCGTGTATTCATAGACGGGGACGCCATCCGCTGGCTCCACCTCGCGGCACACCAGGCGGACATAGCCGCCCTGGCGGTTGTACTTGACGGCATTGCCGGCAATATTGAGCAACAAACGCTTGAGGTGCGTCACGCTCACCCGCGCATAGGGATGATTAAGCGTCTGCTGGTCGGAGATAATTGTCACCAGACGCTCCTCGGCCTGGCGCTCCAGAATATCGCGCACTTCACAGTTGAGGGCCACCAAATTTATGGGCACGAGGTTCAGGTCGACCTGCCCGCTCGAGGGCGACTCATATCGAGCGCCTCGTTGGCAAGGTCGAGCAGCAGTCCCGATGCCGTCCAGATTTTTGAGCGGCACTCAGTCTGCTTTTGCAGATCGTCCGCATTGGCATCGCCAACCTCGACCATGCCGCGAATGCCGTTGATGGGCGTGCGCAGATCGTGGCTCATGCGACGCAGAAACCCGTCTTTGCCGAGTTGGCAGACGAGGCCTCACGCGCCGCCTTTGCCAGCTTGTCGCCATAGTCGCGCTCCTGCTGCAGCAAGTCCGTCAAACGTCGACGATCAGCGCGGCGACGCACCATCACAACAACGGCTATAACACCGCTGTAGAGCGCCAGCACGCCGGCAGCAACAGCCGCGACAACCTCAAAGTAGCGCTGCGCCGAGGCATAGGTGTACACATAGAATTTGTGCGCTTTTCCAAATGTGCCCAAATACCACTCGCCGTCGGCGTTAACCAATCTGACCTTACCAGCCAGGCATCGATCCTTAATACCATCGACAATGAAGACGTCCGTCGCAGGCAGATCGAACACGCCCAATACGGTGGGTTCAACGGCATTGGTCGCAACGACCTTGCCGTCGCTTTCGATCACGATATTGCCGCTATCGATGGTTTCATAGCCTTCGAGCAAACTCTGCAGTTTGAGCGTATTGCTTGCAACCGCCTTCGCGCTCTGATGCCTTACCGCGATAACGATACCCTCGCCATCCCGCCGGGTCACGCAACCAATGTCTGCAACCGAATCATCCGAAAGCGTAATGCGGGCGGTATAGGACTTAAGCGGATGAGTTGCCACCTCCAGCACGGGCGCTTCCTTGAGATACGTAGCGAGCGACTCAGCCCCATCGCCCGTCGAGGACTCGGACACCAAATTGCCCTGATGCATCCGTCACAATCAGCGCGCTCACGTTGAACTGGTCGGCGTATTGCTCCAGCATGGCGTTATCCACCGAACCGTCGCGCTCCATATCGCGAGCAGCCTCCGGCAATCTCCATAACGCGAATCAGGTTTTTGGTCGCATAGGCGCTGTTGAACGCGTCGTAGGAAAGGCTCTGCGTCGCCACGTAATCGACAACGTCGGCAAAGCGCTGCTCGGCTTGGGCCGTCGTAACCGTAGCTCATCATGCCGGCAACAACCGAGAGCGCTATCCCCAGCAGAGCGACAAGGAGCCATGCCCCTGTCGAACGATTGCCCCGCTCCTGAGCGGCGTGGTCGGGCGCATCGATCATGACAGGCCCTCCATATTCAAAAAATGGCGAAGGGTCATCAAAGTACTTTGACACCAGACGTTCCATGGTGCCATCGGCAAGCATTTCCTGGTAGGCACGGGTGAGCTTAACGTCGATGCCGCGCGTATCGTTGATATCGAAAGCGGTGCCCAAACCAACTTCTAGCAGCGGCTCATCCAAGATGCGATACGTCACACCATAGTCTTTTTTTTCGTAGGTGAGCAGCGAGGATTCATGCGCGGCGATAGCGTCGACCAGACCTTCGACGAGCGCTGGGTTCAGGTATGAACGGTCCGAAAAGCTGTAGAGCTCCTTGATCTGCGGAACGTTTTCATTTGTGCGATTGAGCAAAATGCCCTCGGGCTTGGTGGTGGACTGAACCGCCACGATCTTATCCTCAAGATCGGCAAGCGTGTAGATATCGCTCTGGGGATCGACCGCGACCACCGGCGGCTTTCCGCAAGGTACGGGCCGGCCCAACGATATTCGTTTTCGCGACCCGTCATACTAAAGCTGCCCATGACACAATCGAGTTCGCCGCTCGCCAGCAGCTCCTTCTTCTTTTCCCAGTCGATCAGCTGGTATTTTGGCTTTGTAACCAATGCGAGTCAAAAGCCTCGGTCAATATCTCGACATCCGGCCAACGATATCGCCGTACCTCGTCGGTATACACAAACGGTGGATAGAGGTCGCTGCCGACGTTGAGCGTCTTAAGGTTGTCGTCTTTGGCCTGCGAGGCATCCAGGCCTTCTAATGCAGACGTCGAGGCTCGCCATTCGACCCGGAACAGCCGGCTATCGCACGACAAAGGCGCTCGCCACTGCAAGCGCGACAAACAACGAAATGGCAGCCGAGCGACGGGGTCTTTTCATCGAACTCCAGACGATCCTGTTTACAGACTGAAATGGTTAAAGATAATAGCAAACAAAACCACACGAGTACCCAATGGTTACAGACGTTTTACCATGCGGGCCTTCCGGCCGACTTGGCAGAAGACCCCGCATGCAGCGCACGCTTACCGTGCATTAAAAACGTAGCGGTCCAGGCGGTCGCACGTCTTCCCTTACGCGCGAAAGCGGCAGCGCCAGATTCACGCGAATGTGGCAGGGCCCGTGGAACGGGCGGCCGTCCTGATATCCCACGCCTACGCGCGCCCCCTCGTCGAGCAGCCACTGAATATCGCGGCCATGCTCGCGGCACCACTCGGTGCAGTCCAGAAACACCATGTACGTGCCCTGCGGACGCGAATAGGACACGCCCTCAAAATGCTCGTCCACGTAATTGCAGAAGTACTCGATATTGCCGGCAAGCACTGGTTGAGCTCGTCCACCCACTCGTAGCCCTGCGGCTGGTAGGCACCGATAAGCGCATGCATAGAGAGGACGTTCATCTCGTTGTAGTGGGTCTTGTCGGACACGGCGCACACGCGGTCGCGCAGCGTCTCGTTATAGATGATGTGGTAGCTGCCGACCAGGCCCGCCAGGTTGAACGTCTTGCTGGGCGCATAGAGGGCAACCGTGCGCATGCGGGCGTCCTCGCTTACCGACTGCGTCGGAATATGCTTGTGTCCCGGCAGGATGATATCGGACCAAATCTCGTCCGAGATCACCACGCAATCGTGCTGGCGATAAATGTCCATGGCGCGCTCGATCTCGTCGCGCTCCCATACGCGGCCGCAGGGATTGTGCGGCGAGCAGAACACCGCGGCATGGATGTGGTTTTGGGCGAGTTTGCGCTCCATGTCCTCAAAGTCCATGCGCCACACGCCCTGGTCGTCAAGTTTAAGCGGGCTGTGGACAATACGATAACCCGCGGCTTCGATAGACTTGGTAAAACCAATGTAGGTGGGGCTATGGACCAGCACCGCATCGCCCGGCTGGACATACGCGCGCAGTGTCGACACGACACCTCCCAGAACGCCGTTTTCGTAGCCGATATGCTCCGGCGCCAAGTCCTCAACGCCGTTGCGACGGCTCTGCCATTCGATGATGCGGTCGAAGTACTCGGGACGCGGATTGAAGTAGCCAAACATGGGGTGCTGAGCGCGCTTGATGATGTACTCCTGGAACCGTGGGCACCGTGGCGAAGTTCATGTCGGCCACCCACATGGGAATGCGGTCGAAGCCCTCGTCGGGTGCGTTCGGAGCCATACCGGGGATCTCGCCCCAAGAGTCAACGGCGATGGCATCCATGCCGTGGCGGTCGATAAGCGAGCTAAAGTCGTATTTCATGCTGAGCTCCCATGCAAAGCGGACTATTTTGGTAGGCGTTATTGTCCACCCAGCATGGGCGATTTTGACATGGGGTTTGGCGCTTAATTTGACGGGTTCAGACGAATGACTGGTTAGTCTTGCGCGTCGTTGACGGCGACTACGGCTAGTTGGGTTTCATCGACCGTAAAAGATATGTCGAGTCCGGCGTAGGCCAAGTGGTAAACGCGGTTTGGCTCGTGCTTGCTGCCCGCACGGCGCGGATCTTGGCAAAGGACCTCGACCAAGCCGGGAGCTTTGCGGGCGGGACCATATCCTGCAGCGCTTGTGGAAACTCAACATCGAGCTCTTGCCACGGAGCACCCTCAATCCAGCCGCCGGTCGCATCCGGGTGGCAGTCCGCAAACGGGATGTAGGGCTTGATATCGTAGATGGCGTGCCGTCGCGCAGATCGGCCCCAGCACATGGATGATGGGGCCGTCGTCGGTAAGCTCCACGCGGTCGAGCTTAACGCAGGTGAGCCCGATGGGATTAGGGCGAAACGGACTGCGCGTGGCAAAAGACACCCACGCGCTCGGCTCCGCCCAGACGCGGCGGACGCACGGTCTTCGACCACTTGACGTTGGTGCCAGACCTGTCCTGCGACTTGGCATCGGCAGCTATGTCGTTTGCCGTGCCGCCGGGCGTTCCGTTTTCGAAGCGCCACAACAGCCATAGGTGAGAGAAGGAGTCCAGGCGCTCAACCGCTGCATTGGAGGCAAATTCCGGCTCAAAGACGATGTGTCCCTGCAGATGAGGCGCCAAAAAGCTGTTGCGCGGAATGCCGAACTTCTGCGGCAGATCGGTATGTATGTGTGCAATAGGTTCCATGCCGGCCATTGTACGGCATGAAGGTGTGGGGCGTTGCGCGCAATTCTTCGCCGCGGTTCCCCGTCGTGCAACCAACGGTTGCTTGGAAGGGCACCTGCTGCCGCGTATGCTTAAGCCGCCAACCAGCAGAAAGGAGCCGCTATGGCCTTTGCAGAAAAGCTCATTGCCATCCGTCGCGCCCATCACCTTACCCAGGAGCAGCTCGCCGCCAAGCTCTTCGTCACACGCCGCCGTCAGCCGTTGGGAGCGCGGCGAAGTCACCCCGGGTATCGACATGATGAAGCTCATTGCCGCCGTAACCGGAGAGCCGCTGCCCCACCTGCTCGAAATGCCCGAGCATTATTGCCAGAGCTGCGGCATGATACTCACGCCCGACGACTGCGGCACCGACGCCACGGGCGCCACGACCGACCATTACTGCAAGTGGTGCTACGACCACGGCAAGTACACCTACGACACCACCATGGAGGCGATGATTGAGGATTGTGCCCCGCGGCTGGCGCAAAACACCGGCATATCGCTCGACGAAGCCGTCTCGCTCATGGGCGCCGTCCTGCCGCAACTGGAGCGCTGGCGCACCGTGCAGGAAAAACGAGAGCGCTACGGTGCCGAAGCCCGGGCGCGCTATGGCGATGAGGCTATCGATGCGGCAAACGAAGCGCTGCTGGACATGGACCCGAGACATGGAACGACATGAAGGAACTTGAACGCGCTATTCTGGGTCAGCTCTCGATTGCCATGGGCGACGGCGATGCGGACGGAAGCGAGGCTCGCAAGCTTGTCGCGATGCATCGTCGCTGGATTGGCCTTAATTGGGGACACGAGCCCCAGAACGAAGCGTATCTGGGCCTCGCCCACGGTTATCTGGCCGACCAGCGCTTTATCGACTACTACGACAAGCCCTGCGGCACCGGAGCCACGGCGTTTCTGGTACAGGCCATCGAGTCGTCGTTGACGCGCGCATAGACCGCGGCGGCTTTGGGTATTTCAATCAAAACCTCAACCGATTGAGACCATCGCCATCGGCGGAAAACTACTGATCATGAGCAACACTCTACGTGCTCCTAGAATTCGTCGTTGGAGTAATGAAGGTGACGAATGGAAGGAAAGGCGATGCCCCAAGAGAGAGTGTACTGCGCCTCGGCCGCGACGAGGCCCTCGAGGCGGCGAGGCTTTGGCAGGAGTGCGGCGACGCGCGCGAGTTCGCGTGCAGGGTGCTGGGCGGCGTGATGAACGCGCTGATGGACTCCGAGGCCCAGCAGATGTGCGGCGCGAGCCGCAACGAGCGCAGCGACGGCAGGGAGAACAGCCGCAACGGCTACCGCCCCGGTCGCTCAAGACCGCCGTGGGCGACGTGGAGCTCGAGATACCCAAGCTCAGGCACGGCACCTACTACCCCGAGGGCATGCTCGCGCGATGGTCGCGCGTCGACACCTCGGTGGCCTCCATCGTGCAGGAGATGTACGTGTGCGGCGTGTCCACCCGCAAGGTCGAGCGCGTGGCGTCCAAGCTGGGCATATCCTCGCTGTCGAGCTCGGAGGTCTCGAGCCTCTGCTCCGACCTCGACGCCGAGGTGGAGGAGTTCCGCCGCCGCGACCTTTCGGGCACGCCGTGCTGCTACCTGTGGCTCGACGCCACCTACATGAGCTGCAGGGTCGGCTCGTCGGTCGTCTCGCAGGGCGTCGTGACCGCGATCGGGCTGGGCGCCGACGGGCGCAAGCACTTCCTGGGCTGCGACGTGGTCGACACCGAGAGCGAGGACTCCTGGGCGGCATTCCTCGGCGGGCTGCGCGAGCGCGGGCTGGCCGGCGTTCGCCTCGTGGTCTCCGACAGCCACGCCGGGCTCGTGGCCGCCGTCTCGCGCCTGTTCGGGGCTGCGCGGCGGCAGCGCTGCGTGACGCACCTGCAGCGCAACCTCCAGAGCGCCTGCTCGGGCAGGCCCGAGGACTCCAAGGCGGCCGTCAGGGACCTCGTGCACGCCGCGGTCTACCAGGACGACCCCGACCTCGCGCGCTGCGTGTGGGCCGAGGCGGCGCCCTGGGTGGCGTCGGTGTCCGCCAGGGCCGGCGAGGTCTTCGAGCAGGCCGAGGACTCCGCGCTGGCGTTCACGGCCTTCCCCAGGGCGCACTGGGCCAAGCTCCGCACCAACAACGTCCAGGAGCGCGCCAACCGCGAGATCAAGCGCCGCTACAGGGTCGTGCAGTCCTTCCCCTCGAGGGAGTCGATGCTGCGCCTGACGTGCGCGAGCCTCATGGAGACCGAGGGGCAGTGGTCCCAGCAGCGCGTGTTCTCCGAGGCCTCGGCCGCCGAGGGCTTCGCCGAGCCCGCGGACAGGCCGGCCCCGACAGAGGGGAGGCGCCGCGCGCTCGGGCGGCGCGCCAGGGAGATAGTGGACGAGATAGTCGAGAAGCGCGGTCTCAAGAAGGAGTAACATCGGGACTTGCAGCGACGGACCTCAGGACACTCTTACACCACGTCTGCGCGCGCGACCAAGGAGCTACTATTTATAGCAAAATAAATGCAATATAATGGCAACAGTACTCATATTTGCCCTTTTTTGACCACGACCCTCCAGAATAGCCGCTGAGGACGACACTAAATGACAAAATCCGGCACGGACGTTTTATATGACTAGCCATTGAAGGACACCTAACGACTACTCCCATTCGCGACACACTGTGTCGCGAATTGCTGGTCCCATTATCGAAGACCAGTGAGAGCTCCTGCTCAGAATCTCGATAGCTTAATAAAGCGCTCCCCTCCGGAAGTTCAATGAGCATCCAAATTCAGGCTGAAAAGCAAAGGAGTATCGAAGCCGTCAATGCTCATTTCCTATCGAACACGCGGGTCAAAACAAGCTAATTAGCCTGATAAACTGTTTGTATTTTTGTCTACAAAACTGTATACAAAAAGAGTATCCGTTGACCTCTCTGCTCGACATTATGCCGATCGATAGGAGGCGCTATGGACGCTAAGCAGCTCGAAAAGATGATGGGGTTTGCTCCCGGAGAGTTGGAGAAAGCCGCGGAGGCATACGAAAAGATGAGTGGCCGAAGGGTCGCACCATCAAGCTGGGAAGGCCGTCGATCTCCGATGAGCCAAGCGTTGTTTTATCGGCACGTGTGGGTGAGTCTGTTCTTGATGCGTTTGACGCAAAAAGCAAAGCGCCATGGGCAAACACGCACGGAGCGACTCAGGGAGCTCATCACGCTCGATGCAATGATTGCCCTAGTTACCCACCGCACCCAAACATGTACACCAGCATCCAAAGTCGACATTTTTCGACATCTTTGGATGCTGGTGTACAGCTTTTTGCTACATAGTCGTTGGGGACGTCCTTAAATGACCAGTCGTTAAAGAACGCCCCCGATGACTAGTTAGCCGTGGAAGCGAGCTGTGGGTGCAAGCGGCTGTTCACGAAAGACGCGCTCGACGGCAGCGCGGTATTCGTCGACCTTTTTGGTCTTGCGTACGATCTTGTGGACGGTAGCGGGATCAGCGAAAGCGCACTTGGCGTAGAACCACCACTCCTTCATGCGGAAGACCGCATTGCCGCCAATCTCTTCTGCATATGCCGCAAACAGCGTGTCGTGGAAGCGCTGAAGCTCAGCAGCCGTTGCAGCAGGGCCGCCCTTGACCATGCGAGCCAGCGCGGGGTTCGCGAGCAGGCCACGCCCCAACATCACATGGCGCGTGCCGGGATAGGCCTCCACCAGCGCGTCCATATCCTCAAGATCAAAAATGCCACCGTTATAGGCCACGGAAACGGCGCCCGCTCCAACGTCTTGCCGTAAAACTCGCTTGCGCGGCATGCCCGTATAGCGGTCCTTTTGTACGCGCGGATGCACGATCAGCTCCGCCAGCGGCATGCGGCAATACAAATCGAGCACGCGCGCTCGTACTCGTCATCACTTTCCAACCCCAACCTGGTCTTGACCGATACCGGCAGCAGAGAGCGCTCACACACGTCACTCAAGAACACCTCGAGCTCGTCCAAGTTGCGCAAAAAGCCCGATCCTTTGCCCTTGGCGACAACCGTTCCCGAAGGACAACCCAAGTTGAGATTGACCTCGCGATAGCCCATGTCGGCGAGCACCTGTGCCGCCCACACAAACTCGTCCGCGTTCTTGGACATCAGCTGAGGCGCCACGTTGAGCCCCTGGTTATTGGCAGGATCGATCTCCTTAAACGCCTTGCCACCAAAGCGGTTTCCCACCCGCGGCGGCGGCAAAACGGCGTGTAATAGCAATCGAGCGCGCCGAAGCACCCGCATGCACGCGACGGAACACATGCCCGGTAATCCCCTCCATAGGGGGCCAACGATAGAATCATCTACTCTTCTCTCATATCAACGAACGTGACAAAGGAACTGTCCCTTTGTCACGTTATTCGGAGCGCAGGGCTTCGACGGGGTCCTTCTTGATGCGCTGCGGGCAGGCAGCAGGCCGGCAACGACCGTTAGCAGCACCGAAATTGATGAGCACCAGCGCATCCTGCGCGGGCAGGCTCATCAGGTTGGGGACCTGTTTGGCCGCAAGCGCCCAGGCATTAACCGGGAAGCTCACGGCTACCACGACGACAACGGCAAAGACGCCGGCGATGAGGCCCTCAATGAAGGTTTCGGCATTGAACACGTTAGCCACGTTGCGCTTCGACGCGCCGATCGCGCGCAGGATGCCAATCTCCTTTTTGCGTTCCAGCACGCTGATGTAGGTGATGATGCCGATCATGATGGAGCTCACCACCAGGCTGATACTCACGAATGCGATGAGCACCAAGCTGATGGTGTTCACGATGTCGGTCACCGAACCCATGATGATGCCCATGTAGTCGGTGTATGAGATTGCCTGTTCATCGTGGCCAGAGGCTTTGACCTGCTTGTTGTACGCGTCGATGTGATCGAGCACGCGCTCCTTGGCCTCAAAGTCGCGCGGGAAAATCTTGACCGAGATGGGGTCTGCCTCATCCGCATAGCCCAACGTGGTCAGATTGTTGTCGTAGGTGAGCTTCGACGCCTTGGCATAGCTCATCATGAGCGAACTCAGGTCCTCGGCGTCCATGTTGAAATGGATGGCACGAGCAAAGGCACTCGCATCCACACGCATGGCGCCCGCCGTGTTTTCAAAACTCGAAGACATCTGCGTCGCCACCGGTCCATAAGCCCCTGCCGCGCCCGCCTTGAGCTGGGATGATACCGTCGACGCTATTGCGCTCGCTGATTGCCTTCATCACCTGATCCATAGCCTGCTGCAGATACGGAGCCAGCTGCTTTTGCACATAGTCGCTCATCGCCTGCTGCAGACGCTCGGCGGGCATCGCCGCCGAGCGCTTTGAGCTGGGCAGGATTTGCTGAGCTGTGTCATCATTCTCAAGATACGTCGAGAATGCGGCAGAGAGCTTTGACGCGTCCTTAAGATCTTCGGGCGACAGCGCCTTAAACTGATCAGACTGCAAAAAGCCCTCAAACAGCTGGTTGGCAAGCGTTCCCACCTGCTGCATTTGCTCGGGTGTGAGCTCCAAGCCATCGAAAATCCCCGAGAAATCTGGCGTCGGCGCTTTTTGCCATAATGTCACCAAAGTCAATATCCTTCCCAACACCCGAAAGGTCGATATCCAACCCGGACAAGTCAAGACCCGACAGGTCCATACCGCCGGCAGCGCCCGAGAGCGCAGACGCATCGAACGAGAACGCGCTCTTGAGCGCCGCCTCGTCCACACTGAACATGCTGCCCAGATCCACGCCTTGCTTGGCCTCGCCCTGCAGCTCATCGAAAGACTTGCCCGTAAAGACATCCGTCTCGGGGTGGGCGAGTTGCTCCTGCACAATCTGCGAATCAGCGGCGCGTTCCATAAGCTGGCGAGGCAGCGCATGCGTGTAGGCAATGCCCGGGGACAACGCGCTCGCGTTGGCGGTCTCGTTGGGTCGCACCACGCCCACAATGTGCACGTCGATACCGTCGGCAACCTTGGCGGCCATAAAGTCGGTGTCGCCAGACATATCGGTCCATATGCCGGTCTCTTCGTTTTTGCGATACGCATCGGCCGGCGACAGCACCTTAAACGTCGTGGACAGCGCATCGTCGTAGGTAAATTCGGTGCCGGTCTCGGGCGTTTCGACCCCACCGTCAGCCGTCATAGCGCTGTTTACCAGATCGTTGAGCTCATTGATATCCAGCGCGCCGATGCTGTAGAGCGTGTAGTCGCCCACCGTGCCACGACTCGAGAGCACCAACACGGCTTCGTTGGCAGACGTGGGCCAATGACCGGCGACGACATCGTACTGGCTGTCGAGCAGGCTCTGGTCGTCAATCATCTCGTTAAAGACCGAGGTTCCCATGGATTCCATGCTCACCGTTGCCGCCGAGCTCGCGCCTCCGCTCATGGCCTCGGTCATAGCGTTGGGAACAAGCCGGACGGGCTTCGTCGCCCTTGCCGGCACGATAGACAACCGGCGATACACCGTAGCCGTAGAATGGCGTTGACTTCTTTATCGATGCCGTCGCCACCGGCATCGAGCCATGCCTTAAAGCTCGTCATGTCGTTGGACTTAACACTTGCGAACATATCCTTTACGGCCGTGACCACAGGAATCTTATCGGTTCCCTTTAGCTTTGCCGCCGGTGTCGCCGTCAGACTAGTCCTCGCCCTTGGACGCCTCCCCTTCCGTAGTCTCGTGCCCGCCCATCATGGACGACAGGTCGTAATCCTGCTTGAGATCGTAAGCGGATAACTCGAGAGCGTATCCTCCTCGACCTTTTGATGTAATTGTTCACGCCATTAGAGAGCGCCAGAATCGCCGCGATGCCGATAATGCCAATCGACCCCGCAAAGGCCGTCATGGCCGTACGGCCCTTCTTGGTCATGAGGTTTCGGGCAGAAAGCCCTAGCGCCGTCACAAAGCTCATCGAGGTTTTGCGCGTAGGCTTTTAGCCTCGCGGCGCGTGGCGTCGGCGACATCGAAAGGATCGGAATCGTCGGTGATCTTGCCGTCTGCCGGGTTGACGATGCGCGTGGCGTATTGGTACGCCAGCTCCGGATTGTGCGTGACCATGATGACCAGACGGTCGCGCGCAACGTCCTTGAGCAAATCCATGACCTGCACGGATGTCGTTGAGTCCAAGGCGCCGGTCGGCTCGTCAGCCAGCACAATCTCGGGATTGTTAATCAGGGCGCGGGCGATGGCCACGCGCTGCATCTGTCCGCCCGAAAGCTGGCTCGGACGCTTGTTAATGTGCTCGTCCAGGCCGACTTTCTCCAACGCCTCGCGCGCACGCTGGCGACGCTCGGCATGCCCCACGCCCGTGAGCGTAAGCGCCAGCTCCACGTTTTCCAAAATGGTCTGATGCGGAATGAGGTTATAGCTCTGGAACACAAAGCCGATGCGGTTGTTGCGATAGGCATCCCAATCGCGATCGTGAAAGTCCTTGGTCGAAATACCGTCGATCAGTAGATCGCCCGAGTCAAAGTGGTCGAGTCCGCCGATAACGTTGAGCAGCGTGGTCTTGCCCGAACCTGAGGGACCCAGAATGGCCACGAACTCGTTATCGCGAAAAGCCGCTTACGTTGTCGCGGCCACCTCGTCTTTGTTGCCATCGAGCGTAAAGGAATTGACACCCACGACCTGACCGCCCTTCTCGGCAAGCTCCTTGTTGAGCTGCTCCAGATCGCCCAGCTCTCCCACGCACGGCTTGCACGTGGTAAACCAGAAGTTCATGACGGTGACCTTGCTGCTTGGAGAACAACTCGTCGCTGTTCACATCGTTGCCGTCCAAGTCCTTGCCCATAAAGCTGGGGAACTTCGTCTCCTCACCGAAGCATCGCCGTTGGTCATGCCTGCGGTCGAGGCATCGACGCTCTCGCCAGCGCTCGGCGTGCTTCCACAGCCGGGAACTCCTTCTCCAGGCTCTCGAGCTTGTCCTCGATCTCCTTGATCTGCTGCGCGCCGGCCTTAAGCGTCTTGAGCTCGTCAGCCGTAAATTGATCCTTGGCGCCCTCGATAGTCTTGAGCAGGAAATCGCCGTAATTGCTACCGTCCTCAATCATTGCCGAGTCTTTATTTGCCGCATTGAATACCTTTTCCCATAGCGCGTTATCGCTCGCAAAGATCTCGTTTTCCTTCTGCATGAGCTTTCGCATACAGCTCTGCCGCCTCTTCGGCGCTCGACGGTTTTTTGTGCCACAAGCTCGGCGATTTGTGTATTCGCCGCTCGCAGCATTCGCTCGTGCCACTCTTGGGCGCAGAGCACGCCGCAAGGCTCAACGCCAGCACGGGCCATCAGCAGGGCCGCAATTTTGACAGTTTCATGGTTCCTCCGTTTTATCAAAGTTTGGATTTTTGTTTTTTTCATCGCGGGCAGGGGCGCGTTTCTGCCGACGCACCCAACCCGCAGCGAAAGCCTAATGGCATCGACGGGGCACGCGCCCAATGCATTTGCCGCAACGAATGCACTCGACATGGTTGGGTGCACGGGTCACATCCACGTCCATCTGACACACTTTCGCGCACTTACCGCACGAGACGCATTTGCACTGGTCGAACCTGAATCCCCAGCAACGACACCTTGTTCATGAGTGCATAAAACGCACCGAGGGGGCAAATCCATCTTACAGAAGGGGCGGTAGAACAAGAACGCTCAGCACTACCACGGCAATGAGAATCGAAAAGTTTCCAGGTAAAGAGCTTTCCCAGCGCAGAGCGGATTCCCACGTTCATGATGGACAGCGGAATCGCGCCCTCGAGCACGCCCTGCGGGCAGATATACTTGCAAAGAACGGGTCGCCCATGCCCACATCGTTGACTACCAGAACGGGCAGCAGCACCACGGCAAACAGCAGCACGGCGTACTTGATGTACGTGAGCGGCTTGAGCTTTTTCGTCGAGAGCTTTTTGCCCGGGATCTTATGCAGAAGCTCTTGCAGCCATCCGAACGGGCACAAAAAGCCGCAGATGAACCGCCCGAACAGCACGCCAATCAGAATGAGCGTACCGGTAACGTAGTAAGAAAAATTGAACTTGGATGAGCCCACCACCGACTGAAACGATCCGATAGGGCACGCGCCCGAAGCCGCTGGACACGAATAGCAATTGAGTCCCGGTACGCAAACCGTTTTTTTCCGCGCCTTGGTAGATGCTGCCTTTGGCGAAGTTTGGCAGGTGAATGTTGGTCGACGAGCGTCGCGCCGCCGCCTGAATCAATCCGCGAAATCGCGCCAAAAGATGCGATCCGGTGTTTTTTCTTTTATCCAATTCGATACACTCCAAGCACAGCCTAATCGCTTTGGCCAGCACGGCATCTGCCTCGCCACGCATAACGCCAAAGCACACCATGGCAATTCCGACGATCAACAAAGCGACCTGTACCACGGGTTTTACCGCTTTGAACAACCTGACCACTCCTTTCGTTACGCGACCATTGGACCATATCGGCTATAAAATCCGTGTTAAGCGCGATTTGAAATGTGCAAGGAGACTGTTATGCGTATTTTGATCGTCGAGGACGAGCGGGCGCTGTGCGACGCAATCGCACGCAGCTTGCGAAACCTGGCGTACAGCGTCGACTGCTGCCACGATGGACGCAGGAGGCGCTCGACCTGCTGGGTGTCGAAGTCTTTGACCTCGTGGTACTCGACCTCAACCTCCCCGTATCGACGGCATGACCGTGCTTAGGGAACTTAGGAAAACCGACTGCGAGACCAAAGGTTCTGATTCTGTCCGCGCGTGGCGAAGTATCCGATAAAAGTCGCCGGACTCGATGCCGGCGCCAACGATTACCTCACCAAGCCGTTTCATCTGGACGAACTTGCGGCAAGGATCCGCAGCCTCACCCTCAGACGCTTCGCACAAAGCGACATAGTATTAACCTGTGGAAAGCTCCGCTTTGACACCAAGGCGCGCATCGCTTCCGTGGACAGCGAGGCCTCTATCTCTTACGCGCAAAGGAAACGGGAATCTTGGAATACCTGATGCTTAATCAGGGGCGTCCGGTAAGTCAAGAGTAGCTTATCGAACACGTTTGGGATAGCAGCGTAAACAGCTTTAGCAACGCAACCCGCGTTCACATCTCGTCACTCCGAAAAAGCTACGCAGCGCTTTGGGATACGACCCGATTCGCAATCGGATTGGAGAGGGCTACGTTATGGAGGATAGCGAATGAAAAGGCTCTCCCTTCAATGGCGCATAACGATTATGACGGCACTGCTCACGTGTGCGGCATGCGTGCTGACGAACTGCCTGGTCGGCTATACGGGCATGCGCTACATGGATGCCATCGGCAGTAACATCTCGGCCTTTAACGCAACCGGCGAAGATTCGCCCCAGGCGTTCGACCCAACGAAAGCGACCCCTGATGACAAGGTCACGATCGTCGTAAACGACGCACAAGAGTCTTTTGGCACGACAACCTGGTGCATCACGGCTGGAGTCACACTCCTTGGCGGCGTGCTGGCATACTTTGTGAGTGGCCGTGCACTCAAACCGCTACGAGCTTTTGCCGCCCAGGTTGAGCGCGTGCAGCCTGACAACCTAAGCGAAATCAGACTCAGCGAAGATGCGCCCACCGAGCTACAACGATGTAGCGCCTCTTTCAACGACATGATCGGCCGTCTCGGCGAAGGGTTCTCTGCACAGCGTCAGTTTACCGGCAACGCCGCACACGAGCTGCGCACCCCGCTCGCCCTTATGCAAGCACAGATTGAGCTGTTCATCTCGAGCGCCCCGCATCGCAACCCGAAACAGCCGAGCTGCTCGGCCTGCTACAAGAAGAAACCGAGCGCATGTCTCGAATGACCAAGGTATTGCTCGAGATGAGTGAGCTCCGCAGCGTTCCTTGCGAGGACGATGTCGAACTTGGCCCCTTGTCCGAAGAGGTCCTCACCGATCTTGCGCCACTTGCCGAGCATAAAGGACGTATCACCCTCGATTGCACCGGAGACGCTCTGATAATCGGAAGCGACACGCTCCTCTATCGGCTGGTGTTCAACCTAGTCGAAAATGCCATCCGTTACAGCCGCTCCGGCTCGACTGTCAACGTCTCCATCAGCGACAACGACAGCAACGTGTTCCTGCGAGTTGAGGATCAGGGTCCGGGAATACCCAAGCAGTACCGCGAGAGTATCTTCCAGCCGTTCTTCCGCGTCGACAAGTCCCGCAGCAGAGCATACGGCGGCGCGGGGCTTGGATTGGCGCTTGTTTGGGAGATTGCGACGCTCCATGGCGGCACCGTGGAAGTCGAATCAAGTTCCGAGAACGGGACCACCATGCTCGTGACCCTCTCAAAGGGGGCCACCACGTGATCCGACTGTCCAGGGGTCCCACTCGGCATTGCGAAACGCGTCCCAAAACTTGGACATGAGAAATGGGAGGCAGTTCGCATCTGTGCCGAGGACGAAGTCCTGGCGGGAATTCAGGATGCGCAGAGGAAGCTTACGGCAGAAAACCCCTGACAGAGTCGTGACCGTCGGCGGCAACTGTATGGCGTCGCTTGCCTCTTCGATTACCTGCACGGGAAATACGAGAACGTTGGAATCGTCTGGATCTATGCGCATCCGGATGTATCCACGCTGAATGATGGCTACCCCAACGCTCACGCCATGGTACTTGGCAACCTTTTGGAACAGGGTGCACCGCAACTCGTTTCGCGGATGCGGCATCCGGTGTTTAAGCCGAGCGATGTCCTGCATGTCGGGCTACAGCAGCTCCACGACTATCAGGAAGTTTGCTTAAACAAGCATAGGTGTTGCGGTTTTAGCCGATGTCCTCATGGAGGAAAAACGACATGCTGGGTCTGTCTGATTAAAGTCCAACAGTTTCCATGAGGCATCTAGCACGGTAAAAGCTAAAGACCCGGGAGATCCCAAACTGTCAACCATCTTTACGGGTGCAAGGGAAACGGGCAAGACAGCCCCCTCGCTCCTATCCGAAACGGCGCTTGAACACGGCTGGATTGCAGCGAATGTCTCCGCCATGCCCGGCATGCTCGAAGATATCATCGAGCACACAAAGGAGGCCGCAGGCCGTTACCTCTCGCAGCCCCATACACGCGTGAGCGGAGTTCAAGTTGGGCAGCGGGGCGGTTTAGCGCGCCAATATAATCAAATCGTGCACTTCCATAGCCTCTCGTCTACGTGGTGTACCGTCGTCTCCCCTTTTATCAGAGTTGGGCGATTTCAGGCACCCGAGCTGAACTCAAATTGAACTCAACGATGCCTTATCGGTCGAGGGCGTCCTAGCGAGAATATACAGAGGCGCACATTTCGCAGGGAACCTCCCATTCGTTATCATATCGGGATGCTGTCAAGGCAGCGTCAATGCGTTCGACCTACACCTTCTCGCTTTTCGAGGCCTCGTCTGCAGGACCATCGGAATCGATACCGGAATCGATCGGCATACCATTCATCCGAAGCAATCACCTTATGGAGCATCTGGAGATGCAGGTCGACATAGTGGCAGAACGCCTTGCCGCATTCCACGAGAGCGCATTGTTTCTCTCGTTGGGCTCGGCTCCAAAATTAAACTCGACCTCATAGCCCTCCCAGGCACACCCATGCTCGGCAGAACATCAATGGAGAAGTGGACGAATCCAGACGTCACCTTGTATACATCTTTTTTACCTTTGGATCGAACTTCTCGAGTAAGTCTTGAAGTCTTCCATCGGACATCTTCTCACCCGAGAAATCTTTCAGCTTGTTCACAGGCACACCTTGAAACACCTGCTTGAAAGTCATCCTGGTCTTCGGCGGCGAATAATGCGAATGTCCGCAGGCAGACTCCCAACCTGTGCGCGGAGAAGCTGGGCGACGCAAACAAGATTCCTCGACTCGAGCATGGAGATGAATCCGTCTATCAGTCTCATCGCATACTCAGAGGAGGATGCCAGATATAGATCCCATTGGGTAAAGTCGCCGTTCATGAAGGAATCACTGCATTGCGCTCGGCGACTCTCAAAGGCACTCAGGCTTTGTTCTATTTTCTCAGCTTCTTGTTTGAACTGTTCGCTATCCAAAATGCCCCCTAAATGCCGGCTTCTCAACAAATCAAAAAAAGCAGGAGAGACAGAGATTAGGTTCCTGCTCCACTGAACCCCGCTTCCAGTCGAGACGCTCCTCCTCGAAGATCTCCCCAGAGTCCCGTCTCTCGCGCCCCTCACGGAACTGTCCATCAGTGTAGCCAATCCAAAGCACAGCCCCACCGCACGGCCCAGTCGCTTCCGGTCCTGCGTGGCCCCATGAAGGCGGAAGGGCGTGGTTGTCGTCATCGCGTTCCTTTCTCCTCATACCTTTTTGGGCATGCGTCACGGGCCCCCGCGCGGCGCCGAGAGCGAATCGGCGCAGGCTTGGGGCCAGTTGCGTAGAGGTTGAGGTTCGGGTTTCGCCGGCTTACGCAGCTTGGCGGGCAGAGCGCCGGGCTCGCTGCGCCTAGGGCGCGGCGGGATCCGCGACGCCGGAGGTGTCGATCTCGCCCAGATTGGCGAGCTGCTCGATGAGGGGGAGGCCCATCGGGTCGTCCACCTCGACGCCGCCGAGCACGATGGTGCTGTCGCGCGTGTCGATTTGGGTTGTGAACACGGCCGGGTCGAAGCCCGAAGCGATAAAGCCAATGCCCGCGAGGACAACACCCGCGGCAACGAGCCCGCCCGCCACGGCGAGGTAGATCTTCTTCGCGCTGGTCATGGTACTCACTCTTTCTACGCCGCGAGATGCGCGGCAGCGCCGCCCTTCTCGCCCTTGCCCTTCCAGAAGGGCGAGGCGGCCTTCGCCCAGAGCGCCGAAAGGCGCAATTTGTTTTGAGGCGGCCCAAGCGCCAGCACCAACGAAGAGCGCCACGCCGACGAGGCCGAGCCCCACGCCCGCCGAGGCGAGGGCGTACGGGAAGTGGCCGATGGTGACGCCGCTTACGGCAAGCAGGAGCTCAACTACGCCCGCGCCCCCGAATGCCGCGGCCACGATCCACACGCAGAGTGCCAGCAGCCAGATGCAGATATAGACCGTGACGGCCACGGCGGCGAAGGCGGCGAGCAGCGGCACCCACACCGGGGAGCCCACGATGGTCAGCACCCACAGCAGCGTGGTGCTGCGCCGGCGCGTCCTCGCAATTGCGCGCGGCACGGCGGGCAGTTCGTCGAGCGTTGCCTCGGCGACCTCACCGAGCGTGCCCATGGCGGCCACAGCCTCGGCCTCCGTCATGCCGTCCTCCATACGGTCGGCGATGGCCTCCGCATAGAACGCCTTGGTCTCCTCCACCTGCTCGGCCGGCAGGCAGGCGAGCAGCTCGCCCAACCGGCCCAGAAACTCATCGCGCGTCATAGTGCGCCCCCTCAACGTAATGCGTAAATCTCCCGTACGGACGGCCACTCGGCCAGGAACTCCTCGATGCGTGCTCGCCCGTCGTCCGTGATGCGGTAGTACCGGCGCAGCCGCCCGTTGTGCTCGGCGGAGCGCGCCGTGATGCACCCGGCTTTCTCCAGGCGCTTGAGCAGCGGGTAGAGCGTCGACTCCGTGAGCCCCATGCTCGCCGGTACGTCCTTCACGATCTGGTAGCCGTAGGACTCCTCGCCGGAGACGGCCGCGAGCACGCAGGCCTCCAGGAAGCCGCGCTTCATCTGTGCCTCCATCCGCACACCTCCTCTCGTCATATACTATGCTATACACACTATACGATGCAAGGTATTAGACGTCAACTCTCATCGCGAAGATTCTCCGGCCCCTGCGCGCTGCGAACGTGATGTCGCGGGGCGGTTGGCATTATGCATGAAACGTCAAGTAACGCTCTTTTGATCCCTTCCAGTCGGCCCCATTCGCCTTGTACAACGCCCCTTTCAACCTTGGGTTCAAGAGAGCCGCTAGGCTGGACAGTGCCGGACGGTAAAGTCTGGACGCCATGGTGAACTTCTCCGATGCCATGGGGGTCATGGGTCTACGCCGATGGAGTCCCACGTACGCGGCAGGGCTCGCCGTCACCGCTGGTCGCCGGACGGTCCCCACGCCCCGCTCGCCAACGCGCAGGCGACAGCAGCAGTCCAGCGCTGGCTGGAGACGCCGGAATGCCCAGAAGATGCGTTTTCCATCGCTGCGGCAGAGCTTTTTGCAGGGGTGGCAGTTTTCTATATCCCAAGGTCAGATAGGCTTCGGTAGCCACCTTGGAAGCATCGCCAATAGACTCTTCCCTTTATACGTTCGGCATAATCGTAGGCGATACCCCACAAATTCAGTCCCGAGCAACAGGAGTACAATTGCTGCAATTGTTGCCAGCTGTTGGGAGATGGAAGATGGACTGCGATGGCTACCCGCGCATTCCCATGCCGTTGATGTGCACCGCCTTTGTGCCGGGGCAGATTGACGCTGCGGTTGCAGGCATTTCCGACCCGATTCACGCACAATCGCCACGGCAGAAGCGCTGTACTTTCGCGGACAGGCCACGCTCGCTGCCAAGACGGCGCGCCCCTATCTTGACGCCACCGATCCCGCACTGCGCTATTCCCGCATGCCTTATCTGCGGATATGCCAGTCTGTCGCTCAACCGTATCGCCGACGCCCGCCGGTGCCTTGCTGGCATCCTCGATACGCCAACTGACGAGGAATCGCCCGCCGTCCACGCCACGCATATCCTGTTCGCCTCCGCTGCGAGCGTCCTGCTGCACTTGCCTTCCCCGCATTCCGCCGAAGAGTTTTATCCGCTTGCAGCGCATCTGCCCGAAGGCCTGCGCCTGTTCGCCAGCTACGTGATGGCGCACGCCTTGTACCTGCGCGGCGAATACGGCCGCAGCTCTGGGCATGGCGGAAAACGCCCTGATCATGAAACAGGGAAGTTATCCCATCTCGGGCTGTTCCTGCACCTGTCGCTTCGCATGGCCTGTATGAGCCTCAAGGACATCGACGCCGCAAAAGCACACTTCGGGCCGCTTGGGACATTGCGCGTCCCGACGGCCTTATCGAACTCATCGGCGAGCACCACGGCCTTTGCAGGGGCTTATCGAGGCGTGCTTAAAATCGCAATACCCCCGACGATTTCGCTCGCATCATCGAGATCGCGTACCGCTTCAGCTACGGCTGGCGGCGCATCCACAATCCCCGATTCGGGCGAAGACGTAGCCGACGATTTAACGACCACGGAGTTCACCATGGCCATGCTCGCCTGCCGCGGATGGACCAACGCCGAAATCGCACGCCACATGGGGAGTATCGCCGGGCACCGTTAAAAACCGCCTATCAGGAGTGTATGCCAAGCTTGGTATCGGAACTCGCGCCGAGCTGATTGCCCACATGTTGCGCTAGCGGCCAAACTGCCCGGCGTATCGAAAGCGCTCCGGGGCCTGACACTTTCGCGCACTCAAATTGGACATTTTGGCCATCGAACGGCACTACCGCCACGGGGCACCTTCTCGCATAATTGGATTATTTCTCCAATATTTGCGGGATGGGGCCCCAAAAATGTGATCGCCGTTCGTTACTTATCGCCGGAGCATCCTCGCTGGCAGGCATCATGCTGCCTCGCGTGCCGGGCAACGCAAACGCCTTCATGCTGCCATTCATCCCCACCGAAGCCTATGCCGACGAAAAAGACCCTTTCAGGGTACTCGTTCTCTCGCGCACCATGTTTGGTGTGGTCGTGGTCGACGTCGCCAACAAGAATACGCCCATCACGGGTGCCCAGGTCACGCTCACCTCGCGCTATGCCGCAGGCAAGCAACTCACCGCCACTACCGATGACGAAGGCACGGCCATCTTTGAGGTCGCGCCGCTTTCGGAAGGCTACGTGGACGAGGCGACGCTTCTCGACGCGTACGACTTTAACGGCGGCATTTCCATTAGCATGGCGGGCTACCGTGATGTCGAGATTCCCCTTGCGCGTATCAGGGCGGCACCGCCATAACCGCACCCACGCGTCCGCTTTCCGACGGCGAGCCGTACTTCCGCCAGCTCACGTTTGACGAATGGGACATCCAGTACGCTGAAGCCACGTTCATGGCATTGCCGAAGGACGACGCCGGAAACGATCAACCCGACACGCACGCCTTTACCGTGCAGGCACATATGCCACAGGGTGGGCAGGCAACGCTGCGCATTAACAAAGTGACACCTGCCGCGGGTAGCTCGCCCGAAACCGTCACGCAGATTGGCCAAGTCAAGGCCAGTGCATCGGGTTCGGATAATCTGGCAACGTTCACACTCGAAGACAAGTTTCTCGATGCGGCATCGGGCCTTCTGGAAGAAGGGTGCAAGCTGCGCTTTGTCCTCGACTATCAGGGCAAAACCTACACGCTCTCCTCTCCCATGGCCGTTGTCACCGCGCCGGCCGCAAAGGCGGAATCCGGATCGACCACTATCGTCCCCACTACCATGGACCAGAGATTACTCCGTTTGATTTCCCAGCAGCGTTTCCCGGCATTGGCGGCAACAAGTTCACCTGCTGGATGCCCTCGTTCCCTATTTTGTTCGATTTCTCGTTTGCCGGGTACGTACTGTTTGGCGGAGGATACAAACCGGTCGGCTACATGAACGATTCGGGCTATCGGATCGGAGTACTGGAAGAAGTCACCGCGCGAGTCGGGTGCCAAGCAGGCAAACCGCTACCTCGACGAGATGGAGGGGAAGTGGAATCAGTACAAGAGTATGAGTGCCGGTTCGGGAACCGATCCAAGAAACACTAAGCTCCTTCGCCACCATTGCACGCTGCTGTTCACGATGGATATCGCCACACAGCTGTACGGCTCGCTCGCCTACGATTGGGTGGGCAAAACACTGGGGTAACAACAACGACCCCGCATACGGCAATATTAAGGCACTCTTTCAAGTAAGAACCGACCTCAATTGGACCAGCGAGCAGTTTACCTAGGACCGGTGCCGTTTTTCCTAAACGTCAACCCCGGGTGCTGGCGAAGCTGGCGCTCGCCGTGGGTGCCCACGCACGGCAGCGGCGCCGGCGTTTTTAAAACATTTCGCTCGACTATTCAAACACGTCGGGCTCGTTCACCATCCAGATCGGGCTTGCCGTCACCTTTGGCGCCGGCGTTGCAGGCGTCGCTTCGTCTGCCGTGCGCGCGCCGCATCCCTCACGCTGTTCATTGGGTACGAAAAGGCAAATGGACACCAGCTTCCGCGACTGCGTGTAGGTGCAGACGTCGATGTCGATGTAATACTCCAGTTCGTAATGTTCAAGTGGACCACCAAAGGCTTGGTCGGGGTCGTGGCCCACACTCATCGATTCGTGGAATATGTCGGTGAACAATGGCGACCAGTATGTGCTCCAGCGCTCTGAGCTCGCATTGGATGGAGATACGCCTTATACGCTGGATGCCTGCTTCGGCTCGGCCGGCAACGCCGAGGCGGGTGGTGTGCCGCAATTTATCGCATCGGCCACCATCGTCACCAACGCCGAACTGCTCGCACGCGCCGAGGTTAAGGCCACTGCCGTAAACACCGCGCCTGTCGTGCGCGATTGGGATCAAGCGGTCACGCGCATTGAGCTCAGGCGGATGCAGAAAGCGACGACACGGGACAGATCGAGCATTTCGTCCATGCACTGATAGAGAACGACGAAAAACGCCGCGCCGATGTATGAGTACACACCATCGGTCAGGCAACGAACACCGTTGCCGACCCGAACGCCGATTCTGCCGGCGTGTCGGAGGACGAGCGTGGCGGCATCAAGCCCTCGAGCGACAACGTGCTGTTTGCTGGCGTGCTCAGCGAAGCCCACATGAAGCTGGCAATGATTGCCGGCGTAGAATGCCTGTTCCGTATCGCCTCGGTGCGCTACGGCGACAATGGTCGCTCGCGCCTGGTGGTACACACAAAGGCAAACGGAACGTGGTCCGCTCACGCCTGTGGACTTTCCCCTTGGTTTGGCGAGGGCGACGTGGAGCGCGACAGCATATACGATTACGACTTCGACGTAGTGGAATATACGGACGGAAGAGGAAACCAGGACGCCTACGTGCTGCTGGTCTCGGGCGAGCGCCCCGCCGGCGACGACACCCTTTTCGATATGGCAAGCACAGCCGGCATACTGTCCGTTGTGCGCCTGCGCATAAGCAACGACGGAGTTCGCGTGGTATCGCACACGTCGTGGCGCAGCATCTCTCGCGGCCGCCTTCAGGAGGATGGCTACCATTGCCTGCAGTGCCCGCGTATCACGGTGGGCAAGACGCTGGTCGACGGGCGCCTGTCGGGCGCCTACCTCCACCGCCGCGGAACCACCGCAGAGAAGGCGCTCGGCAGCGAGGCCGAGGTTGCGCTGGAATGCTTTACCCTGTGGTCGGATAATTTGGGCGACAGTCTCACGTTCCGTCAGGTCCTCCACTTTCCGGCAGGCACCATCGAGCATCGAGCTGGGCGCGCCCGAGAATATCAACGGCAAAATGGTGGTGCCGTTGCATACGAGACTGCAGGCGGTTGTGGCTGCGCGTCGTACGCCGTGATCGGCCAGTCCATCGCGGGTTGGGGCGTTATGTCGCCAGATGCCACAGTACCCCACGCGATGCCGTGGCCGCAGCACACGGGCTTTTGGCAACCGTCAACGAGCAACTGCAGCATATTGCTTGGACGCAGGCGCATCGGCATTTGCAACGCAGCCCGTGGGTGCCGCAGGCTGTGGCCCGGCATCGTTTAGCGTAAGCAACAACGGCAGGTGCGTGCTCTATGTAGAGAACACCGATGGCAAGGTGGGACAAACCTACGACGAAGAAGGCAACCCGGTAGCAGTGATGGGCAAGCACTTCCATCTTCGCCAGCACCTTGGCTGGCGATCTGTTCACGGAGCCGTTCGTGATGTGCGAGCTGGACCATCCCGTCGATCAGATAACGACATTTTTAACGTCGGGCGGCATGCTCGGCGCTCGCCACGCACATTGTGAGTTCAGAGAAGAGCGAGGCAGAGCTACACGGTATCGAAGTGCCTCTGGTGGCATGCGCGACGCCGACGGGCGCGGTAGCCACCTCGGGCGCGGTGGTGCCCGGGCGGCAGGCGAATCCTTCATGGTCACGGTGCGAAACGACGGCAACACCTTTGCTGACCGCCGGCACGATCGATCTATACCGAGAGGGCTCCAGCCAGCCGTTCTCCAGCGCATCCATCGGATTCGGAGTGAACGCACGCATGGCTTCGATCTACGATCCAGAGCTTGCCGAGGACGCTTCGGCCAACGACATGGCACATGTGAAGTACGCGCTCGAGACGCTGGGCGCGCGTTTTGCAACGCACCCGCTGGTAGCCGACAACGGCAACGCCGTGCTGGCACCGGGTTGCACGGCACAGTTCCGCATGAGCTTCGCCATCCCCGAAAGTTGGAGCGACGAAGTAGGCAAACGTGTAACGCTATATGCGAAGGCGCGTAATCTGGTGGCGCTCGATCCCGTAACGCTCGAGGAAATTCGACCGGGCGCAAACTCGGCGCTGGGTGCCGTGCTGCACGAGCTTCATGTGCCCGACGCGGCATGCGAACGCTCAGAAGTTCAGGTCGGCGCATGCGACAACGCGGATACGACGGGCTTCACGATGCACCGATGACGGCGGACGGCAGTGGCGGCTCGAGTGGCGGCGGTACTGACAAGGGCGGCGGCTCCGGCGGAAGGAGCTCCGGCAGTGGCAAGGACCACAGCAATAACAAGCGCTCCGGAAAAGCGGGCGCGCTGCTGGCACGGGCGATGTCAATGCTCCCCTTACGGCAGCCGCTACAGCACTCGCCGCGGCAGGCGCCGGCCTCATCGCCTACAGCGCCCGCCGCACGGCGCTCGAAAAAGACACCGCCAATGAGGTCAATTCGGATAGGTCTCGCTAGCTCCTAGTTACTTTTGTGAGAGACGCCGACTCGGCTCATCGAACACCAAAAGGGGCTGGCCCCGATAACTCGGAGCCAGCCCTGAGTCGCCTGACATGGGAATCGCAACCCGCTACTTGAGCTTCAATGCCTCCATCATGGGCGCGGCGGCGTCCCAATCGATCTTCCAGCCAATCGACACGCGGACGGTCTCGCCCGTCGCGGGAGCCGTCGCAAACAGCGTATGGCCGTTGTCGGGACCGGTAAAGCGCAGCCACGTTATGCCGTTGTACTCGACCTGGTCGGTTGTTGTCTCCTTGCCTTCGTAGACCTGCTCTTAGGCTTGCAACCCTCTTCTCCGGCGAGCGCGGGAAGATGCTGATGTTCAGGCGTCCTCCAGTCTCGTCGTGGAAGAAGTTTGCCTTTTCGCGCTCTTCGTCGGACGAATCCAGCGTGTACCCATCGGCGGCCTCGATGCTGTACGATGCGCAGTCGATGCCCGTTAAATCTGTCTTCTCGCCAGAATCGGCCACGCCGCCGGCCGCCTTGAACTCCTTGGTCTCGCATCCCGTGGTGTCAAAGTGCATGGCCTCATGATTCTTGGCGGGGGCATAAGCGTCTACGAACTCGACAGTGATGGGCCCGTAGTACGCCGTCTTGGGCGCCCAGAAATACACGTACTCAACGGTCTCGCCCGGGCCGATACCGGCCTCTCGAAAGGTCGATGCCCCCTCGTGCAGCTCATCGGGAGCCTCGCTTGCAACGTAGTCGAGCACGGCCGCCTTGCCGGAAGTAAAACAACGGGTCGCCTGCCTCAAGATCGCCCGGGCAGCATGCACGTTAAAGGAACTGAACGTCCTGTTCTTTGTGTTGTTGTTGGTGATCTTGATGTGCAGGTAAAAGCCGTCCTGCAGCTTGGCATCGCCGCGATAGAACGTACCGTGAGCCACCGACTCATAGGTAATGCCTGCCACCTCGACCGTCTGCGAATCATAGGCCCCTGGGCTTTTCCTGCACAGGCGCGCTGCCGCCCGAACCGCCAGGGCGAGCCGCTCGGAGCACTACCGCCACAGCCGGCCACTGTACACGCCAGCACGGCCGAAAGCGTCACGGTGGGAATTCCTAACAGCAGTTTCTTTGTCATGGGCCTCATCATTCTCACCGCCTTTCGGCTTGCAGCTCATCCATTGCCCGAGTCCCAAGTCGACCCCGTGGCATCGGCTTCCACTATGAGCGTATGACGAAACACGGCGCCGGCGAAGTGACCCGTGGCCCAAATAACGACCCACCAGCGTTCCTTATGGGCCAAAAGAACTCGCACATGCACGCCCCCGGCCCATAAAAACGAGACGTCTGTCCCAATGTTCGATTCGATCCAACAATCCGCACGACACGTTTTCGACAACGTATCCAACCGCAAACGCAGCAAGACGCATTCGGCCGCCTTCAAATTTACTCGGGCAGAACCGACTCGGTTTTGTCCGAGTAAACTCGAGCATAAACTGATCCATGCGATACAATTAACTCGGACAAAACCGAGTCGGAAGGAACCGAGTAAGTGGAATTTATTGGCAGGGAGCGTGAGCTCGCCCGTATTAAGAAAACGCTCAAAGCACCCGAGCAGCGCAATGTTCTCATTTACGGCAGGCGTCGCGTCGGAAAAAGTGAGCTCATCAAGCAGGCGCTAACCGATTTGTCGGACGTCGCAACGGTCTATTACGAGTGCCGCCAAACCTCCGAGGCAGACAACCTCGAGAGTCTGTCCGTCCTTGTTGCTGAAGCGCTGAGCTTTCCTCCGCTCGCCTTCACAGGCATCCGCGAGCTCATCGAATTTCTGTTTGCCCAAGCTAAAGACAAGAACATTACCCTCGTTCTCGACGAATACCCCCTACTTGAGAGATGCGGTTAAAGGCTTAGACAGCATTCTTCAGACCTCAATCGACGCCCACAGGAAGACTCACGTTTAAACATTGTCCTGTGCGGCTCCTACGTTGAGATTATGAAATCCCTCATCGAGCATGAAAGCCCCCTCTACGGGCGAATTGATCTCGCGCTTGAGCTTAAGCCCATGGATTACTTTGACGCTGCGAAGTTCTATCCCGCGTTCTCGCCCGAGGACAAGGTGCGGCTCTATAGCGTTTTTGGCGGTATCCCCTTTTACAATCGCCTCATCGATCAATCCCAAAGCGTACGCGACAACATCATCGAGCTCGTCACGGAACCTCGGCGCCCGCTTAGAAAGCGAGGTGCCGTCCTATCTCAACGCCGAGATCTCGAAGATGACCAACGCCAACGAAGTTTTCGGGGCTCTCGCACAAGGCTACTCCCGTTGGGGGGACGATGCTGGCACAGTCGCACGTCTCGAGCGGTCCGGCCATGGCAGACGTGCTCGACAAGCTCATGTCACTCGAAATCGTCCAAAAGCGTGCACCCATCAACGACCCTACGAACAAGCGCAAGTCTGGCTACTTTGTAGTGGATCCGCTTTCGCTCTTTTACTATCGCTATGTTTTCCGCAATGCCTCAGCGCGTCAGCTGCTCGACCCGGAAGTCTTCTATGATCGTCACGTCTTCCAAGACTTCGAGGAAAACTACGTTCCTCATATGTTCGAGGAGATCTGCCGTCAATACCTCGTGCGGCAGAACAGGACCGGCAAGATCGAACCGGCTTTCGACGCCATAGGCAAGTACTGGTACGACGACCCCGCAAACAAAACGAGCGGCGAATTCGATGTGGTAACGCAAGACCCCGAGGGCTACGCATTCTACGAAGCAAAGTTCCGCAAATCCCCCATCACGCAAAAAATGGTCGACGAGGAAATCGCCCAAGTCGAGGCAACGGGACTCAAGTGCCATCGCTATGGATTCTTCTCCCGTTCGGGCTTCGAAGCTGGCGAAAGCGATCGAACCGTCTTCATCGACCTGCCGCAGATGTTTGGATAGGACAGGACAGGTCCCTCCCGCATTCCAAGCATTCATTATCTAATCGAACGGTTGTTCGATGGATTTCGTGTTGGTTGGAATCGTCTGTGGGCTGGGCTATGCTACCTTGACTATCTATATGACTTAAACGCAGCAAAGGAGCACCGAGAGAGCGAGTATGGCAAAAAAACACCGCAAACTATGGTAACGACAGTATCCGCCAGCTCAAGGACGAGGAGCGCGTACGCCTGCGCCCCGCCGTCATCTTTGGCTCGGACGGACTCGACGGCTGCGCGCATGCCGCCTTCGAGATCCTGTCCAACGCCGTTGACGAGGCGCGCCAGGGCTACGGCAAGCTCATCACCCTTACCGCCTTTCGCGATGGTTCCATTCAGGTAGAGGACAACGGCCGCGGCTGCCCGCTCGACTGGAACCCCTCCGAGAAGCGCTTTAACTGGGAGCTCGTCTTTTGCGAGCTCTACGCAGGTGGCAAATACAACAACAACCAGGGCGGCGACTACGACTTCTCGCTCGGTACCAACGGCCTGGGCTCGTGCGCGACCCAGTACGCCTCCGAATACATGGACGTCACGGTTTGGCGCGACGGCAACAAGTACTCCCTGCACTTTAAAAAGGGCAAGGTCGTTGGCGCCAAAAAAGAAGGCACTCGAGATTGAGCCCAGCGACGAGGACCGTACCGGCACCACCATCAAATGGCGCCCCGATCTTGAGGTCTTTACCTCCATCAGCATCCCCCACGATTGGTATCGCGAGACCATGCGCCGCCAGGCCGTGGTCAACGCCAACGTGACCTTCCGCCTGCGCATTGAGGGCGACGATGGCGAGTTTTCCGAAGAGGACTTTGCTATCCCAAGGGCATCGAAGACTACGTGCTCGAGAAGGTCGGTACCGACTACCTCACCGAGCCCTTCTTTATCGAGGCCGACCGTCGCGGTCGCGATCGCGAGGACCTGCCCGACTACAATGTAAAGATCACCGCGTGCATGTGCTTCTCGCGCACCATCATGATGCAGGAGTACTACCACAACTCATCGTGGCTCGAGAATGGCGGCTCGCCCGAGAAGGCCGCCCGCAGCGCTCTGACCAGTGCCATCGATGCTTACATTAAGCAACAGGGCAAGTACAACAAAAACGAGAGCGGCATTAAGTGGCAGGACGTCCAGGACTGTCTGGTGCTGGTGACCAACTGCTTCTCCACCCAGACGTCCTATGAAAACCAGACTAAGAAGGCCATCAACAACCGCTTTATCCAGCAGGCTATGACGGCCTTCTTTAAGGAGCAGCTCTCAACCTACCTAATCGAGAACAAAGACGCTGCCAACAAGATCATGGAGCAGGTGCTCATCAACAAGCGTTCGCGCGAGAACGCCGAGAAGACGCGTCAGAGCATCAAGACCAACCTACAGCAGAAGACCGACATGGCCAACCGCGTGCAGAAGTTCATCGACTGCCGCTCCAAGGACAAGAGCCGCCGCGAGATCTACATCGTAGAGGGCGACTCGGCAGCAGGCGCCATTCGCACCTCGCGCGATGCCGAGTTCCAAGGCGTTATGCCCGTCCGCGGTAAGATCCTCAACTGCCTGAAGGAAGACTATCCGCGCATCTTTAAGTCCGACATCATCATGGACCTCATGCGCGTGCTGGGCTGCGGCGTGGAGATCAAGGACAAGCGCATCAAAACCTTGGTGCCTTTGACCGACAACCTCAACTGGAACAAGGTCATCATCTGTACGGACGCCGACGTCGACGGTTATCACATCCGTACGCTCGTGCTCACCATGCTCTACCGCCGGTGCGCCCACGCTTATCGACGAGGGTTACGTGTATATCGCCGAATCGCCGCTCTACGAGATCAACTGCAAAGAGAAGACCTACTTTGCCTACACCGAGCTCGAGAAGAACGGCATCCTCAAGGAGATTGGCGACCAAAAGTGCTCCATCAACCGCTCCAAGGGTCTTGGTGAGAACGAACCGGAAATGATGTCGCTGACGACTATGAACCCCGAGACGCGTCGCCTGATCAAGGTGGAGCCCGAGGACGTCACCAAGATGGAGACCATGTTCAATCTGTTGCTGGGCAACGACGAGGCAGGCCGCAAGCGCCATATCTCCGAGCACGGCAAGGAATACCGACCAGCTGGACCTGCAGTAACAGCAAATCGATAACGACGGCCCATAAGAAGTTCAAGAGGATATCGTGGCAAAGAAGAAGACGAAGAACCAGCCAAAGAAAAAAGCAGGTCAACGCCGAGAACGTCATCGGCCTGCACTCCGAGGTCACCGACCATCCGATCACGCAGACGCTCGAGGTCAACTACATGCCCTACGCCATGAGCGTCAACGTCTCGCGTGCGTTCCCCGAGATCGACGGCTTTAAGCCCTCGCACCGCAAGCTGCTCTACACCATGTACAAGATGGGTCTGCTCAAGGGCGAGCGCCAGAAGAGCGCCAACATCGTGGGCCAGACCATGAAGCTCAACCCGCACGGCGACGCCGCGATCTACGAGACGATGGTGCGTCTGGCCACCGGCAACGAGGCGCTTCTTGCCCCCTTCGTAGAGTCGAAGGGCAACTTTGGCAAGTACTATTCGGGCGACCTGAGCTACGCCGCCTCGCGTTATACCGAGGCCAAGCTCTCCCCAATCAGCGGCGAGATCTTCAAGGACATCGACAAGGACCCGGTCGACTTCGTCGACAGCTACGACGGTGCCATGAAGGAGCCGCGCCTGCTGCCCACCACGTTCCCCAACATCCTTGTCTCGGCCAACAAGGGCATCGGCGTCGCCATGGCGTCCGACATCTGCGGCTTCAACCTCAACGAGGTCTGCACCGCCACGATGCACTACCTGCAGGATCCCGACTGCGACCTGCTCGAGTACATGCCCATGCCCGACTTCTCGACCGGCGGCGAGATCATCTACCGCCGCGAGGAGATGGAGAAGATTATTGAGACCGGCCTGGGCAGCTTCCAGATCCGCTCCCGCTGGCGTTGGATTCCCGAAGAGCGCATCATCGAGGTCTACGAGATCCCCTTACACCACCAAGACCGATGTCATCATCGAACGCATCGTCAAGCTCTCCAAGGAAGGCAAGGTCAAGGAGATCGCCGACATCCGCGACGAGACAGACCTTTCGGGTCTGCGCATCGCCATCGACCTTAAGCGCGGCGTCGACCCCGACAAGCTCATGGCCAAGCTCTATCGCTCGACCACGCTACAGGATTCGTTCTCGTGCAACTTCAACGTGCTCGTCGATGGCTATCCCCGTGTTATGGGCGTGCGCCAGATCCTGCACGAGTGGGTCAAGTGGCGTATTGAGTCCACACGTCGCCGCATTAACTATGACCTGGGCAAAAAGTCCGAGCGCCTGCACCTGCTGCACGGCCTCGAGGCGATCTTGCTCGACATCGACAAGGCCATCGCCATCATCCGCGGCACCAAGCTCGAAGCCGAAGTCGTGCCCAACCTTATGAAGGGTTTCGACATCGACGAGACCGGCCGAGTTTGTTGCCGAACTTAAGCTCCGCAACATCAACGAGGAGTACATCCTCAACCGCACCAAGGACATCGCCAAGCTCGAGGGTGAGATTGCCGAGCTTGAGGAGATTCTCTCGAGCGAAGACAACATCAAGAAGGTCATCAGCGATGAGCTGGCAGCAGTCAACAAGAAATATGTGATGCCGCGCCGCACGGGCAGGATCGAGCCCCATGAGGTCGTCGAGGTAAGCCTGGAGCCCGAGGTCGAGGAGTACCCGGTGACCATCATGCTCTCGCGCGATGGCTACCTTAAGAAGATGACGGACCGCGTGCTCAAGAAGGCGACCACGCTCAAGTACAAGGACGGCGATAAGCCCTTTATCGAGTTCCCGTCCTCCAACACCCACGAGCTGCTGGTCTTTACCAACAAGAGTCAGGTATACAAGTGCAAGGTCGCGACGTTTGAGGATACCAAGTCGGCCCAGCTGGGCTCGTACCTGCCGACCGATCTTGAGATGGAACCCGACGAGAGTGTCATCTGGGTCATCGACCCCGAGGACTACAAGGCCGACGTGCTGTTTGTCTTTGAGAACGGCCGCGTGGTGCGCGTCGCGCTTTCTGGATACGTCACCAAGACCAACCGCAAACGCCTCAAGAACGCCATCTACGGTGGCAGCAAGCTGCTGTATGCCCAGGTGCTCAACACAGATCGCGACATCGCGCTGGTCTCGAGCGACTATCGTTTGATGAACTTCAACACGTCGCTGCTCAAGACCAAGACGACCACCAACACGCAGGGTGTCCAGCCTTTACCGCCAAGAAGGGCCGCTCGGTCACCACCGTCGGCACGACCGAGGAAATCCTTGGCACCGGCGTCTCGGCCGAGAAGTTCACCGCGCAGAGCCTCCCCTCAGCCGGTGCCCTCATGAAGGAAAAACGACATGCCGAGCCTGTTTGACTAGGACGACGGCAGAACCGCCATAGTTTTACAAAGCAGCGGGGCCCGGAGCGCAGCAATATCGCGCCCCGGGCCCCCGCTCGTTGCGGAGGTCATCCTCGGAAATGTCGACGATACGGGGACTTCCCGCACCGTCCTAAGCCGTTAGCAAAACTCGCAAAGTTAGCAAAGTTGCAAAATTAGCAAAACTTGCAAAGGAGCCACCATGGAGTACAGCAAATGGCTCCGCCATGCCGTGCATGCTCGAAGATATTATCGAGCGAACCAAAGAAGCGGCAGATAGCTACCTTTCACAGTCTCACGCGCGCATGAACGGCGTTCAAATTGGTCCAGTGGGCATCGATTGGACATATGTTCAAGAAGCCCAGGGCAACTGGCGCACGTGCATGAATGGCATCTTCAGGCAACTCGAGAAGCATGGCATCGGGCTTCTCTCGAAACGACCTATCGAGAGCTTTCCGATAAAGACATTGAGTTTTTGCTCGCGATGCTGCCCGATTCTGGCCCCAGCAGGATCTCGGAGATAGCCAAACGCATGGGCGTCGCCAGCAACTACGCAAGCCAATACAAACGCCGCCTCCTCGAGGACGGCGTTATCGGGGAACGTGGGCGTGGCCTCGTCGGCTTCGACATCCCCGCGTTCAGAGAATTCTTGAACGAGAAGGCGTTTTAGCACACCGGAATTGTCCGCATCGTTGCATGGCAATCAGCATTCCTCCTGGTAAGGGCAGCAAGCATTTCCGCTAGTGCTGATTGCCATGCGCCCCTCTTGTCCTTAGGCGAGCTTGCCAGCGAGCTCTCGCACCTCTTTCAACTTGGGCGACGATACCATGCTGTCGCGCTCGGTCATACCGCTGATGGTGACAATGCCCTGATCCTCCCACTTGCAGTACGCGCAGGTTGACTTATACATAGCGATCGCCGCATCATAGACGCCCTCGCTATGGCTATCGAGCAAAGGGCCGTCTTGGTGAACGGGAAGCCCGTAGCACCGAAGGCGTACAGGCGGTCGATGGCGGCCTTCTCCTGCGCAGTGATATCAAACCAGTAGATAGGCGAAGCGAGGACAACCATATCGGCGCCTTTCAGCGACTCGATCACGTTGGCCATGTCATCCTTCTGCACGCAAGTGCCCTCATGGGTAAAGCAATACTGACACCCCAGGCAGCCAGAGATTTTCTTACTGGCAACGCGGACGACCTCGACCGTATTGCCGCCCCACGCGCAGTCTCGGCAAACGCCTCGACCATGGTGTCGGTATTGGCGCCCTTGCGCGGGCTACCACTCAATACAACGATATTCATAGAAATCTCCCTCCTTCATGCCGCAGGCGCGCGGCATATATTTTGTTTTAACCAAAAACGTATGGAGTTATTCAATCGCCTCGTTTCAGCTACTCCCCACTTAGTAATAGGAGCCACTGGTCAAAAGCCTGTCAACATCAAAAACAAGTTTTCAATCTATCGATTCTACGTGAGGCAATGGTCCCCATTTGATGCCCGCACTGTTTGCGCACTAGGGAGCAAAAAGAATCTGGCCGCCGCTCAAATAAGATCACCGCCATCTTGCATAAACGACGCCATGTTAAGGTGCCTGACGCCATCCCTCTCCTGCAATAGAGGATCAAGCGTGAACAAGTAGCGCGGATACCCATCCCTGATGTGGCCGAGCGGCCTGTACTCGCGCTCCTCGACGCCTCTGTCGGCAATCGACATAGAGACCGGATATAGGCGTAAGCATTGCGCCTACGAGCGATGAAGTCACACTCGAGCTTCCCAATACGGCCCACAGAAAGCTCGTACCCGCGCGATGCAAGATAGAGGTAGATCTTCACGTCGGTATATACGCAAGATGCACCCTTTTTCTCAGCGTCCATTTCATCAGTTATGGGGGTGCTTTTTTACATTTTATAAAAAAGCGTACCGATAACTTATTCCCACTCAGTTTCGGAAATCGAATGGTTTTGAAGTTTCAGCGGCGTCCCAACATGCGTAAGGGCATGTTGGGACGCATCAGTAAACGGGAATCGACTCACGCGAGAAGGCGCCGCCCCGTCGCCTCGAGACGTGCGACAGGCAGATTAGGGTTTTGGGGAGTAGAACGGCCCTTGCGCGAGGCGTGAATTGTAATCGATAAAGCCGAGCTTTGAGAACATGCGGTTTATCTCGTCGAACGTTGAGCCGACAGGGGCTTGCGCCACAGTGGGCGACTTAGCGACGCCCATGTCCATGATGCCGGGCACAAGCGTGAATGAGCCACGTGGAGGCGAAGGGGCCGCCCGAGAGGTTGATGGTGAGCGAGCACCAGAGGTCAAGGTAGCCCTCGCCTTCCGGGCTTGCGAGGTCGAGGGCGAGCGCCCCTCCCTCGGTCGCGTACAGCGGCGGCAGGCACTCGGCCAGCTCCTCGGTCATAAGCGCTTACACGTCCGTCTCCCCTCCGGGCCACGTCGGACCCCTAGAATCTTCGCCCCGCGGGCAAAGCCTCGGCGCGCCCCATGGCATCTCGACTTTGCCCCCTGCAAATGCCGCGCAGCGGAGACACTACCTGAGACGGACGTCGATGCATCGAACCCGAGACCGGGCGCTGCGGCGGAAGCCTCTCGCGCGGACAATCTGCTCGATCTTGCCGTGCACGTCTTAAAAAGTTCGAAAAAAGGTCTAATAGTACGACATCCGTCGAACAGTCGGGGGTACACACCACTACAGATGGCCCACGGAACGGGGAGCGAGATGGTCGGCGACGGGTTCAAGGCACTCTCCGGCCCCACGCCCGCCGAGGGAGGGCGTCGGGAGGGAGGCCGTAATGGGTGAGAGGAGCGAGCGGCCGGAGCGGGTGTTTCCGGCAGGACAGACCCGTGGTTCATAGCGGCCATGGTGATTGTGGCGGGCGGTTTATCCGCGGCGTGTATCGCGTGTTTCCTGAGCTCGAGTCCCGCGCTCCTATGGGGCTGGCTCGCGCTGCTGCCCGTCCCGGCCCTCGTGGCCCCTGGCCGCCCTTCCCGTCCGCAGCAACCGCCTCGAGCTCTACGGCGACCGCCTCGTCGTCGTGTACGCTGGGATGCGTTCGGTGATACCCTACGCCCACGTGCGGGGCGTCCGGCGCACCAGACGCTCTGGGCGGGGACGGCCAACTCGCTCGACCGCGTCTATATCAAGGCGCCCTACGACGGCGACGCCATCGTCTCGGTGACCGACAACGATGCCCTCATGGCAGAGCTCGAGCGTAGGTGCGGCCTGCGGCCCGACTGCGAACAAGGCAACTAGCTTCGCAGGGCGGCTATCAGCGACTTGCTGCTCATCGTCATATCACGACGGCCAATTTTGGGTCGGGCTGGCGGAGCATGTCGAGGACGGCAGATACGGCGTCGCCCGCATCGTCTTCGGCGCAGAACCGTCCACTGAGGAGATCCTGCGATTCGTCGTCAACAAATGGGCGAAGCTCTCGTTCTTCGATCACGATTCGACCGAGGCGAGCAAGCCCGCAAAGAACCCCAAGCGACGCGCTCGCGAGGCGGCGAAAGCACTTAAGCAGCCGGCGATGAGCACCAAGGCGCAGCAGGCGCTCGCGGCACAGAAAGAAGCGATGAAGCAGGAGTCAGCTCATGCAAGAAGCCGACGCCACGTGGAAGAGGCTGATGCGCGCTACGAGCAGAGGAAACTGAAGCGCAAGCAGAAGCATCGCGGGCATTGATCGCCATTCGCAGCAAGGCAAACCATATACAGCAGCGGCGTCAGTTCCACTTGAAGCCGACGCCGCGTAGACGCTGATGGTGACGGCTATGCACGGGCGCGCCACCGCACTTCACAGCTTGTTTCTCAAGTATTTGGGACGCACACGCGGCGTTCAAAAATGCGGAGCGACTCCGCATGGCTCGAGACTGAGCCGAGGTGCCCTACTTCTCGCCTTCCAGCAGCCCCACGATGCGGTCGATGTCGACGGCAAAGCGAGGCCTTCCCTCGCGCTCGTAGCGGTCGAGGTATGCCTGGCACTCGGAGACAATGCGCTTGGTGTTGCCGTCGATGATGCGCTGGAGCGTCTCGTGTAGGCCGAGCCCTCGGTCCTGAAGCGGCGCTGGTAGGACTTGGTTATGGGAAACATCTTGATGTAGTGGATGCCGTGGCGGCAGCCGGGGCGCGTCGTGGGGCGGGGGTGGCAACGCAAAGTACTGGTCTTTGGGCACGTTAGGGGCGATGTTGGAACGCAGCGGCACGGCAAAGTCCCTGCGCTTCCCGCGGAAACGCAGCTTCACCACCACGATGCAGGGACGATTGTTGCTTAAGCATGAGCTCGCGGTCGCCATCGACGAGGTCGAAGAAGTCCTGGGAGATGGATACGATCTTCATCGGTTGCGCCCCTTCATACGAAGCAGGGGCCCGCATCGCTGCAGGCCCCTACAGGTGGGCGATATTCTACGCCTTTCGGCACCCCGTCGCCCACGGAGGTTAAACGTACACGTAAGCCGTACTCTGAAAGCCGCGGCTTCCGGCAAGTAGTTTATACCACGAAAGGTCGCTTTCGATGCGCCTAGCTCGCAAAATAACACTCGCTGGGCCGTCACCCCTGATCTTCTCGACCGTCTCCTCCGGGTACTTATTGCGTGCCACGGGCACCTCCGTCCTTGTTATCGCGATAAACATACCATGAGTGGCGTGCGGGTCGAGAAAGGCTGGCGCCAAAAGAGCCCAACGGCCGTTATGGCTTCGTTAGGAACGCGCCCCACCATGGATGGTGAACCCGAAAGGTAAGGCGCGCGGGTACGGCGACTCGGCCCGCGCGCCCGGAAGAGAAAGGACGAACCCATGGGTTACATGCTCGAGACGCACGGGCTCACCAAACGCTTCGGCCGCGGCGACCAGGCGCAGGATGCCGTGGCCGACGTGAGCCTTCATATCCGCGAGGGCGAGGTGTACTGGGCTGCTCGGCCCCAACGGCGCCGGCAAGTCGACAACGCTCAAGATGATCTGCGGGATGCTGCGGCCGACGGCCGGGGAGATCCTCTTTGCCGGGCACGCCTGGCGCCGCGAGGACCTCTACGCAATCGGCAGCCTCATCGAGGAGGCGCCGCTCTACCCCAACCTCACCGCGCGCGAGAACCTGCGCGTGCGCACCACGCTGCTGGGCCTTCCCGAGAGCCGCATAGATGAGGTACTCGCCGCCGTGGACCTCGCGGACACCGGGAAGAAGCGCGCCGGGCGCTTCTCGATGGGCATGTGGCAGCGCCTGGGGCTCGCGCTGGCGCTAATCGCCCGGCCACGCCTGCTCGTGCTCGACGAGCCCACCAACGGCCTCGACCCCATCGGCATCGAGGAGCTGCGCGACCAGATCCGCGGCTTCGCGGCGGCGGGTACGACGGTGATCGTCTCGAGCCACATCCTCTCCGAGGTGCAGCAGATGGCGGACACCATCGGCATCATCTACGGGGGGCGCCTCGCCTACGAGGATGCGCTTCGGTCCGGGCAGGACCTCGAGGAACTCTTCATGAGCGTCTGCCGGGAAGGGCGACGAGCGCGCGGGGAGGTGGCGGCATGACGGGCGAGAAAGGCGGCCTGCTCGCGGGCCTGCGCGCCGAGGCCCTGAAGTCGCGCCACGCGGCACCGGTTCGCCTGGCCGTGCTCATGGCGCTGCCAATGCCGCTGCTCGGCGCGATGCCCTACTGGGGCGTGCAGATCTTCAGCGCGTGGAACTACTGGTACGCGCTCTTCCTGCCCGTGGCTCTCTCGCTCGTGGTGGCTTGCGTCGCGCGGGCGGACGCGCGCACGCGGATGCGGGGGCTTCTAGGCCCTGGGCTTCCCGCTTAGGCGCGCCTGGTGGGCCAAGGCGCTCTGGTGCCTCGCGCTCTGCGCGCTCTCGAACCTCGTGGTCTTCGGCATCTACCTCGCGGGCTCGGCGTTCTCCTCGCAGGGCCTTACGGCCGCGGGCACGCTCACGATGCTCCTCTGCGCGCTCGCCAACACGGTGACCGCGGCGTGGATGATCCCCGCAGGGCTCTTCCTCACGGCGCGGCTCGGCATGCTCGCGGGCATCTTCTGCCCGCTCGCCACGCAGCTCGTGGGTGGGTTCGCCTGGTCGCTGATGCCGCTGCCGCAGCTCTTTCCGCCGTCGGCGAGCATGGTCATTCCCACGAGCTTCATCCCCGTGCTGCCGAGCGGCGAGCCACTCGCGGCGGACATGGCGCTCGGCGGGGCGCTCGCGGCGGACGGCATGCTCACACTGGCGGGCCTTGCGGTCTGCGCGCTCGCGTTCGCTGCGCTCACGGCGGCGGGCGCAGCCTGGTTTGCGCGCTCCGAGGAGAGGTGATGGCCGTGACACGACTCTCCGACCCGACGCCACGCATGACTCTCTCGCGGGCCCTGCTCTCCGAGGCCCTGCGCCTGGCGCGCTCCCCGCTCACGGCGGTGCACTCGTCTGCGGCCTGGCAGCCGGTCTTGCCTGCGGCGAGTACTTCTCTGTAACCCGATGGGACCCGGCGCTGGGCGCGGACGCCTACGCCCAGTTCCTCGGCGCCTTCATGCCGCTCATGTCCGCCATCGTCTGCGGGCTCGCCGTGGACGAGGAGCGCGCTGCCGGGCGCCTCGCCAACCTCACGGCGGTCCCCTCGCGCGGGCGTGCCGTCGCGGCGAAGCTACTCGCCCTTGCGGCGCTCGGCGCGGGCGCGCTGGCCGTGGCGCTCGGCGTGTTCGGGGCCGTGCTCGCCGTCGCCGGGCGCCTGCCGCTCGGGCCCGCTCCGCTTGCGGCCGCCTGGGCGGGCATCGTGCTGGGCAGCCTGCCCCTCTACGCGCTGGGGCTCGGCGTGGCCCTGCGCCTCGGCCGCAACGCCGTCATCGGCGCCGGCGCGGCGGGGATGCTCCTCGCGTTCTTCTCAGTGGGCGGACTTACGCACGGCCTCATGACCGGCGAGCTCACCGGTGCCCTGGCGACGCCCCTGAGCTGGGTGCCGCTCGCCTGGCCCGCACGCCTGGGGTCGCTCGGGGTGGAGGCCTTCATCGACGCCGCACGCGCGGCGGGCCCTCTCCTCACGACTGCGCTCGCTGGCCTCGTGCTCACCCTGGCAGCCGCCGCCGTCCTTATCGCCTGGTTCTGCCACTTCGAGGACGGGAGGGCAGATGCGTAGGAAGCCGCTCGCCGCCGTGCTCGCCCTCCTCTCCGCAGCGCTCGTCCTGGGCGGGAATGCCCTGCTCGACGCCGGCTGGGGGTCGGCGCTGCGCTCGATCGCCGACCGCGTGCTGCCCAACCCTGAGATCACCATGTGGGCGCCCTCGGCTGCGCGCGGGGCTCTGGACCGCTGAGTGCGGCGCAAGTACAATGCAACGGGAGTTTCAGGAGGTCGAACATGGCGAGGATACTGGCAGTAGATGATGAACGGGCGATCCTCGACGCGATCGCGCGCATCCTCGGCCGCGACGGCCATGAGGTCGTCAGGGCAGCAGACCCGACGGCGGTCCCGGGGATGGACCTCTCGCGCTTCGACCTCGTGCTCTGCGACGTCATGATGCCGGGGCTCGACGGCTTCGAGCTCGTGCGGCAGATCCGCCCGGACTTCGACGGGCCCATCGTCTTCCTGACCGCGCGCGTGGCCGAGGAGGACGCCGTGGCCGGCTACGGCCTGGGCGCCGACGACTACGTCCGCAAGCCCTTCGGGGCCGCGGAGCTGCGCGCCAAGGTCGCGGCCCATCTACGCCGTGAGCGCCGGCCGCGCTCGCACGCCCTCTCCTTCGGGGAGGTGAGGATCGACCTCGGGGCGCACGGCTCGCCGTGGGCGGCGAGGCCGTGCCGCTCACGCCCACCGAATACGCCATCTGCGAGTACCTCGCCCGCCACCCCGGGCAGGTCATGAGCCGCGCGCAGATCCGCGAGGCAGTGCTCGGCTGGGAGAGCGACGCCGACGACGCGGCCATATCCATGCAGGTCAGCCGCGCCCGGAGGAAACTCTCCGAGGCCGGCGCCGATCCGATCGCGACCGTCTGGGGGATGGGGTACAAGTGGCAGCTCTGAGGACCGGGGCGCGAGGTCGCGGGGGCATGCCGCTCTCCTTCGTCATCGCGCGATACTTCGCCTACGCGTTCGCGGCGGTCGCCACAGCGTGGCTCGTCTCGTTCATGGTGCTCTCCGTGGCGATTAACGCGGGCTTCGTCTACGAGGCAAGCTGGGGGCCGGCCAATGCGCGCGAGGTCGCGGAGGGCCTGGCACGCGACGGCGTCTGCGGGCAGCAGGACGTGCCGACGGCGTACCGCTACCTCATCCTGAACAAGGACGGATACGTGCTGATGACAGACCTCGAGGGCACACGGCTCGAGGACGCGACGGAAATGGCCCGTGCGGCACTCGCCGCGGATCCGGGCACAGTGGAGATCGAGGGCGGGAGGCTCGGGCCTCACCTACGCCGCGTTCCCGCTCAAGGGGGCGGCGGGGCCTGCGCACTCGTCAGCGAGTACCTGCCGCAGTGGGTCTCGCGCGACCTCGCCGGCCTGCTTCCCAACCCGCAGAACCTCATGCTCGTCGGCGCCGCTGCGGGAAGCGCGCTCGCGCTCGCGCTCGTGGCGCGCCGCGCGAGCCGCGTGATCTCGCGCAAGATGGCGCCGCTCGCGGAGGCGGCGGGGCGCGTCGGCGCGGGGGAGCTCGACTTCGCGGTCGGCAGCACCAACGTGCGCGAGGTGAACGACGTCCTCGCCGCGATGGACGCCATGCGGACTTCCCTCGCCGAGTCGCTCGAGGCCCGCTGGGCCGCGGAGCGGGGCAGCGCGAGCAGGTGGCGTCGCTCGCCCACGACCTCAAGACGCCGCTCACCGTGCTGCGCGCCAACGCCGACTTCGTGGCGGAGGAGCTGGAAGACGAGAAAGACGCCGACCTCGCGGCCGCCGCGCGCGACATAGCCGGCAGTGTCGAAAGGCTCGACGGCTACGTGCGCCTGCTCATCGAGGCCTCGCGCGGGTCCGGCGGGGCGGAGAGGCCCCCATGCGGCCGGCCGAGCTCTGCGAGCAGGTCCGCCGAGGCCGCCCAGATCGCCCGGGCGCGGCGTGACGCTCGACGCGGCCACGGGCCCCGCTGTCGCGGGCGCGCCCGAGGCCGCGCTCGACCGAACCAGCCTGGCGCGAGCCGCAGCGAACCTCGTGGCCAACGCCGCCGAGCACGCACGCTCGCGCGTGGCTGTCTCCTGCGACGTCGCGGGCGGGCGCCTCGTCATCAGAGGTGTCCGACGACGGACCGGGCTTCCCGCCGCCCTCGAACGCGGCTGCGAGCGCCTCTTCACAGACGACTCCTCCCGCTCCTCGCGCGACGGAGGCCGCCACTACGGGCTCGGCCTCCATGCCGCCTCAAGGCCGCGAGCGCCCACGGGGGCTCCGTCTCGCTCGCCAACAGCCCCTCGGGCGGCGCGGTGACCACCATCGCGGTCCCCCTCTGTGCGGGGCCTGACGACTCAGGCCCTCGCACCGGCGTGCCTCGCAACCAAACGCTTCCATCTTGAAACACGGGGAGTAAATCGCGAAACCGCAGGTGAAAGGGAGTAAAACGGCAAAAAAAGCCTCCGTCCCAACGCGGGAACGGAGGCCAGATTACCGTATTTACTCACCAATGTCGTTGGTGACTTTACCGTGACTCTCGTACGAAACGAAACTCTGGAGCACAGTACAGCATTCAAAAGAGCAGGTCAAAGCCCCTATCGGCTCATTCCCACTCGATGGCTTCAGTTCTGCCGTCCCATCATTCCAGTTGCGCCCAGTTTTCGGTGCCGTCTCGAACCGAGTGCCGCCAGGTAACGCCATGTCGCGTTTCGTCGGCCTCGGAGACAAAAACTGGGACAACTTCAAAAACTTTTTTGAAACTCAGGACGTTGAGTTTTTCATTTTTGTCCCAAAGGGCGCGGCGGGCCGCCTTTTGGAAGCTCGATAGCGCCGAAAATGCCCGTTTTGAAACTCAGCCGCCCTTTAGCTTGCAAGCCGCCAGCTGCAATCGTAAGTGAATTAACGAGGGTGACTTTCGAGCCGTTCGCAAAACCGCAGGTCATAAGTTTCAACTATTGATCGCAAAGAGGAATCGTGCCGTGGCTATCTCATGAGTTCATCCGTGACCGACGTGGCAGCCAGTGCGCCGTGCGGTTTTACCCATCTTGAAGCCAAAACTGACATCGCGCGCACGATGCTATCGCCACACGATGTCAGACATTGTTCCCGACTTGACCTGATTGCTTCGCGATGAATTTCATGGCCCTAGAAAAAGTCCCTCGCGCCCACGATGCGAATGCCATCGATGTCCGTGTCAGGAACCCCTGCCTCACGACCACAATCTTCTCGTGGTTGTCTCGTATCGACTTCAGAGGGGCGATCTCGCGTTCCCTGGTCTCGCTTGCGAACATCTCGTCAGTCACCTGCACGTAGAGCACGCGCCCGTCCTTCGTCGCGACGAAGTCAACCTCCTTGCCATAGAGCTTGCCCACGTGCACGCTCCATCCTTCGTAGAGCAGCTGGAGATACACGGCGTTCTCGAACAGGCGCCCAGTATCCGTGACCCTATAGCCGGCCATCCAGGTCCTGAAGCCGGTGTCGACGATGTACTCCTTCGGATTCGTCTTGAGGAGCGCCTTGCCGTGCAGATCGTAACGCGTGGCACGATAGAACAGGAAGGCCTCCTCGAGCGCACCCACGTACGAGAGGAAACGGTCTTGTTCGTGGTCTTCGACCCCGCAGAAGTTAACGCGCCGGCGATTCGGTTCGACGAGCACTCGTTGCCGATGTTGTCCGCCGAATTCCTCGGCCACATAGCGCAGCAGAGAAGGGTCGGTCACCGCGCTTTTGCCCTTCCCGCGCTCGCGGTTGACGATATCGCGCACGGCGATAGCCTCGTAGACTCCGGACATGTACGCCGAGTGCTGCGCCTGGGTCGTCGATAGGGATGCAATGGCTGGCATGCCCCCGTACTCAAGGTAACGAGTAAGCATATCGTCAAAGAGAACGGGGTCCCCCTCAGGGGTGAGAGCCACCGACCTTCCCGATGCAAACTCGATCCCGCAGAAGTCAGCGAACTCGGAGAAGGACAGGGGCAGCATCTTTACCTCTACGTAGCGCCCGGACAGATAGGTGGCCAGCTCGCTCGAGAGAAGATACGCGTTCGAGCCCGTGAGGTAGATGTCGCAATCGAAGTCGACCCTCATCGCATTGACCGCATCCTGCCAGCCATCGATTCTCTGGGGCTCGTCTATGAAGACGTAGGTGCGCCCCTTGTCCGACAGGCACCCGCGAATGCGATCGTAAAGCTGGTCTTCCGTCTTGATGCCCGCACCCTTGCTTTCCAGGTTGACGCTCACACAACCGCGGCCAGCGACCCCTCGGACTCGATGGTTATCCTGATAAGGTCGAGAAGGCTCGACTTGCCACACCTGCGCACGCCCGTAATCACCTTGATGAGGTCGGTGTCACGGAAGAGCATTGCCTCCTCGAGGTACCTGCCACGGTTCCTGAGCCTGCTGCACTTCAAGAGCTACTCCTAAAAACTCGAATCTGGTTACACTTTTAGGAGTATCATAACTCTGGGCCACAAGATGAGCAAAGAGCGCACCTCGAGACGAATCGGCCAAAGGAATTGCGCGCCTGCCGGGAGGCAGGGCAACTAAGATGGCTAAGAATGAGATCCTAGCTCGCTGACGCAGGATCGTCCGCTTGCGAGAATGTCCAGAACTTTCGATTCAGGGTCGTCATCGAAGGCGACCTTCGCGATCGATCTCCACTTGCGTGGAGATATGCCGACCGATTTCGTGAAGAGGGTGGAGAAGCTTGTTGCTCGTGCGTATCCGCAACGATGCGCCACTTCGTCTATGCTCATATCATGGTCGGTGAGCAGTGTTTTCGCCAGCTCGATTCTTTCCGAGGAGACGAACTCGGTTACCGTCAAGCCGTCACCTGCTTAAATGTCTTCTTGAACTTGGTTGACCCCATGTTCGCTGCCTCGAGCAGGTCCTTCTGCCCGATCGCACCGCCTAGGTTGCTCTCGATGTACGATACGGCTCTCGCGATCGAAAGGCGGTCCTGCTCGGCCACTCCCCCACACAGGCTCTCTCCCATCCTGAGCAGCCTTGCCATCACCAAGTTCGCGATTCCGGAATATAGGAGGCCCGCTTCCGACCCCGGGATCTCCCTTGGAGCTATCTCGTCAAGCATCTCTGCTATTTCCGGATCCCAGTGAAGCCTGGTTCCTCAGGCCCTTCAGACTGGTCGCCAGCGGTTTCAGCGCCTTGTCGATTCTTTCCCCGAAGACGCTTCGGCAGTATTCGTCGTAATACTCGATCTCTGTGTAGGAGAATCTCGCTCCTTTTGGTAGAAGGACCGAGCTTGTCTTGGGCTTTGCTTCCAGAAAGGCGGAAACGCTTGATCGCGGCATGAGGCCATGCCTTTCGCGGCGGACTGCAAAATACCCGCCAGAATCGAAACAGAAGGGCAGGCGTTCTTTCAAAGTGAAATCGCAGCAGACGACGGAGAAGAACTGCCGCGCCTGCCATGCCCAGTACCACCCCTCGCATCTGCGCCCGTCGCCTTCGAAGAGGGACCCCTCGCCGTTCCATCCATCTGCCAAGACGAGGCCGATGGGCTCAAGCGAGGCCGCAAAGGTCTCCGCCGCGGCTTGGGCGGCGTGGGGAGAACATCGTTTCCTTGTCGTCCATCTTCCGATCCTTTTATTCGCGTTCGGACGCAATTCTTTCGCGCTCAGGCTTTTCCCTCCAGGTGCAACCTGATTCAAATTAACCAAGGTTAACATCTTTTTGTCAATTTTAGCGACACAAGAAAGGCTCTCTGGTTTTGCGAAGAAGAACACGGAAAACACTCGCGGAGGACATCGACGTCAGAACGAAGGTGGCCATGCTCGTCGTGCTCATAGCGACCGGGGCCATCGTGAAGGATTACGTTCTGGGCTCGGTTCTCTTTGCCGTCGTCGTCCTCCTCTCCTTCGCAATCGGGCGCGGAAGGATGGCAGCGTCTTTCTCTTTCGCCTACCTCTTTCTCATGGGTATCTTCTGGGTCACGACGATGCTTCCGCCGAACGCCGCCGGAGCCCTCGGCTCGTTCGCCCCTGGCTTGCCGCACCTGCATGCCCATCTGCCTGTTCGCGGCGGTCTTCGCGGCCACCACCAAGATTGGCGACCTCACGGCCGCCCTCTACGGGATGAGGCTGCCGAAGGCGGTTGTCGTTCCGCTGGTGATAGCGGTGCGGTTCTTTCCGACGCTCAAGGAGGAGTCTTCTGCCGTAGCGGACGCGATGAGGGTGAGGGGCTCGCCCTTTCGCTTAAGAATCTCGTTTCGAAGCCGGCGCTGATGTTCGAATCCGCGATCGTGCCTGTGATGCTGCGCTGCGCCAAGAGCGCGGACGAACTCGCCGCCGCAGCGGTCGCGCGCGGCATCGACCGGCCCGGGAGGAAGACCTCTACAACGCGCCCCCGGTTTGGATGGGCCGACTTCCTCCCTCTCTCGATTCTTGTCGTCTGCTGCCTGCTTCTTGTGGTCGCAAAGGCCAGCCAGGGGATCGGAGGGCTGCTGTGACGAAAAACGCCGTCGAGCTCAGAAACGTCTCCTTCACGTATGCGGGATTCGACGCTCCGGCGATCGACGACGCGAGCTTCGCCGTCGCGCCGGGCGAATGCGTCGTTCTCTGCGGGGAGTCCGGCTGCGGGAAGACCACCGCGACCCGGATCGTCAACGGGCTGGCGGGAGGGTTCTACGAGGGCAGCCGGACGGGGAAGGTCCTTGTAGCAGGCAGGGACATCGACGACTGGAGGATTGGGAGCTCTCGTCCTTGACAGGCAGCGTTTTCCAGAACCCCCGCACCCAGTTCTTCAACCTCGACACAACCGGCGAAATCGCGTTCGGCATGGAGAACCTCGGCGTTCCCAGGGAGGAGATGCACAGACGGATGCGTGGCGTCGTGCGCGAGCTCGGCATGGAAAGGCTCATGGGCAGGGGCATCTTCAGCGAGCTCTCCGGGGCCAGATGCAATCGGTGGCGTTCGCGAGCGCATGGGCCTGCAGGCCGAGCGTCTACGTCCTCGACGAGCCGTCGAGCAATCTGGATCCTCCCTCCATGGAGAAGCTCGCCTCCTTCATCTCGAAAGCCAAGTCGAGCGGGTCTGCCGTGATCATCGCCGAGCACAGGCTCTCCTACCTCGCAGGCGTCGCCGACCGGTACCTGCTCTTCGAAGACGGTTCCGTCGCCGCCGAATGGGACGCGCAGCAATTCGGGGCTGCCCGACTCCGAGCGAGAGTCTTGCGGGCTCAGGTCCTCCGAGCCGCCGAAGCTCGCCGACCTGATGCAGCGCCTTTCCCGTCCCGTCTCCGCCTTTCCCGCCGTCGAGGCGAGGGGGATCTATGCGGGGTATGAGAAGGGCGTACCGGTCCTCGATGGGACTACCGTCTCGTTCGACCCCGGGAGGGTCGTCGGTATGGTCGGGCGAAACGGGGCGGGCAAGTCAACCCTGCTCAAGTGCCTGGCGGGGATCAAGAAAGAAGAGCTCGGGCATGTCCGGTTCCAAGGCTCGGTGGTCCCTCCCAAGAGAAGGCCCGAGCATGTGTTTCTGGTCATGCAGGACCCCGACTACCAGCTCTTTCGCCCGAGCGTGCGCGACGAGTTGGCATCCGCGGCCCCGTCTCCTTCCGACGTCGACGAACTTCGTCTCGAAGCGGTCTTGAGAGGTTTGGCCATGGGAGATGTCGCCGACCGCCATCCCGCATCGCTCTCGGGAGGGCAGAAGCAGAGGTGTGTCTGCGCCATTGCGTCGAGTCGGGCGCGCAGGCGCTTCTCCTCGACGAGCCCACGAGCGGTCTGGATTTCCGGAACATGGAACGCCTCGCGCTCATCTTACGCGAGGAGGCGTCTCGCGGGAAGACGGTGGCGGTCGTCAGCCACGACACGGAGTTCCTGTCAAAGGCCTGCGACCAGATTGTGCTCATCAGTGAGCCGGCCTGCAAAGGCTGAAGGGATTCCTACGGAAGAAAGGATTTGGAAATGGCAGCAAAAGTAAAACGGAAGGAAAGCGGCAGCCTCAGCTCCAGGGACCTCATAGCCCTCGGCGTCTTCTCCCTGCTGTTCATGGTGGTGAGCATGCTCGTCGTGGGAATCACCTCCATGAGCGTCGTGGCGTACTGCGGCTGCTGCGCCATCGCAGCGATACCCGCCGGGATCGTCTGGGTCTACATGCATACGCGCGTGCCGCGCGGGAACCCGCTGATCATGGCCCTCGTCTTCGCCGTAATCGTCTTCGTCATCGGGTCGGGGTGGCCCGTTGCGCTCGGCCTCGCCGTCGGCGGCGTCGTCTCCGAGCTGGTGCGGAAAGCGCTCGGGTACGGGAGGTTCGCGGGCGTCGCCGTGGGATACGCGCTTTTCCGAGACCTGCTGGGCGGCGGGCCTTTTCGTCCCCATGTTCGCCTCCCAGGACTACTACCGCGAGCTGATGGGGTCCAACAGCATCGACCCGGCCTACATGGAAGCCCTTCTGTCCACGGTGACCCCCGAGACGTTCGCGATCATCGCGGTCGTGACCTTCGCGGGCGGCATCATCGGCTCGCTGGTCGGACGGGCGGTGTTCAAGAAGCACTTCGAGCGCGCGGGAATCGCCTAGCGCCCTTTTTTCAAAGTAATATGAGAGAAGAGGTATTTGATGAGCAAGGAAAGCAAAGGAAGGAAGCCGGGGCCCTTTCCCGCTGCCTGCAGTTTGCGGGGAGAAAGCCCCTCGTGTTCGCCTCCATGGCGCTGGCGGTCCTATCCGCGGCGGCGTCCTTCGTCCCATACGTGGCGATCTACTTCATGATCAGGGATGCGGTCGGGGTCTATCCGAACCGGCCGCCGTCGACGTTTCGGCGATGACAGGCTACGCGGGCTTGGCGGTGGCGGGCATAGTCGTTGACGTGGGGTGCTATCTTGCCGCGCTTCTGTGCTCCCACGCCGCGGCATTCGACGCGCAGTACCGCACGAAGCTCGGGATCGCCGCCCACCTCGGGCGAATCCCCCTCGGGCACGTCGCCAGGCTCGGCACAGGCAGGATCTCGAAGGTCATGGACGAGAGCGTCGGCGGAATCGAGCAGTTCATCGGCCACTCCGTCCCGGACCTGGCGGCCACCGTTGCAGCGCCCGTCGTCTTGGTGGCGCTGCTTTTCGTCTTCGACTGGCGCTTCGGCGTCGCCACGTTGGCGGCGGTCGCCGTCGCATGCATCGTTCAGTTCTCCGGCTACGCCGACAAGCGCGTCATGGCGAGCATGGGGCGCTACCAGGAAGTGAAAGAGCAGATGGGCAACGCCGCTGTTGAGTACGTTCGCGGCATGCGCGTCGTGAAGGCCTTCGGCCAGACGGCGAGATCGTTCAAGCGGCTCGCAGACGCGATCAAGGACTACACGGGGCTTTCCCTCGACGTCACGCTCTTCTTCCGGAACTCCATGCCGGGCTTCACGGCGATCATCAACAACGCGTACCTGTTCGTCCTGCCCGTCGGCATACTCCTCGCCCCGGGGCGCGCAGGACTGGCCGACGTTCGTGCTCTCGCTCGTCTTCTACCTCCTGTTCGTGCATTCGATATCGAGCGTGTGCGCGAAGATTCTCTACGTGAGCGAGGACGGGATGCTCGCCCAGCGAACATCGACCGCATCGACTCGGTGCTCGGCATCGAGGAGCTCTCTTATCCCGAGGCGCCGAAAACCCCGAAGGACGCCTCTGTGTCCCTTCGGGGCGTAACTTTCTCCTACGAGGACGAAGCGGAGCCGGCGTTGCGCGACGTCTCGCTGGAAATCCCCGCCGGCACGGTATGCGCGGTCGTGGGGCCATGGTCCGGGCAAATCGACGCTGGCGAACCTCGTTGCACGCTTCTGGGACGTCGATTCGGGCCAGGTTCTCGTCGGCGGCCTAAACGTCCGCGAGATGGGCCAGGACGAATTGATGGGCAGCCTCAGCCTGGTGTTCCAGGATTCCCACCTGTTCCGCGAGAGCATCGCGGACAACATCAGGCGCGGCAAGCCGGGGGCGACCCGACGACGAGGTGGTCGAGGCCGCGAAGGCCGCCCAGGCGGACGCGTTCATCAACAGCCTTCCCCACGGCTACGCCACGGTAATAGGCCCGAGGGCGTGCACCTGTCCGGTGGAGAGCAGCAGCGGATAGCCATCGCGCGCTCGATCATCTCGGACGCGCCCATCGTGGTGCTGGACGAGGCGACCGCGTTCTCTGACCCCGAGAACGAGCATTTGATCCAGAAGGCATTCGAGAGGCTCATGGCCGGCAAGACCGTGATCATGATCGCCCACAGGCTCTTCCACCGTCGTCGGCGCCGACAAGATAGTCGCTTGACGGCGGGCGCAAAGTCGAGGAGGGCACCATGAGCTCCTCGCCGCATCGGGGACATGCGAAGGCGTGTGGAACCGGTACACGGGCGGTCGAATGGGGATCAAAGATCGCATCGGCCGGCATAAAGAGCGAAGTTCGAAGCATCAGCCGCGTTCATGCGGCTCGAGATGGCTGTTGAGGCTTGCAATGCGGGGCATTCAGTGACGCGGCCAGCAAAGCCTTGGCTTCAGAGGGGCGTTCAATCTCAAACGGGTTATTCTGTCAAGCGCTCCGCCCTTGCTGAGCGACATCCTGGCCCTCATGATTCCCTTCGTCTGCACGGTCGCGCGCGTTCGCAGCGTGAGGACCCGCGGGCGGAAACCCGCTTCGACGCGAGCAGCGCTCTGGGCGATCTTTGCCGTTGGATCGCGGGGCGGTCGTGGTGCTTTTTCGCCTCGGGAACGACTACGAAAACCTACGTATTACTTACACACCGAGTCGAAGGCATCCGCCTGCCTCGCCGACCACATAGGAAGCTGCCGCAGGCTTCTTCAGCCGCCGCGGGGACACGACGACGCGTTGCCGACCGCATCATGGGGACACGTGACGGCGCGAAGTCATCTCTCGACGCTCCCGCAGCTCATCGCCGGAATCGTGTCGACTGTGATTCGTATCTGTACGATGCTGGCATTCTTCGACTGGCGGCTCGCCTGCTGCGATTATGGTCGCTTCCGCTTTCGGCAGGGTCATCGCCTTGAGCCGCCGTCATCGATCGCACTTTTCGAAGGCAGAATCGAGTCCCGCCTGGATGCTGGCGTGCGTGGGACTACCTCGAGGGCATCAAGGACATGAGGGCCTGCAGGGGCGGTGGGCAAGGACTCCGCCGCCATGGGAGCAGGCGATGCTCGAGCTCAAGAGGGTGACGATGCGGTCAGGCTCGCCGTCGACATCTCACGTCTCCCTCGCAGGCGCCATCCTCCCGCTCGGGAGTCCGGTTTTGACCGCCTGCGTCAGGGCGGTGCTTCTCGCCTCCCGGCGGCGTGGACTTCATGGTTCTGCTCATGTTCTTGCTCATCGTCTCCCGCGTCTACGGGCCCATTCTCGCCCTTGTGTCCCAGCTGCCTAACCTTCTCAACCTGTCGACCAAGACAGCCCGGATCAAGGCGGTCATGGACGAAAAGCAAGCAGAGGGGTCCGCCTCGGCGGGTGTGCCCGGACCGCAATCCTTCGGGGCGTCGGTTCGGGGTACAGCGACGAAGGAGTGCTCCGGCGTAGCTTCGTCGCGCGCGAGGAAGAAGCACCGCGCTCGTCGGGCCGAGCAGCTCGGGCAATCGACCTGCGCCCAGCTGGCGGCGAAATTCTGGGAGCCGGACGGCGGCAGGGATCCTCTGCTCGAGGAAAGGACATCGCCGGGTTCTCATCGTGGCTCGCGCGCACGTCTCCATAGTCTTCAGGACGTGATCCTTTTCGACGACACGGTTGCGAACAATATTCGCATCGGCCGCGAAGGCGCGCCTCCGACGAAAGAGGTGGCCGAGGCTGCAAGGACGCGCACTGCCTGGGTTCATCGAGAGGCTTCCCAGGGGTTCGACACGGTGCTGGGCGAGGAACAGCGCCTCCCTCTCGGGCGGGGAGCGCCAGCACCTCTCCATTGCCGGGCTCTCCTGAAGACGCGCCCGTGGTGCTCCTCGACAGGCGACCGCCTCGCTCGACCCCGAGAACAGACGTATCAGAGCGGTCGGAACCCTGTGCACCCAGGCAAAACGGTATCGTCATCGCCCATCGACTGAGACCGTCGCCAATGCGGACAAGATCGTCGTCCTAGACAGCGGGCGCGTGGCGGAGGGAACCACAAGACGCTGCTCGCCGAAGACGGGCTGTACACGCGAGGCTGTGGAGGCTCCAGCAGGGCTCGTCGTGGACCGTTCCGCCGACAGGGGCGATGCCGCCGATGTCCCCGACGGGCAGATGAGCGGATGGGCGGGCGAAATCCTCCGAGGACTACCTCGGGGCCATCCTCGTGATCCGCCGCCTGCGCGGGTCGTGCCACAACGTGGACATCGCCGAGCGCATGGGCGTCGCCAAGCCGAGCGTCGCAAGGCGCTCGGCAGCACAACGCCTGGGGGGCCTCGCCGAGGTGGTCGGCCGCGACGTGCGGCTGACCGGGGAGGGCGAGCGCCTCGCCGAGCCACCCTCGACAAGCACCGCTTCTTCGAGCAGCTGCTCGTCGAGTCAGGCGTGAACGCCAGAGACCGCCTCGGCGGGAGGGCCGCATGGAGCACTGCCTGTCAGAGGACTCCTACAGACGTTTCGCGGCCTATCTCCAGGAGCCGACGAGACGAGGGCGATGGCGGGTAAGCAGAGGCGGCTTGCAGGCCAGGCGGGCATTGGCTCAGTTTCGGATACCGCCACTGGGCAACTCCTCGCTGAGCAGGGGGACGATATCGAGCGGCGGCGATGGCAGCGACATCGCGCCATCGCCGCCAAGCCCCGCGACGCCGAGGTGCAGCGTCTGCCGCTCCGGAAGGAGCAGACGCATGGCAGTCGAATCCAGCAGGATGCCCGCCACGTCAAAGATCCCCGATGCCGATACAGGACGTACTCGGTGGCGGAATAGCGATACTCTTACGTGTGAGCAGGAACGCGGTCTACGAATGGAGCCTTCTCGAGGACGACCTGCCACTGAGGAGGATGATGATGGGCAGAAAGAGGGCGCTTCGCGTTCAGGGACGAGCTCCTCGAGGTGGAGCAAACGGCACGCGACGTGATTGTGGTCAGACAGAAGGTGCCTTTCAGGACGCCCCGCTTCGATTCAGTAGAATAGTTCCGTAAAAATTAACTAGGCGGTTCATCGAGGCTCTCCGTCCCTATCAAGCCAAGGCCGCTTCTACTGAGATATCATGAGCATAAGAGTTGACAGTGACTAACTTTGATGGCAAAATTCCCAACACAAAGAATAACAGCTAAGTTATTTTTGGAGGAGGTGACCGCGGTGAGCAACAGCAACTTCAGGAGACGCACGAGCGCATCTTGAAGAGCGGTCTTGCGGCGTTTTCTGGAAGGGGTTCGAGAGAGCGAACCTGCGCAGAGTTCTGCAAGGCTGCCGGCGTGACCCGGGGCGTTCTACAAAGACAAGGAGGCGCTCTTCTCGGGCTGGTCGAGCCGCTGGCGGCATGATTCATAAGCACACGCCCAGGGCGGGCGAGGTTTCGCTGGGTACGACGAAGGAAGCCCGTGACCCGGAGGAGGTGCGCGCCGCGCTCGAGGCCAAGGCGGCGGGGACGCTCGCGACCACGGCGATGCTGTACTCCCATCGCGACATCTACGAGGCTCCCTTGTGTTCCGCTCCTACGGCACCTACGAGCACTTCCTTGACTGGCTCGTCGACGAGGAGGACAGGACCACCCTCCGCGTTCTCGAGCTGATCTGGCGGCACAGAGGCTCGAACCGTCATCTCGAAAAAGAGTCTCTCACATCGTCAACCACGCGTTCTACAGCGCCCTTTCCGAAGAATATCATCCACGCGAAAGAGCGTCGAGGGGCTCAACGCGACGACCGAGGTCATTCAACGTTCTTCAATGCGGGCTGGGGGGGAGAAATATCGCATGCTTTGACGACCCTTTCTTTTTTTGCCGTCAAAGATAACTAAGTCATTATTATCCGAAACAATACTTGAGGTGGTGCCATGATGAGACAAGCGAACAAGACCGGCAAAGGATGAAGGCGGGGCGGGAAGCCATCAGGCGCCTGTCAGACCCGTCAAAGGACGCGTCATGCTGGCGCAGGCGTTCACCGTGCTCTCGGCGCTTTGTCCTTTGCGCCGTATTTGGCCTTGGTATGGCTGGGAGACCTATTCCTTGCAGGGGAAGGCCCGCTCGCGCAGGGTCGATGCGTCCAAAGTGCACGAAATTGCGCTCCTTCTCGTTATGGCATTTCTCGCAGCTGTTCTTTCGCGCTCTTGCGCTCATCATCACGCATTTTGCCGATATGAAACTGCGTTACGTTATTCGCAAAGGGTATCGTTGAGCGGTTGAGCCGCGCGCCTCTTGCTTGGTTTAGCTACGGAATCCGGCAAAGGTCAGAAGCGCTGTGCAGGATGACACAGACGGTCCACACCGTCATCGCGCACGGACCAGTCGACCGTCTTAACGGCGTTTTGCAGCCGATGGTTCTTCTTGCTTTCATGTTCTGGATCGGTGGCGCTTGGCGCTCATCGGTATCGCCACAATCCCTTCTATTTTCCTGCTGCAGGCGCTCTATGAAGGATATGGGACCGAAAACCGCCGAGATGAACGGGCACCTTGCACAAGTGTCTTCGACGATGGTCGAGCTCGTGTCCGGCATCAAGGTGGTCAAACATTCGGAAAAACAGGAGAGGCGCATCGTAATTGCGCGGACGCCGCATCGGCATTCTCCCAGTCGTACTGGGACTGGTGCGCCCGCTCATTGGGCTTTGCTCGATTGCCGGCAGCTCATCTCCTCTCCTTACTTCTGCTGATTAATCTCGGCGGCGGCGCGCTTGTCATGGGGGCAGGGTTGGCCACTCTCCCCAGGTTCTCGCGTGCGCGCTGATAGCCATCGTGCTTCCGACCGCCATCAGCGCTGTCGCCAACAGCACGTGGTCGTGCCAGATGGCCGGCGCTGCGCAGTCAGGCTGTGCGAGATTCTGGACACGCCGTCGATTCCGAGTCGAAAACCTCAAAAAGCCCGACGGGGTCGTCGTTGGTGAACGACATCGTACTCTACGGCGATACCCGGGCCTTTGCGCGGTGTCAGTCTTGTCCTTAATCGGCACCACGACGGCGCTCATCGGCCCGTCAGGCTCAGGTAAATCGACACTCGCCACACTCATTGCACGCTTCGACGACCCGGAAAGCGGCTCCATCCGTCTCGGCGGCGTCGATCTGAGAACTATCTCCTCCCGTGATCTCTACAACATGGTTTCGTTCGTGCTCCAGGACCCGATGCTAATCAACGCCTCCATCGGAAGAAACATTTCTTTAGCTAAGCCGGAGGCTTCCCTGGAGAGATTCGGGAGGCTGCCCGTACGGCGCAGATCGCGATTTCATCATGTCGCTGCCCAAGGGATACGACAGCGTTTGGGAACCGACTGCTCGCTCTCAGGCGGCGCGTGCCAGCGCGTGGTATAGCGCGTGAGGATACGCCGATCCTCATCATGGATGAGGCCACCGCTTTGCTGACCAGTTCAGGCTCGAAATCCAGAAAGCACTAAGCGCCTTGGTCGAGGGGCCGAACCGTTCTGGCCATCGCCCACCGGCTCAACGCTGTTCTAGGTGCCGATCAAATAGCCGTGTTGGAAGAAGGTAAGATCGTCGCCCTTGGAACGCATGCGGAGATTCAAGACAACGAGCATTATCAGGCGCTTCTCAAGCAAGGAGGCCTCTGCGGCAGTGAAGAAGAGGGCGATGCAGATGAGTAATTCAAACGCTTCTTACCGAGACTTCGTCGTTATATGGACGAGGGTGATAGGCGCCAGCACCGTTTGGGAACTTTGCTCTACGCCCTTTCCGGCGTGATGTGCGGCATCGGTCTCGCCATCATGATGCCGGCGACCATGGCTCTCAGTCGGCGACCCCCAATGGGGCTTGACGTTTTGGGGCTGGGCAGTCGCGCTTGCGGCGGTGACAGTCGTCGGCTCAACAGCCTCGTTCTTCGGTACCAAGCTCAGCTATGCAGCGGGGTTAGGCTTCATGCGCAATATGCAGGTGGTCATCGGGAACAAGGTGTCGCGTTTGCCCTTGGCTGGTTTAAGGCGGATAGTGCCGGAAGGCTTTCGCGCATGGTTACGCAGGAAATGATCTCGACCGGACAGGCCGCTGCTCTTTATGTTGGCCAGCTTATAAAAACGCTGCCGCCGCAATCGTGTTCTGTGCTGCCGTGTGGCTTTGGAGCTGGCAAATTGGAATCATGCTGACGCTTTCCATCCCAATCCTTTTCCTTCTTCTGCGCGTTTCGCAGGCATGCGTCGGAAAAACGCGGGTTGAAAGGGATTCCGCCGAGCGGGACATCGCTGCGAGGATAGTCGAGTTCGCACGATGCCAGGGAGCTCTGCGCGCCTGCCGTGCGGGCGCCGACTATCTGGAGCTCGGAGCAGTTTCGTAGAAGGTAGGAAGCGGTCGATCAAAGGCCTGTGTGGTGGGTGCCCTCGGCGAAATTCTTTCCGGAACAAGCGTGCAGATGCTCGTTGTGAAGGCATGATCATCGGTGAGCTGCTTGGGGTGCAAGCCGGAAGCATCAGGGCGCTTGAAACAGTGGTCATGATCGGCGTCGCACTAAGGTTCACCCGCTCCTCAACGAGATTGCCTCAGCCCTATTCGGGATGGAAGACCGTCGGGCAATGCTCGACGGTATGGACGGGTCGTCAAGCAGCCAGGCTGCCGGTTGTAGGCGAGTCGAGCCCGCCCGACCGACGCAAGCGTCAAATGGGAGAGGTTCGCTTTTCTTACATGAAGGAGAAGCCAATCCTTCGTGGAGTCGACCTCGACGTTCGGAAGGCAGTATGGTCGCCATTGTGGGCCCGTCTGGTTGCGGCAAGACAACTATGCTCAAGCTAATCGCGCGTTTTTACGACGTCGACGATGGAGCGGTCAGGATCGGCGGCGTAGACGTCCGCGATATGACGACAGAGGATCTTTTTCGCTCGGGTGTCTTTCGTTTTTCCAAGACGTCTATCTCTTTAACGACACACTGCGAAACAACGTCCTTATGGCGAACCCAGATGCTTCCGGAGGAGCAGCTTCGCGCGGTCGCTGACCTTGCCGGGGTGACGGAGGTCGTCGAGCGCCTTCCTGGGGGCTGGGAGACGCTGTGCGGCGAAGGAGGTCGCTCGCTTTCCGGCGGCGAGCGACAGCGCGTTTCCATCGCTCGAGCGCTTCTCAAACAAGCCCCCATCGTGCTCCTGGACGAGGCGACGTCGGCTCTCGATGCGGAAAACGAGAAGAACGTCGTTCGCTCAATAGAGACGCTCAAACGGCGCTCCACGCTCATCGTGGTCGCGCACAAGCTCGAAACCGTGCGCATGGCGGACAAGATCGTGGTCATGGACAGCTCGGGCAAGGTTGCGGAGACAGGGACGCACAACGAGCTGATCGCCCTCGAAGGAGAATACAAAGACTGGGACAAGCGCAACGCAAGCTCCCAGTGGCAATTGGTCTAGCAAACAAGAGCAAAGGAGGCTCACATGAAACTGAAGGACATCGCGACAATAGCGGTACTGGGAGTGATCGGATTCGCCCTCGGGATGGGCGTCGGCATGATAACCGGCATGTTCGGCGCGCTTTCCATGTACGTCTCGGCAGGATTCGCGGCCTTCTTCGTCGGTCCCGTTTACACCATCATGGCGCGCAAGGTGCAAAAACGGGGACGGCCTTCTGCTTCTGGTTGATCTACGGCGTGCTCTACGCGATCATGGGCTTCGCCGTCGCGACGCCCCTGTGCCTGATCGCGGGCATCGTCGCAGAGATCATCGCCGGCGACTACGGAAACAAGAAGAGGGTGTGGCTGTCGTTTTCGGCATCGATGTTCATCTACTCGATGCACATGATAGTGTTCGTGCTCGTTCTGGGATCCGATGGGCTGGCGACTTTCGTCGAGAGCATCTCGCTTGAACAGGCGCAGCAGATGGTGGCGATGTACACGGTCGATATGATGGTCATCTGCGTGCTGATCAATATTGTGACCGAGCTTCTGGCCGGGCGTTTCGGAATGTTCATCAACGACAAGTTCTTCGAAAAGGGCGCGAAGGAAAGCAGGCTGGGTTGATGGGGCGAACGGGTCTGCTCGACAGCGGGCGCGAGGGGCATCTGCACCCGCTGACGCTCTTCGCGCTGACGCTTCTGGCGCTCATCAAGCGTTTCTCGCCAATCAGCTGTATATGCCCTCGTTCTGGCGCTGTCGTTTCTCGTCCTTTTGGACGTCTCGCCGGCGTCCTTCTTGAGGCAGCTCGCGCTCTTTGCGGTGGCGTGCGGGGTCGTGCAGCTGATCCTGCATGTCGACATCGGCTATGTCACGAGCATCTTCCTGGGCGTGGCGGTTTTGGTGGTGAGGGTCTTCCCGTCGTCAACATCGGTTGCGCCCTCATGATGACGAGCTCCTCGAAGCTTCTGGCGAGCATGCGCAAGCTGCACGTTCCGAACAGAGCCGCAGTCGGCGCAGTCATAGGGTTGCGCTTCCTCGACGAGATGGGCGATCGCGTGAAGGAGATAAAGCGCGGGATGCGGGTTCGCGGGCTGCGCCCGAGCCCGCTTCGTCCTGTGCGCGCCTTCGAGCTCTACTTCGTTCCCCTTGTGTACAAGTGCCTGCACGTGAGCGAGACGCTCGTCTCCTCCGTGATTTCGAAAGGAATCGAAGCGGATTGCGAAAAGACGAGCTACCGAAGTCTCTCCTTCGGTCTGCTTGACGGAGCCGCCTTGGGCGCCGGAGTCGTTCTTTGTGGGGGTCGCGGTATGGGTGTGATTGACGTCGACATTCGGTCTTTCTCGTACAAGGGAGAAGATCTCGCGGCGTTGAAGAACGTGCGGTTTTCGGTGGAGCGCGGCGAGCTCGTCGTACTCACTGGCAACTCCGGGTGCGGGAAGACCACTCTCATGCGCGCCATGAACGGCTTGATTCCCGATCAGTACGAAGGTGAGCTCGATGGGAGAATCGAGCTTCTCGGGAAAAGTCTGGGAGAGTTTTCCTCCGGCGAGCTTGCTCGTGCGATCGGCAACGTGTTCCAGAATCCGACCGACCAGTTCTTCACCCGCAAGGCGGCCGACGAGGTGGCCCTCGTCGGCGAGAATCTGGGCATGCCACGCGAGGAGCTGATCGAAAGGGTCGAGTCGGCTTTCGAGAGCATGAAAATCGCGCATCTGGCGGGCAAGGACCTCATAGGCCTCTCGGGAGGAGAGAAGCAGCGCGTCGCCATAGCCTCGACGCTCGTCTACGACACCCAGGTGATTTTCTTCGACGAGCCGTCCGCTAGCCTCGACCACGAAGGGATAGAGGACTTTCGCCGAATCCTCGCCGATTTGAAGGCTCTCGGCAAGACCGTTGTCATCGCCGAGCACAGGCTTTACTTTCTGGCGGATCTCTACGACAGGCTCTACGTCATGGCGGGCGGCCAAATCATCGATTCGTTCGCAGCTGGTCGGCTTCGTGCGGAGGATTGCGCGCGCTATGGGCTTCGTGCACTTGATCTGCACGGCTTGAATCCGGAAAACCATCGCCAGCTTGGGGCAGAGACCGCCTCAATGAAAGGTGTGTCGGTCTCCGCAGGCGGGAACGAGCCCTGATCGGGCCTCTTGACGCTCTCTTTGCGAGAAGGCGAGGTTATGGGCGTCCTTGGGGCAAACGGAGTCGGAAAGAGCACACTCGCCCGGGCGATGTGCGGCCTTGCCGGCGGTCGACAGGCCTTCTCGTGGGGAGTTCGGCCTCGGCAGAGGCTTCGCCGCTCGTACTACATGATGCAAGACGTCGATTACCAGCTGTTTTCGACACGGTGGAAAACGAAATCCTGACCGACCAGAAAACATCGACAACGGCCGTCTCGATGAGGTGGCGCGCGTATCGTCAAGGGCCATCGACCTATGGGACAAGAGGACCGAGCATCCGCAAAACCTATCAGGAGGCCAGAAGCAGCGTTTGGCGCTGGCTTGCGCCTTTCTGAGCAGCAAGGAGATCGTCGTTCTGGATGAGCCGACATCGGGCCTCGACTTCATGCACATGGCGAGGATTGCCGAACTCATCGAGGAGCTTGCTGAAGGCCGTCCCGTAGCTGTTATCACCCATGACCTTGAGTTCTTGTTCAAGGTCTGTACTTCGGCTCTGATGGTGGGGCGAGACGGCTGCGAGAAGGTCGACCTGCGGGCGCCCGGATCCAGCAAAAAGCGTCCTTAGGTTCATGGGGTGCGTTCGTTAGTTGTCTTCACTCGACGTAGCGGAAGCCGATTCCACGTCCCTTCCCGGATGGCAGAAGAGGCGTGCCGCATGGAGCAGTGCATCTACGGATTCTTTCGAGAACCCTCCTCCTGCCTGGAGCGGATCGAGGATTCTCTTCGATGAGGGATCGGCATCGCCAATCGGCCGGCCCCATCGTCTTCGCCGATGCGGGGTCGGCTCGTGCGGCGGACTGTTCGCGAAGCCGTGTCGCCTGCAGGGACTAGGGCGAACGAGAGGATGATTTGAATGAGGGATGAAGCCGATGCGAGCCGCGGCTCACGGAGCAGGGCGACAACCAAGTCGTCCGAAGACTACCTCGAGGCCATCCTCGTGATCCGCCGCCTGCGCGGGTCGTGTCGCAACGTGGACATCGCCGAGCGCCTGGGCTTCTCGAAGGCGAGCGTCACCAAGGCGCTCGGCAACCTGGCTCGTAAGGGCCTTGTCGAGGTGGTCGATCACGACGTTCGCTTGACCGCAGCTGGAAAGCACCTTGCCGAGGAGACGCTATCTAAACACCGCTTCTTCGAGCGTCTGCTCGCCAACGCCGGGGTGAATGCGGAAGTTGCCTCCAAAGAGGCATGCCGCATGGAGCACTGCATTTCCACGGATTCTTTCGAGAAGCTCTCCTCCCACCTAGGGCGGATTCAGGATTCCCTTCGATAAGGGATCAGCATCACCAAGCGACCGGCCTCATCGCCTTTTGACAATGCTGTGCCGGCTCATATTCCAAAATAGCCACGATTCGTCTGGCGAGTTCCCCTACCAGCAAAGCGGCCCTCCGAATTGGACGGGGCCGCTTTGCTATGCCGTTCTCTTCTTCCTTGTCAGGTCCCCACCTCATCATCTCGATTATCTGCGGCCAAGGCCTTCAAGTTGCAGGACGCATCCCGAAAATCAAGGCACATAAAGCAAAACTACTACCTGGGTGGCGCTTGCGGCGGATTGCGCAGATTTCGTCAACGAATGACATGCAGGGACTTAGCGGGACAAGCCCGCTTTTACCGTTTTGACCCCACTCGACTCCGGCTCGAACATGACCGAAAGGACTTCATTGGACCTATCGGCGCTCGAAACGCTTTAAGAGCGCCTTGTGGAGACGAAAGGAAACCCATGGACGTATCGGAAGACGGCATCAGAGGCCTTCGGCGATTCGGAGGATCGAGCCGATCGCTGTCCGACCTCGTTGATGCGGAGGAAGTGTCCCGGCATCTCGGAATAACGCCCAGAAGGGTGCTGTCGATGGCCCGCAAGGGCTCGATTCCCTGCGTGAGGCTCAGCGCGAAGACCATTCGCTTCGATATCGAAGCTGTCGACCGGGCCCTTGGAAGGCGGTAGGCATGCTGACGGCGCTCTTGCGCGCGCTGCCGCGTTCCGCCGCCTTCGGAAGGAGCACTCGATATGATTTCTGATAGAAAAACATCTGGCGTCTTCGTCAAGACGCCCGTCCTTGTCCAGGACACGTATTCGGTCGAGGAGATTGCAATTCTGTTCCGCGTAAGCCGAAACAGCGTCTACGAGTGGCACAAGCGCGAGGACGACCCCCTGCCTTTGAGGCGCATGAACGGCAAGAAGCGCGGGTTCTTCGCCTATCGCGACGAGCTCCTCGAGTGGAGCAAGCGCAATGCGGTCTAGGGACGCGGGGAACGACCGGCATGGCGGAGCGTAGCGACGAGGCTTTCATCATCGTAAGGGAGTTCATGACGAGGGGGCTCGGCCTCACAGGCCTCCCCTCCTTGTGTACGCCGGATCTACGGCTTCTGCGAAAGCGGATCCCCCTACTTCGAGAGCAAGGCGCATCTGGGCAAGATTCTCGGAGTCGACACGCGAAGCGTTGTCCGAGCGGTGAGGAAGCTCGAGGAGGCGGGCCTTGTGTTCGAGGTAGGCCGCCAAGAGCTTTCCAAAGGGAGGGAGACGAAGGTCTACCGCATAGACTTCGAGGCGGCCCGAAGGGCGAAGGGGGCAATCGAGGGGGCCGGCCAGTCGACGCATGGCGAAATGCCATCGGATGACCGCGGGCCGCGCCCGTGCCGCCTTCTGCATGACCAGACGCCATGCCGACCCCTGACGCCTTGCCAGCTAATAACAAAGACGGAAAACAAAGATTACAGATAGGACGTGCCATGGGCGAATCGAAGCCGACGCATTCGGAGGCTTGCTGCGAATACTGCGGGCGCCCCCTCGCTCCATGCGTGGTCGAGTTCGGCGCCAGGCGGATCGTCGCGGGGTTCCGCGAATGCGACTGCGAGGGCGCACGCGGGCAAAGGGCGCGAGCCGAGAGGATGGAAGCCGCGAAGAGGGAAGCGCGCCTGGCCGAGCGCCGCAAGCGCGCGGGGATCCCGAAGCGGTTCCTCGGCGCGACCGTCCAGCACCAGGACCTCATCGACTACCTCGAGTCGTTCGAGGGCAGCGCAGGGCGAGGCCTCTACATATACGGCTCGGTCGGAAGGGGAAAAGCTATTCAGCCGCAGCCTTGGCGAACGCCTTCGTGGACGCCGGCTACCGCACGGTGTTCACAACGGCATCGGCGATGCTCGAGAGGATCAAGGCGAGCTTCTCGGGGAACGGGGAGACCGATTCGGTCATTTCCAGATACGCTGCATGCGACGTCCTCGTCCTCGACGACCTCGGCAAAGAGGATGCCAAGGAGTGGTCCTCGAACATGATGTTCCTTGTGATAAACGCCCGATACGAAAACATGAGGCCGACCATCTTCACCTCGAACTACTCGCCCCAGGCGCTATCGAAAAGGCTTGGAAGGAAGGGAGAGACGGAGACCGCCGAGGCTATCGCGAGCCGACTCTCGGAGACCACCATCCCCATCCACCTCACGGGGCCGGATATGAGGATTGCGTCAAGGATGTGACCGACGGGACTTGCCGGGACGACGGCGCCTTCTCCCGCCGACGCCATCGGCGAGTCTGTGAGTAAATCGCGACAAGAATCGAGGGCAGTCGGCGTGCGGATGGCAGCCGACTCCGGAAGGCGATGGAGGAACGATGACGGGCAGGTTGAAGGAAGCCGACGAGGGAACCAAGCGGGAGCTCGCCGACAAATGCCAGGAGAACGGCTGGCTCAGGCGGGGCGGATACCCCTGGCAAGACGACCCCTACCTCGAGGAATACCCCTACGAGTTCGCGAAGGCCGGCAGCGTGGAAGAGCTGCGCGGCTTCTTCGCGCACGGAAACTGGGCGCTGCGCCAGGGGATCGTGTACGAGGATCTCGCCTTCGTGCAGCAGGTCGACGGCGGCGACGAGTGGTGGACGCTGAAGCGCACCGACTCCGGCTGGCTCGCCTTCGAGAGTTGGTCCTTCGGCCGCATCGTGCAGGAGCCCGAGAGGTTCTCACATGCGATAGAGTGCATGCATCGCGCAACTCCAGAGCAGTGCAAGCGCCTCGAGTATATGGAGGCGGTTCCGAGCATCGAGGATGCCGCCAGACGCGCACGCGATTCCATCCAGCAACTGAACAAAACGGCGATGACGCCCACGCGCGGCGCGCGGGCGGAGCTTCGCTGAACACTTACGAAGGCGGGTTCACCCCGCCTTCTCTCTGTTTTCGGAAAGCGACTGGGACAGTCTGTCCCACCAAGAGGAAGGGACAAGAAGCATGACAAACGACTTCGGCGACGACTCCGGAGAGAAACTCGTCGACTGGATGATCCGCATAGGCCAGGATGCCGGCGAGGCGGCCATGATGGCCAGCGGCGAGCGGCTCGCATCGGCGTTCAGGCGCGCCCGCGGCGAAGACGCAATCGAAGGCGGGGCCGAACCTGGCCGCAGCGTGGCCGAGTGGGCAAAAGCTCGACCTGTCCGAATTCACAGCGCTTCCCGAGTACGAGACCATCCGCCAGGTCATCGACGAGAAACTCTCGCGCGAGGGCATCCGACACGAGTTCGCGCCCATGCCGGAGGGCGAGCATCTCGTCTTCATGGTCGAGGATGCGCCCGCAGTGAACGAGGCTTTCAAGGACCTCGAGAAGACCACGCGCGCATCCGCCCAGCGCGTGGGGAAAGGAACTCGCAGATGCGCGAGCGTATCAAGGGCGAACCCATCGCGGAGAAGGCGGCGCGCGCCAGGGAGGCGTCATCCCGACTGGAGGCCGCCAAGGGAAAGTCGCGCGAGATGTCGCGCGGCGTCGAGACGAGGGCGAAATGAGGCCGCTTGCGCAGGCGCTCGCGGCGGGTGCCGCAAGCGCCGCCTGCTTCTGCGCCGGAGACGCGCTCGCGGCTGCGGCCGCCGCGTCGGGGTTCCCCGCATGCGACGCCCCAGTCCTGCTGTCGGCGATTCCCGAAACGGGGCTCGCGGCGGAGCCCATGGCGCTTGCCGTGGGCCTCATGGCCGCATGCATACCCTGGGCGGTCTGGGCGCGCAGCCTCGTGCGCGCGGGCACGTACCGCCAGGGCGAGGAGCACGGCTCCGCCCGCTGGGGAACCCTCAAGGAGGGGCGAGCGTTCATGGATTCGAAGGATCCCTCGAACAACATCCTGCTCTCGAGGGACTTCGCGCTCGCGCTCAAGCCGAAGCGCTTCGACCTCAAGCACGACCGTAACCGCAACGTCTGCGTGCTCGGCGGCCCCGGATCGGGCAAGACGCGCTACTACGTCAAGCCCAACCTCATGCAGGCAAACGCCGACTTCCTCGTCACCGATCCCAAGGGAACCCTCCTCGGCGATGTCGGCTGGATGCTCGAGGACGCCGGCTACGACATACGCACCTTCGACACGACCGACTTCTCCCGCTCGATGCACTACAACCCGCTTTCATACGTGAAGGACCAGGCCGACATCCTCGTCTTCGTGGAGTGCCTGATCAAGAACACCACGCCCGACGACCGCAAGGGGTCGGACCCCTTCTGGGAGAACTCCGAGCGCCTGCTCTACACGGCGCTGGTGGCCTACCTCGTCTACCACGCGCGACCCGAGGAGCGAAACCTCAACTCCCTCATGCTGCTACTGAGCCTCGCGGAGGCGCGCGAGGAGGACGAGTCCTACATGAGCCCGCTCGACCTCATATTCGAGGAGCTCGAGACGGGCATGCGCTTCATGGAGCGCGGGCGCGGGCGCGAGGCGCGGGAAGAGCGCCCTTCGACGACGGGGGCGACTGGGGCTGGGTCCGCATCGCCGAGCCCCGCGACCCGGAGGAGGACTTCGCGCTGTCGAACTACCCGCGCCTTCAAGGTGGCGGCCGGGAAGACCCTGAAGTCGATCATCATTAGCTGCAACGTGCGCTTGAAGCCCCTTTCGGTCGATGCGGTCTCCGATCTCGTCGCATACGACGAGATGGCGCTCGACTCTCTCGGCTCAGGGGAGAGGGCAGCCACGCCATCTTCGCGAGCATGTCGGACTCGGACTCGACTTTCGACTTCCCTCTTCGCGCTGCTCATGTGGCAGGCCACGAGCGTGCTCTACAAGACGGCTCTCGCTCGCTTCGGGGGCTCGCTCAAGCGCCCCGTGCACTTCCTGCTCGACGAGTTCGGCAACATCGGCACGGTGCCCGACTTCGAGCGCGTCATCGCCACGGCCCGCTCGCGCAACGTGAGCTTCAGCATCATCCTGCAGTCGGCCAGCCAGCTCGAGCGCGCCTACAAGAAGGAGGGGGCGAAGACCATCCTGGACTGCTGCGACACCGTGGTGTTTCTCGGCGGCAAGTCGACCGAGACCAACGAGATGATCTCCAAGATGGTCGGCAAGCAGACCGTGAAGGTGCTCACGGAAAGCGACTCGAGGGGAGCGAACCGCTCCACCACCCAGAACTACAACGTGATCGAACGCGACCTCATGACGCCCGACGAGGTGGGAAGGCTCCCGCGCGACGAGTCGATAGTGCTCATCAGCGGGACCTACCCCCTGAAGGGCGCGAAGTACCGCATCGAGGAGCACCCCTCCTATCCCGAGGTCGACCCCGGGCACGCGGGCGCGAAGCACGAGGAGCGTTTCGACTTCAAGGAGTACCGGGAAAGGAGAGGCGGTGATGCGCCCATGAGATGAGACGGGACGGCGGGAGCCGACACTCCCTTGACAAGCGCGGCGAGGCCAGCTTCCACACAAGCCCGCCGTGCGCCGTCCCGGATGCAAAGGGGCGCGCGATGCGCTCAAGACCAATTAGTACCAACCGGGCGGCCGCCTCAAACCCACCGGGCGCGGCCGTCCCACAGCAGAAACGCAAAGGAGCCAAGATGCTCTCAAACATCATCGGACTCGTCTCCGGCTGCGTCACGTTCCTCGGCGGCTTCCTGGTCGTCTGGGGCGCGGTCTCTCTCGGACTCGCCATCCGGGAGCAGCAGGGCGGAGCCCAGATCGCAAGCGCGATCTCGACCATCGCGGGCGGGGCGATCATCATCGCCGCCGCCATCTACTTCGGGCAGCTCGACACGTCGTGGCTCCCCGCTTAGGAAGGGCCTGGCAATGCTGTCAGTCAGGGTCCAGAAGGACATCGGTGAATACACCGAAAAAATCGTCGGCAAGCTCTCGGCCCGCACGCTCGCGTGCCTCGTCGGGGGCCTCGCCTCCGCCGTCGGCGTCGCAGCCATCTGCCGACTCGTGTTCGGGATAGAGGTGCGCGATGCGGCGCTGCCCGTCATGTGCGCGTCCATGCCGTTCTGGCTCGCGGGGTTCTGGAGGCCCCACCACTTGAAATTCGAGAAGTTCGTCCCGCTCTGGCTCGACTTCCGGCTCGAGGACCAGAGGATACTCTACCGCTCCACCCCCGCGCTCGAGGGCGCGCAGGCATCGCCTGCGCCGGGACGCCCGACGCGCAAGGCAAAACGCAAGGCGAAGAGGAAGGGGGCGGAACTGCATGCTCCGGCTTGGTAAGAACAGAGAAAAGGCGAAGAGCACGAAGCGGAATGCCGTTCGACCCAAGGGCGGCCCGCCCGTGCGCGGCGCGCATATCCGAACCGCAGGGCTCGAGGAAAGAGGAGAAGAAGGTCGAGCAGGCGGCACGCCGCAAGAGGCGCGCACGCGCCGAGGCAAAAAGACGTCCTCTCCGCGATCGGCTACGACGCCTTGTACGCCGACGGGACCGCCCAAGTCGAGGAGGGGCTGTTCAGCCAGACCATCGAGTTCGGCGACATCAGCTACCAGTCGGCGCGCGAGGAGAACCAGCAGTCGGTGTTCGCGGCGATGAGCGAGCTCTACGACTACTTCGGCGCGGAAACCTCCGTGCAGCTCACCATCACCAACACGCCCATCCCGGGCGCGAGATCGGGCGCAAGCGTTTTCTTCGAGAAGAGCGACCCGCGCGTCGACGGATACGTCGAGGAGTACAACCGCATCCTCAACGACAAGATGCGCGAGGGGGTTTGAATCTCGTGCGCCACCGCTACCTCACCTTCCTCGTGGGGGCGGACGACATCGACGACAGCTGCGCCCAGGCTCGCGCGCGCGCACGGGGCGACGTGCAGCAGACGCTCACGCGCATCCGCTGCAGGCGCGCATGCTCGACGGGGCCGAGCGTCTCGAGCTCATCCAGTCGCAGCTGCGCCGGGCATTGAGCCGGCGTTCTCGTGGGACAAACTGTCCCACGAAAGCGGCCCTGCGCACCAAGGATCTCATCGCGCCGTCCGTCCTTGACTTCAAGCCGGAGGGGGCGCGCTGACGCTACCGCGCAGACGGAACCTGGTGCCGCGTGCTGGTGTTCCGTGCGTTCGGCAGCGACCTGGAAGACGACTGCATCGCGAACATCGTCGACCTTCCCATGCCCTTGAACGTCACGCTGCGTCCATCCCCATGGGCAAGGCGGCAGCCGTTGCCTACGTGAAGAAGCGCATCGCCTGGATGGACAAGGAGGTCATCGACGAGCAGATGAGCGCGGTGAAGAAGGGCTACGACTTCTCCATCCTGCCGCCCGAGCTCTCGCACTCCAAGGAGGAGGCCGAAGAGCTCCTCGACCAGCTCCAGAACAAGAACCAGCGACTGTTCACCTACACGGGGCTCGTGTTCACCTACGCGGACACGGCAGAGGCCCTCGACCACCAGACCCGCCAGATCATGGCGGCGGCGCGCCAGCGCTCCATCGAGGTGGAGCCGCTTTCGTACCGCCAGCGCCAGGGCATGAACTCGATCCTGCCGCTGGGCCTGAACCACGTGGAGGTTTCGCGCTACATGACGACCGCGCAGATCGCCATACAGATGCCCTTCGCCTCCCAGGAGCTCAACCAGGAAGGCGGCGGCTACTACGGCCAGTCCAAGCAGTCGGGCAACCTCGTAATCTGCAACCGCAAGAAGCTCGCGAGCCCCATGGGGGTTCGTCTGCGGCAAGCCGGGCTCCGGCAAGAGCTTCAGCGTCAAGCGCGAGATCATGAACACGATACTCGCGTATCCCGACGACGAGGTGATCGTCTTCGACCCGGCGGGGAATACGCGCCTGTGGTGGAGCCTGCGGGCGGGACCTGCATACGCTTCTCTTCGCCGGACACCGACACGTTCATGAACCCCTTCGACCTCTCCGACGTCGCCGACAAGGCCAACCAGGCGCAGCTCGCCTTCAAGATCGACGCGATACTGGCGCTCTCGAGCGCGACCATGGCCGAGGGCGCGAGGGGGCTGCCCGAGGCGGACAAGTCGATCATCAGCCGCTGCGTGGAGCTTGCCTACATGCGCTGTGAGGGCAAGGGGCGCCTGCCCGTCGCTCGGCGATCTACGCGGAGCTGCTTCTCGAGCAGGGAGGCCCGAGGCGCGCGCGATCGCGCTGCGCTACGAGCGCTACGTGAAGGGCGCGCTGTCGTTCTTCAACCACCAGAGCAACGTGGGTTTCCCAACCGCATCACCACCGTCGACTTCGAAGGACCTCTCGCAGAACATGAGGGTCTTCGGCATGCTCACGGCGCTGGAGGCGGTGCGTAACCGCATGTACGCCTTCGAGCGCGGCGTGACCACCTGGCTTTACATCGACGAGGTGCAGAGCCTCTTCGGGCACCCTGCGATCATCAGCTACTTCTCTAAGTTCTGGGCGGAGGGCCGCAAGTTCAACCTCATCTGCACGGCATCACGCAGAACTCGACCTACATGCTCGAGCACGAGGACGCCCGCAACATGGTGCTCAACTCCGACTTCGTGCTCTGCACAAGCAGAGCCACCTCGACCGCAAGAGCGGGTGGACCTGCTCTGGCCCTCTCGGCCCAGGAGGAGGGCTACATCGACGACTCGATCAAGGCCGGCGAGGGGCTTCTGGTGGCGGGAGGCGTGCGCGTGCCGCTCAAGGACGACTTCCCGAAAGGGCGCGCTCTACGACCTGTTCAACACCAAGCCCGAGGAGATCGCCCAGATAGCGCGCCCAGGCGTTCGCGCGGGCCCGGAGGGCGGCGATGCCTGAGAAGCGCGGCGACATACTCGGACGGATCGGCACGGCTCGAGGCGGCAAGCCGCGAGCAGGCGCGTGCGCTCGGGATGGACGACCGGCCAGACGCCATCTCGGCAGGGATCGTGAAAGGATCGACCGAGCGCGCGGGCGAGGTGCTCTCATCTAAGGGCGAATCTCCGGGGCGGGGCAGGGCGGACTTCGCCGAACCCTCCCCTGCCGCTGCGGGGCAGGCCGAAGGTGAAATCCCGTCTCGCCGCCCAGGCCAAGGGGAACCTCAAGCGCGCGATCGCCGATGCCGCCGCGTCCGAGGCGGACGACTCCGAGGGAGCTCTCCGGCATCGGACAGGCGAGCAACACCTTCCGCGGCGCACGCTCCGTCATCGCACGGCATTCCGCCTCCAAGAAGGCTACTGCCGCCTCGAAGCCTAAAGGCCCGCTGAAAGGGGCCGCAAAGCATGCCAAGGCGGGGGCCTTCGGTCAAGGCGCTGCCGCGAAGGCCCAGCATGCGGCCGTCAGCCAGGCATCTGCCGGGGCTGCGAAGGCTGCGGCATCCGCCGGCGGCAAGGGCGCGGTCGTGAGCGCGGTCTCGTCGGTCGCTGTCCCCGTGGCGGGCGTGCTCGCGGCGATCATGGCGTTTTTGCTCGCCGTGCTCGCAATCTCCCAGATCGTGAGCGCCCTTTTCGGGTTCTGGGAAAACGAAGCGTCCAAAGCCTCCCTCGAGGGGCTGCCGCCCTACATCACCTACGAGATGGTCGAGGCGGCGCTCGAGTGCCAGGAGGAGTACGGGCACCCCGGCGGGATGCACCATCGCGCAGATCATCGTCGAGTCGGGGCAGGGCGACCACCTCTCGGGGCTCGCCACGCAGGACCACAACCTGTTCGGCATGAAGTGGTCGAGCTCATATGCGCTGTGCGAGGAGGTCGCGGGAAGAGCTCGTGGAGGACCGGCGAGGAGTACGGCGGCGAGCAGGTCACCGTCACGGCGGATTTCATCAGCTTCGTCGGCGACGCGGAGTGCATCCGCTTCCCGCAGCCGCGTCTTCCTGCAGGCCGATCGCTACGCGTCAAACGCGCTCATACGCGAGGCGATTGCGAACCACGACTCGGACAAGATGGCAGAGGGGCTCAAGGATGCGGGATGGGCGACGAGCTCGAGCTACGTCGAGCCTGAAATCCGCCATGGAGACCTACGGCCTCTACCGCTTCGACGGCATGAGCCTGGAGGACTTCAGGTCCGGGGCGGTCTCGGCAGACGCGATCGTCTCCGCCGCCTACAGCCAGCTCGGGGTCGTGTGGGGCGGGACGACGCCGGGCGTCGGCCTGGACTGCAGCGGCCTCACCCAGTACTGCTACCGCCAGGCGGGATCTCGATTCCGAGAAACACTGAAAGCCAGTACGCCCAGGGCAAGAAGCCTCCCTGTCGGAAGTCCAGCCGGGCGACATCCTCTACCGAACGGGGCATGTTGGCATCTACATAGGGGGCGACCGCTACATCCACGCGCCCCATCGGGGCGAGGTCGTGAAGATCGCGAGCGGGATCTCGAGCTTCACCTGCGCCCTGTCGTATCGATAGACAAGGAGCAAGAAGATGGACAAGAAGACGAAACTGATGGCCATATGCGCCGCAGGCGCTGCGGCGATCCTTATAGGGGCAGGGCTCGCGCGCTGTGCGATAGCCCCTTCAGAGCCCGAGATCGTCGTCCCCTGCAGAGGAACAAAGGCCAGCAGATTGAGCAGGCAGACGACTCCTTTCAGGCTATGCGGGCACCACCTGGGAGAGCGAGGACGGTACGTGCACGCTCACGCTCTCCGATTCGACGATCGTGGAGTCTGGAGAGGCGGGAGTCAGGTGATGTACTACGAGGTGCTCTCCGAGGAACCCGACGATGATGGCCTCTCGGCGCAGATCTCCTTCACGCGATCTGCCGGCGAGGCCGCCTCCCAGACGCTGCTCTCCATAAGCGACACGGGAGGCCGAAAGAGCATCTCATGCGACGCGTTCGCGCTGTCGAAGAGCTACCTCATCGCCGAGGGCTCCGAGGCCGGGATCGAGCTCTCCGCCCACTCGCCGGAGCTCAACGAGCTCCTCGATGCCGAAGACGCCGAGATCGCCTCCGCCATAGCGCAGAAGGCATCCTCGGCGTCCCCGACGGCAACGCTCGCCACCTGGGACGGCGAGGTCTACATCGACTGCAACGAGGACGTCCTCACGACCTCCTTCCACCTGAACGACGCGGCTTCGACTATCGTGCAGCTCTCCCTCGACCGCGGATCCGGGGAGATGAGCGCGCTATGAGGCGGGCGGCGTCGATGATCTCAGACAGGCGCTTTCTCCTCGCGTTCGCCTCCACCTTGCTCTTCGCGACGCTCATGCTCGTCCCGGCGTCTCCGCCTACGCGAGCATCGCCGACGACGTGAACGCATGGCTCGCCGGGCTTCTGAGGGACGCGTGCAACTGGATGTTCACCAACCAGGTGGCGGTGCTCTCGAGCATCGGCTACGAGGGCATCATCGGCGCGGACTTCTCGCAGATGCTCACGACCGCAGGAGATGTCTCCATGTACGACATCGCGCGAGGGGTCTGGGACGCCGCGGTGCTTCCCATCGGATGCAGGGGGTGCTCGGGCTGGTGTTCACGGTGAAGCTCATCCAGATAAGCCAGCGCATGGACGGCAACGCCTCCTTCCCGGCGTGAAGGAGGTCGTCTTCCTGCTGGTCTTCTTCGCCGTGTTCCTGTTCCTCATACAGAACAGCTTCGAGCTCATGGAGGCCATCTACGCGGTCGTGGGACTCGCCATCGACCGCACGATGTCGCTGTTCGGCTCGGGCGGCGCGATCGACCTTACCGCCGTGAGCGTGGTGACCGAAGACGACGACGTCCCGGCGCTCATAGCGCTCCTCTTGGTATCGGTCATCAGCTGGGTCGTGGTGCTCGGAGCCACATCGTGGCGCTCGTGGTCTGCTGGGCGCGCGCCATCCAGCTCTACATCATGGCCGCGTTCAGCCCGATCCCGCTTTCCCTCATGGCGTTAGACGACACCCGCCAGATAGGAATCGGATACCTGAAGAACTTCACGGCGGTGTGCCTGGCGGGGCTGATCATCCTGATCCTGCTCGTCGCCTTCCGCTCATCCTGGGCGGGCTCACCGGGGCGAGCACCTCGACGGGAACCCCCATCGACGGCATCGCGACCGGGCTCACCTACGCGCTCCAGTACCTGGCGATGTGCGTGCTTTTGATCCTGTCGCTCGTCAAGAGCGGCGCTTGGGCGCGCGACATCGTATCCGGGGTTTGATCTTGTCGGAAGGATCTCTGAAAGGGGGTGATCGCCTTGGACGGCTGAGGGGCTTTCGACGGTACGGGGACAGGCAGGCGGGCTTCCACATCGACAACCGCCTGCGAGGATGCAAAGAAAGGGGCATGGAATGCCTGAGAAGAAGAACACCTATCTCACGCTCCCACAAGAACTTCGTGCGCACCGACATCGAGTACACCGACCGCGTGACGGGAGAGGTGCGCACGTTCAACTCGGTGACGCTGCCCAAGGGGACGGTGATCGACGGGGTGGACGTGAGCTACTACCAGTTCAGCCCGATGTTCGTCAACGAATCCCGCTACCGCGGCGAGAACTACCGCGACATCCCGCTTCTGACGGATCGCGAGGTGTGGCTCAAGAAGAAGCGTGCTCGACGAGGACGGCCAGCCGGTGCTCAACAGGGACGGCAAAGCCGGCCAAGGACGTCGTGCGCGTCATGCCGGCTCAGATAAAGGAGGCGCTCGACCGCAACCGCAGCGAGTACCTGCAGAGCCTCTCCGAGAAGGCGCGCGGCGCGCGCGAGGGCTCGGAGCGCCTGGGAAACGGCGATAGGCGCGCCGCCCAGAGCCGAGAGCATCGCGATGTAGGAGGAGGTGCGCGAGAAATGAAAGAGAAGACGATGGAGAGGATAACCTCCTCGAAAGATCGTGCGGGTCGCCATGGCGATGGCGCTCGTGCTGTCCGTCGCCATCGTCGACCAGGCATATGCCTCCGGGAACGTGAACGTCTCGATCGGCAAGAGCATCCCCTATGCCGGATACGAGACGACCCAGATGAGCGCCAACGGCAACGACGCCTACTGCATCGAGCCGTCGCGCTCCACGCCCGATGCGGGAACCTATCCGACGAGCGAGGCGGGAGATCTCGGCGGCCATGTGGTTCTCTATGGGGCACCCGGCTTCGACGCGTCCATGTGGCCCAGCTCCTGGTACGACGGAAGCGGCATGGACGAGGACAAGTACCGCGTGGCGAGCCACATCCTGCTCTCGTACGCCAACCTGGGATCTGCCGCCGAGGCGACCTACGGCACGAGCGCCGAGTTCGCCTCCTGGGCGGAGCGCGAGATCGCGGGCGACGTGTGGAGCCAGGTCAACGCGTGCGAACGAGGTCTCCACGGGATTCTCGGCCATCAGGATCCATGCGGGATCTGACGCCCAGACGCTCGCCAGCTTCACGTGGGAGCGCGGCGGCGTGAAGATCGCCAAGGTCGACGCGCAAGCCGGTGCGGCTGCGCAGGGCGACGCCTCGCTCGAGGGCGCCGAGTTCGCCATCGTCAACGCCTCGGGGACGAACTCATTCGTGAACGGCCACAGCTACGCCGACGGCGAGACGGTCATGACCATCGCCACCTCCTGGGACGGCTCCGCCTACACCGCGCAGACCGCGAGCGACGCGCTGCCGTGCGGCACCTACCGCATCGTGGAGGCGAACGCTCCAGAAGGATACCTTCCCTGGGACGGCTCGGTCGAGTTCACGGTCGAAAACGCCGGCCAGGTCGTCGACCTTTCCGGCGACCCCGTGCAAGACGACGCGATACGCGGCGGCGTGCAG